>Ga0307511_10004788_pt1 | contig 13840 bp, 5 predicted proteins | sample 13_EM_MG_FD_200266 | JGI IMG/M metagenome (GOLD analysis project Ga0307511, IMG submission 200266) | Populus trichocarpa ectomycorrhiza microbial communities from riparian zone in the Pacific Northwest, United States - 13_EM | ecosystem: Host-associated > Plants > Roots > Unclassified | place...
TCTCCCTTAACACCCACCCATTCCATGCATGTGTATATATCATTTTCTTTCACAATATTGATATTATTATAATATTGATATTATTTTCTCTCTCTCTCTCTCTCTCTCTCTCTCTCTCTCTCTCTCTCTCGCCTGTCTAATTCACTTTCTGATAATTTAAAGGCCCATGTACACATGAGCACCGATGGAGATGTATAGATTTGAGTGGTGGATAGGGTGAAAGCTTGACGAGAACGCCAGACAGTGCACGCTACGGTGGGGTAATTCCTTCGTATTATAAGATTCCATGATCTTTTAACTCTTTTCTTTTTTGCCGGCAGTTATTATTAAGATTGTGTTCGGATAGTATTTTAATATAGAAAAGATAAGTGTGAAAGGAATAAAAATCATTTTGGTGTTAAAGTGATTAATTAATGAGATAAAAACGTGAACTAATTTTAAAGTTAATTAATTTTTATCTTTTTAAAATAAAAAAGTATAATGAGATATGTTTTTTTTTCTCATCTCAATATAACAATACTTTATTGTTTTGATATAATTAATAACAAAAAAAAGGTAAATATGTCATTTTTAATTTCAGAGATGTCGAGACTGAGAGATAACGTGGAGGGATTTTATTTTAATTATGAAGAGAAAATAGCTACAATTTTTATTAGTTAAAGAGAGTGGATATATGTTCTCTTCATAGAATATAAACTGAAAATTAATACCCCTTTATTTTTTCCTAGCATTTGTACAAAATAAAAGAAAGTTAGAGAGTTTGTAAGGTACTTGAGAAGCATGCTTACCAACAAAAATCCTCATTATTAATTATTGATTAATCTTATTAGATTCTTGAATGGTGGAATTTAATCTGAAATTATTACTAGATAAAGTCCACTTGAATTGATTATCTTGTGGTATATCACACTTAATTGCATTTATTATAAATATAAGCAAATTGGGTGTCATATTGATTTTTTTTTTTAAAATAAATGGGTAAAACACCATCACATCAAGGCAAGAAGGAGCTGTGCAAGGCAACAATTATGGGACCAAAAAAGGAAAACGAAATGAAGAAATCACGAGAACTTATACATATAATTCTGCAATTGAAACAAGGAAAGAGTTGAAGCATTTCCATCAGAGGAAACGTTCAGCACGACAGCCGGTAGTGGTACCCATCGAAGAAGGGACCCGAAATTTATTCTTCTGAATTCGGACAAAAATGATTTCATATTATTACCACATGCATTATTCCCTTCTACCTCAAGGAGATGGTCGATTGAGTTCATCAGACCTCCTTCTTAGGGTTATTTTTTTTATTAGCTTGCCAAAATTTACACCCTTTAATTTCTAGGAAAATCCATTTTTTTTTATTTTTTTTAAATCATTGCAACATTCACCCTTTTCAATGAAACATTGTACAATCAATGTTCTTAAATCTATTTGGACTCAACGAATCGATCTAGGACTCGGTTAGTTGTCTTTCAAATTGTATTAAAAAAATAATTTAAAATTAATTCGAGGTGGATTTACAATCTATATTAATCTAATAAAAAATCAAGTTTTATTTAAAAAGAAACAATATCAATCTAACTGACCTGTTAAATTTATAACTCCAAAACTCACATTGAATTGTCTTTTAAATTGATTTTAATAATTATAATTAAAAGATAAAATTAAAAAGGAGTAAACATATTAAATGACCAATACGGCAATACCTGGTCTCGAAAACTTGCTCCAATAAAAATTTCGAAGAACAAAAAAATGTTTAGCTGGCAAACACGTGCTTGATGCAGCCTTTGCCTTCAATAAAACTGCCACGAAGAACCCTAATTTAGTTAACAACAGGACTCACTGCCAAAATTAGCCAATCCCAACAACTCCCTTTCCTTCCAGAGTCAACTCATCATTACAGATCGTAACAAGATCAAGAAATCTGGACATTTTGGTAATATAAACAAGATGATCGAGGGACATTTTAGGTATAGAACTAGAAAAGGTCAGTAACTAAAGAATGTTGGAAGTGAGAGGCTTCACGCTATTTCATGATGACGCAGACAGAGCCTGCAGTGCATGTGTGCTGTGCTCTAGGAGTTTGCCCGTAGCCTTTTTGTAAAGCTCTTTTTTTTTTTTTACCGATAACAGATACGAAGTAGTATCGGTCGGAGTAAACCCGTAGGCCCAACAGTTAATCCGGTGATCCATGAATCTAATTTGAGCCCCAATAGTTAATCCGTCCGGTGACCTATCTATTTGAATCTAGTCTCATATTAAAACATAGAAGTTATTTGACTAAAATGACAGTACTTCTGAGTTAAAATTTAAATGAGATTTGATTTATTTTTTTCAAAATCATGAAGTTTAATTTTAAAAAATTAAAATAATATTAGTTTAGTCATTATCAAAATCCTGTACTGGATCATAGACAAATCATTTGTACTTAACATGTATAAATTTTAGTAATAACATTGAAAATCAAACTCAATTTTTACTCAAGAAACTGGCTCGAGGAGTCCTTTGGCAAAGCAAACCACCTCGTTTCACCTTAGACAGTCACATAAACATTTACGTACACAGCCACCCCATCTCCCTGTCTCCTTTTAAATAATGTTAGCAACTTACCACACAAAAAGAGACAGCAGCTTGAACACTTCATCTTTGGCTGTCTCTGTTTCCACCCCCTCTTTATCTATATATCTATGTATTAAAAACTCTCCTGTATATAAACAGTTAGAGAGTTCAATTCATTGGTTTTTAACTCCGCCTGGAATCTGGGTAGTGGTGAATTCAACTCACAGTGATCGAGGAACGCAGAGATTTAAGTGATACTTGACTTTTAAGGCATTGAAGTTTCTTGTATTTTCAAGGAATGAACTTTGTGTAAAGGTATATATGAATCTGGTGATGGTCCTCTGTTTTTTAAATGCTCATTCAATACGGAGATGGGGTCGCTGTTGTCTCTCTTCTTCTTCTTCTTCTTCGTGTTCTGTTCTGCGATGTTCCTTTTAATGAAGTTGTTGAATTGGGTTCTTTAATGAAGGACTTGCAGATTTAAAGAAGAGTACAGATGAATACTAGGGTGAGGACTAGGCTCCACTCCATGAAAGCTCCAATGAAGCATGAAAAAGTAGGCACTTAATCTCTCTTTAACTGCTTATTTTATTATTTGTTTTGAAAAACGGTTTGTACTGTAGATTATGGCCTATCTTTATCTTTCCAAATATAGCTTTTGCCAGAAAATATGGCTGCAGTTTCATTGGGGAGGATCCAGAAGTTGAAAGCTTCAGGAAATTCTAATAAAGTATGCATATTTAATGAAAATCTGAAAAGGATTTTCAGTCAAATCTATCATAGGGATATTGCCTTGCTTAATCTTTTTAGAGTATGGATTTCTGATTAGGCCTGTAAATCTTCTACCTTCACAAAACTCTTTTCAGTGATTGAAACTTCTTTGAACATTCTGTCATCCACTATTGTTTTCAGATGATTTTTAAGGCATGTTCCAGCCAGCTTTGTTTTGTTTTATGTTCTTGCTTTTTCTTCACTCTTCTCTGCATAGTTTATTTACCTTTTTATCACTTGAGAATCTGATTGTTTTGGAATTTCTATTTAAATCTATTTTCTTGAAGGAGAAGGTTGGAATGCAGGGGAGCAAACCAAATGTTGCCAAAAAAGCAGCAAATAAAAGACAGGCCTCAAGTAGAGAGAGGAAAATAGCATTGCAAGAAGATGTATGATCATGTTTTCTTGTTATACTTCAAAATAGATCAAACAATTTTGTGTTTTTCCTTTTCCATTGATGTTGTCCTGTCTTCAATGGAGCCATTGCTTGAAAATCACCTTTTCTTAGATTAATTATTGTGTTGGCAATCCCAATTATTCAGGTTGATAAACTAAAGAAGCAACTGAGGCATGAAGAGAATATTCACAGAGCTTTGGAGAGGGCTTTCAGCAGACCGTTGGGAGCTCTCCCTCGCCTTCCTCCGTATCTTCCTCGTACTGTTAGTAATTCATCATCCCTTCATATGGTTTCCGTTCAAATCCCTTTTGTGTTTTAAGTTCAATAGTTGAAACATGACTATAGACAAATAGTATTGCTATGAAGTATGAACATAGATTTAGGCATAGCAATTGGAGATTTGGAGCTGAATAAGAAACTTGGAAGAACTTAATTGAAAGATGTGAGGGAAGAAAAAGAGCAAGTGACCCAATTCCAAATGATATATCAATGCTCAACTAATGAACTTGAGAAAAACTAATAAACTTGAATACTTGCCTAACCATAACATATTATCACCACAGTGAATTTGATTCTGGATTTTAGTTTCTGTAGACGTTGGAGCTGCTTGCAGAAGTGGCTGTTTTGGAAGAGGAGGTGGTTCGGCTTGAGGAACAGGTTGTCCATTTTAGGCAAGATTTGTACCAAGAGGCTGTCTACATGTCAAGCTCCAAGAGGAACGTGGAAAGTGTTTCCGATTTATATCACTTGTACCCAAATAAGAACCCCAAGCCAGATCAGTCGAAATCCTTAGCTCAGAATGTGGATGAGTCAGCGACATCCACGATAAGGCATTTGCCATCCCTTTCTGGTAAGCTGGATGTTTGATTCAGTCAGCATATGATACATTGTGTATGCACATGGGAGCATTTTCCATCTTCACGCCTTAATTCGCCCTCATTGTTCTTTTAGCAGATGGAACAGGGAAAGAGAATGCATTCTCTACAGCTAATTCTAGGAAGAACAGCAAAGGATCCTCAATCAATAAAGCTCAGACAAGCAGAAATATGGTGAAAAGACCGTCTGAGGACAATAGACCAGCAGAGAAAAAATTAGATTCTCACAAGTCACAGGTCTGAATAATGTAATAACAGGAACATTTTCGTTAAGAAGAATCAATTTTATTAACAGCTAAATTAATCAGATAGCATCAATGTCCAGCTAGAATGCAGAGTACCAGACCAAGAAAATGCAGAAGCAAGAAGTCATGTTACTGCAAGCGAAGGGGTAACAGGAGATGCAAGCCCAAACAAGCTGTCTGAGGACATCTTGAAATGCTTGTCAAGTATTTTCGTACGGATGAGCTCAATGAAGAATAGGCGTACTGCAGATAATTTATCTTTCTTGTCAACATTAGTCTCTCAAGAAAACGAGGAAGAAGCCGAATGTCAGGATCCTTATGGTATATGTTCAGAGTTTGGGAAGAGAGATATTGGTCCATATAAGCGTTTGTTTTCAATAGAATCTGGGACGATTAATCCCAACCGAACATCAAATTCTTTGTTTCTACTTCATAGACTTGAGTAAGTTTTTCTTCTCTAAGAGATTTGATTGATATTTTCATTATATTAACAACATTAGTATGATTTATGTTCAATATATTTTCTGAATTGTCAGACTTCTATTCGGGAAACTTGCCTCCGTCAACTTGCAGAACCTCACTCATCAGAAGAAGCTTGCATTCTGGATAAACATTTACAATTCCTGCATGATGAACGTAAGCGACTCCTCTTTTATAAAATGTCAATAGTTTCTTTGTTCCAAATTATTTTGGTAGATCTGAATTTGAACATAATTTTCCTTTCTATTGGTATTAACGTAAAGAATTTTTACCATGTCACATTGCATCAGGCTTTTCTAGAACACGGAATTCCTGAGAGTCCTGAGACGGTTGTTGAACTGATGAGAAAGGTATGGACTATCCAGGAACTTCTCTTTATGATATACTATTTTTTCTTGCTTTAACCATGAATGGTGATAATTTTCTGGCCCTATTTCTTATTACTTAGGCAACAATAAATATCGGGGGACACTTGTTAAATGCAATAACGATCGAACATTTCATCCTTAGGCTGCCTTATTACTCAAAATATGTAAGTGGTGGTCATTTCAACTTCCATGAAAGCTTTTTCAGAAAATTAAAGACTTTCTCGCATGGCATTTATTCCTGAGTTTTGATCAGACAATTTCCAAGGGTGCAAAAAATGATGAGATGGCAGCGAGGAACAAATTTGGATTGGAGCTATCTGAACCATTGGTATCATTTGCCCTTTGCTGTGGTAGCTGGTCCTCCCCTGCTGTAAGTTTTTACGTAATGCAGATAAGTTTCCACGTTCGATTGTTTTTACATAACGATCATGTGATGTTTACTAACAGTCCAAAGTGCAATGCTCTTATTGTTATGAATCACACATTGTTGCATGCGAAGACTAATAAGCTCTAGGACATTTCTTCAAGTGTTTTGCATTTGTGCTCATGCTTATTTCCAAACTATTTACCATTTGTGGAATCTCTTTAGACCTCGAGAACATTGGTTTCTTGCTTTCATCTCGATAGATTTTCAATCAATGCCTGGTCCAGAGTGGACAGTAGGTTCCATCAAATACTGATCTGTGGACTTGTTGAAATGAAGGTGAGAGTGTACACCGCAGCTCAGGTTGAAAACGAACTGGAAGAGGCAAAAAGAGATTATTTACAAGCTGCAATTGGAATTACAACGAGCAAGTTTGCCATCCCTAAGTTATTGGATTGGTATTTACTTGACTTTGCCAAGGACTTGGAGTCATTGCTTGATTGGATCTGCCTTCAGTTACCCAGTGAACTAGGGAAAGAAGCTATTAATTGCCTCGAGAAAGGTAAAAATGAGCCTCATTCACATTTTGTCCAAGTTATGCCATATGAGTTCGGTTTTAGGTACCTTTTGTACACAAAATAAAATTTTGTTTCGTTACAATTTTTGCTTTATATGATTATGTGGGAGACTCATTTTTGTACATAGCTATAGGATAATATCAAAGTTTAATGTGTAATTCGGTTTCATTGTAAGCATCTGTAAGAAAATTTCTCTCTTCCATTAAGATATTCTGCTGAGAGAATGCCCGTGGAAGGGTTATACATAATAAAATGATGGAAGGTTTTATATAAGGTGATTTCTTGATACATCTTTCTTGCCGTCTTGGCATCTCTCACTTCAGTAAATGCCTACCTATATGAGGCCTAAAAGACCTGTATTTCGGCATTTGTAAGAAAACCATGGATGCCTAATTGGTCTGAAAAATATTGCCTGGTGTATAACATAGGAATGAATGGTCTGAGGTCCAAGGTTTTAGATTGCTTCCTGTGTAACTAATTCCCGGCTGCACTGAAAATGAAAACAAATGCGAGCGTCCAAGCAGATGACAATCCCATTAGAGAAAATTAGGTGTGGTCAGTGCAGACAATCTCTCTGCCGAGCATGCATAACAGTTAATATAATTCCATTTGAAGACATTCAAAGAAAAGTATCGATGCTGATTCGTCACCTAATGCTTGTGGTCCTAATGAAAGCAGGCCAGATTTCCTGCAGAGGCAGCTATTTTAATCAATGGTTTGGTTCATGTTGGTGCCATTCTCACAACACTCATGTGGCAGCTTTCAGGACCAGTTAGCAGACCAATCAATGGCTCGTGCAACAGTTGAAGTGCTTGATCACCATGAGCTTATTGATGATTTTTTTTATCTTAAACATTTGATGGAACTATCTTTAACCATCTTCCTAGAAAATTGTCTGCTATATAATGTTCATACTTCCCTGACGAACTATGAAACTCGGGACAATTAATCCATTTATAATAAGCCGACCGAAGAAGATACATACAGCAGTATCAATCAATGATCTAACTAGAACTTGATCCCCAAAAAAATCATCTAATTAGAACGGGGGGCAGATTTATATACCTATGTTTCATTGGGTCGGGGGCTTGAAGGAATCTAAATTTTGTCCCATGCAGAATAAAAAATATAAATCATGCGAGTGGGTGGTCGGTGGTCCAAGCTTATTTCCTTTATGATAAGGGGTTAAATCTGCCACCCAACAGAAGAAAGTGCTTTTTCAAAGTTGATTCCTTCTAAAAGATAAAGCCTGTGTCTGGTGGTGGTTCTCGTACTTGGTACTGTACAATTACACCTATATCTTATTATCTTCTATTAGAAAAGAGCGTTGGCCTATGCCACGTCTGGCATGGCCCAAGATTATCTTTTGGTAGGTACGGTACAGTCTCTAGATGGCAAGCTATTAAATCTGGTATTGAATTTCACTGTAGAAGATTAGGTGAGGAAGAGAGACTGAAGAGGTAAGGTTCCTGCCCTTCTTTACTCAACTTCGAAGATTGTAGGTTGGTCCCCAACTTGGATTTCCCAGATGATAAGATATCAGCTTGTGAAGCTGGATGGATAACAAATGAGAAATTAAGAGAAAGCCAGCATTTATTTTTCATGATTTCATGGTGATGAAGGAAGCAGTTCTGTGGAACGTGGTCTAGCAAATGCCCTGGACAAAGTCAAGGTCGAGGATTAGGTGGGTTACCTTACGGATTGGCAGTTAACATGAGTCAATGATTTTTTTAGTTTTTATTCAAAATAGTTGTTGTTTAGGATAAAAAAATTGTTTTAAATTGAAACAGTGTTGTTTTTTTTTTTTTAAGAATTAATCACGTTTTATTCAAGATTTTGATTGGATTATGAGTTAATTCACCAGGTCACCGAGGGGTTTTCTGGATAACTACTTAAACGTTACAAATCAAAATGAAACCCAGTTCAAGTAAATTCCCAATCAACTCAATCGAAAACCAGGCTAAGTTGCAGAGCAGTGGGAGAGAGTGCTGCATTAAAAAGGTCTAATGGATATATGAGGGCAACTCTTGGCGAGAAGTGGTGGATCGAGTCTTTCATGTCCATACACATTGGTCTCTTATAAGTACGAAAGGCCCAATATCTTACAAAGCTACTTTGTTTAAGGAAACCAAGTTATCTTGGGCCTCGGTCGGCTAAACCTTTGGTCTCTTCTTAAAAGTCTGAGGAGTCATGGTGGGCTAAACATGAGCAACCTATCGAATTGTGTTTTCCCCGAGTTGATTGATTCGCTAATTAACCTAAATTTTTAATAAAATTATAATGGTTTAATTCTCATCTAATTGAAACTCGATTTGATTTGGATTTTTTGTCACGAGTTAACCCATCGAATGAGGATTTAAAGCAAGCAGTAATTTTGGAGTTGGTGGAGTTTAGAGTTTAGACAAGATATTTGATAATCTAACAGGGTCTGAATCCTTCCCGGTTTCAATTTTTATTCTATTTTATGCAATACTTTCATGCAGGGCTGTCAACGGTTCAAGTCGGATAAGATTATAGTAGATTCGGATTCGATCTGCATAGAGAAGTGAATACTTACCCTGTGTAGTATAAAGTCTACAATTTTGAAAAATCCGTAGCGTGTTGCATAAGCTTTTTGTCATCAAGGAATATGATATCCTTCGATCAAAGTTTCACAGCACAGGTACCGACTTTACTCGGTAGAAAAACACCCATCGACCACCTAACAAATTTAAAGATATTGCCCTTGCTGTTGTGTCCAAGGAATCTTTTGAAACGTGCGAGCATGACTATCACAAAAAACTTGTCCCGTCTCTTCACTGCAAGACAAAAATGACAAAAAAGTGAAAACGTGAGAGTGGTTGGTATTTCGTTTTTAAAAACATGTTTGGTATGAAAAAGTATTAAGGTATCACGATTTGCTTTTTGAATTTGATGATAAAAATAAAATAAAAATTATAAAAATATATATTTTTAAATAAGAAATACTTTAAAAAATAATCTCTGTTATATTATCAAACAAGCTATAAATTGATTTTTTTAAGTGGTTTATAATGGTTTTGATATATTAATAAAAAAATATAAAAACAAAATTATTTTAATATATTTTTAAAATAAAAACACTTTACAAAGCATTTTATCCCATAATTTTAAATAATAACCATGAAAGTCATTAACAAAACTGGCAGCTGTCCAAGTGAATTTATTCTATTCAAACGGGCATCTTTGCAGTGAAGACGGCGTGCTAGAGCATTCACCTCTGGATTTTTTGTAAAATCCCTTTTGTCTGGGATAAATTTTTCTAAATGAGAAGAACACAAACAAGGAGTCTAGTTCGTTGTTTATGAACAGAATGTATTAGTAAATTTGTTGACACTTCTGTTATTTTATTACTTATTATAGCCGGTTGTTATTGAGAAATAATCAAGTAAATATTTTTTATTATTTTTTAACCAATAAAAGAAAGAGATCAAGAAATTAAACAAGTCAAGGCAATAAAATTTATTTTTTCAACCAAGCATTTCCTATTATTTGTTTTGTTTTAGTTTCTTATTTGTCTTATTATATGGCTATATAAATTCTATATGAGTTGAATGTATAATATATAATCAAATTATCAAATAACAACACCCTTTTTTATTCTAGATTTTTTTTTATTAACGTGGGTGTCCGAGTCAACTTACGCGCACTTCGACTAATCCAACGGGCCCTGAAATTAATGATCATGTAAGCCTCCAGTAGCCCTGATGTTTGTGAGACTCGTACTAATGACCTCTAAAGAGTAAATATAGAGCCTGACCAGTTGATCTACACCTCTTAGAGTTAAAAGATCAAACAATAAAGTCTCACTGCCTGTGAGAATCGAACTCACAAGAAAATACTTTCTTAATATAAGAGCAGATCGATCATATCTTGCTCTAAATATTAGCTTTTATTTTTTTTACAAGCAACTTTATTTTATTTATTCGACCACTTTAAAATACTTTATTTTCAATCATTTTTATTGTCTATCAAATATTTTATTTACTAACCCATTTCAATGATAGATCAACTTGTGATAAAAAGAAATATTCAAGATCATATGGATGACCAAATGACATCAAAAGAATTTTAAAAAATATAGGTGCAAGATAACAAAGCCGGACAAGAGAATTAAAATCTTACATCAAAAGAAAGACAAAGAAAAACAAGACAAATTTAGAGCAAGTTGATAAGTTTTTGCACAAGAAATAAGATAATACAAAAAAAATCACCCATTTTAAAAAAAGAAAGAGTTCTTCCCAAGAAAAGAAAATGAAAAATAACTAAGGATCGATGATAAAAACAAGGTATAGTGTGAAGAATAATAAGCCAAAATATAATTAATGACTATTTAAAAAGTCAAATCTTGAAAAGAGATGTTTGGCTAGAGAAATATGACAACAATCATGAGAGAAGAAAATAAGTAGATAAGGCTACAATGACACTAGAAATTGTGTATGTCAAACTTATAAAAATTAAAATTATCATGAGATTGAGGTTTGAGAAGGCGTGTTAAGAAAATAATTAAAGTAAATATTATTAATTATTTTCTAATCAATAAAAAAAAAAGAGAAGGGGATGATAAAGTATTTTCTATGATTTGCTTTACGTTATTTTCTTATTTATCTTATTATACCGCTATAGAAACTTATATGAGTTGAATGTATAATATATAATAATCGAATAATAACATTATTTTTTGTTCTAAATTTTTCTTGGCAGTCGTCTTCTTACCTTCTATATTAGTATAATTTTTTAAGTTTTTTTCGTTTTCTTACATTCTAGATTAGTATAATTTTTTAGTTTTTTTTTCTCGAAATGAACAAGTCTTTAGTAGATTATAAGTTGTAGCGTCACAGTAAGCTATCAAAATCGAAAAAGTTTAGGATGCTCAGAATTGTTTTTTTTTTTAAATAAAATTAAGATACGAAATCAAGTCCGAATCATATCAAATACAAGTTGATGGTGGAGTAATTATTAATTAATCCTGAATGGATTTGAAATTTGTTTTTTTCTCAATAGCACTAGAATCATCAACTAATCCCGAGGAGATTGAAAAGTTTTACTCCAACGCCGTGTCTCAGCCCAACAAGAGAATTGAAATTTTACATAATGAGAAAGACATAATGAGAAACAAGACAAATTAAAGAAAGTTGACAAGTTCTTGCAGAATAAGAAGATACAAAAAAGATCATTCATTAAAAAAAAATTTAAATAAAAAATAATTAAGGAATCATGATAAGAATAAGATATTATTATGATAAATAATAAATCAAAATATAATGAACACTTAAAAAATCAAATCTTAAAAATATATATTTGGTTAGAGAAATGTAACAACGATCATAAGATAAGAAAATAAGTAAATAAAACTATAATGACAATAAAAATATTATATGTCAAACTTATAAAAAAAATAAAATTATCATGAATTTAAGATTTGAGGAGGCGTGTTAAGAAAATAATCAAGATAAATATTTTTTTTATTTTCTAATCAATAAAAAAAGAGATCAAGAAATGAACAACTCAAGGTAATAAGAAAATTACTTCAATCAAATGAGAATCAAATGAGATAATCAAGTATTTTTTATATTTTATTTTATGTTATTTTTTTATTTGTCTTATTATATGGATACATAAACTCATATGAGTTGAATGTATAATATATAATTAAATTATTGAATAATAACATTATTTTTTACTCTAAATTTTTCTTGACAATTGTTTTCTTACCTTCTAGATTGGTATAATGTTTTAGTTTTTTTTCTCGAAATGAACAAGTTTTTAATAGATTATAAGTTGTAGCGTCATAGTAAGGTATCAAAATCGTAAAAGTTTAGGATGCTCAAATTTTTTTTAAAAGAAAATAAAATTAAGATACGATCGAAATCAAGTTAGAAATCATTTCAAATACAAGTTGATGGTGCAGTAATTATTAATTTATCCTAAATGGATTTGAAATTTGTTTTTTTTCTCAATAGCAGTAGGAATCATTAACTAATCTTGAGGAGGAGGGTGAAAAGTTTAACTCCAACGCCGTGTCTCAGCCCCTGCCTGGCTGGTGACATTACAATTGAACGACATAAATATAGGATTAAAATAAATATAAATGGGATTAGGAAGAAGAACGCAGCCGCTTGTCTGAGACGATCTCAGATTGCCTCCTCATCCTCGTGTACTTATTTTATATTTCCTCTCAGGAACTTGGAATATGGTCTTTGTTGTAGTAGCACTGACTACCATTCTAGGAAAAAGATTTTGTAATCCTTAAATCCTAGTAGATATTTAAACCTGTTTGTTTTTATATTTCAAAAGTGTTTTTAAAAAAATTTGAAATTTTTTTATTTACTTCAAATTAATATTTTTTATATTTTTAGATTATTTTGATGCTTTGATTTTAAAAATATTTTTTAAAAAATAAAAATAATATCATTTTAATATATTTCTAAACAAAAAATACTTTAAAAAACAACCATAACCACTATTCTAAAATGACAATCTAGCTCGGTTTATGACATAGTCTAATAGTATCATTTTAATTATTATTTTTTAATTTGAATGACAAATTAACTTGTTTGATAAAATCATCCAACTTTTTATTTATACTTTGCCAGGACCAAGTTTAATACCAATACTTCAAATAAAAGGGCTGCGAGCAACTCGTGCTAGAAAAGTATAGAATTGATTCGAAAGATTGTGGCAAGTGTCATCAAGCATTTGATAATCTCTGGTCCAAAAAATCAGTAATATTCGTATGAAATGCAGCCGAAATCTGGAAGATTTTAGCTGTATTTTCACAAAAAGTCTATGAATCTAGAAGTCATGAATTAGTCTAGCTTTGATTTTATGCGTTAAATAACTTACTTAGATAAAATATAATCAGCCAATGCACGAGTAATTAATTAGATTTTAATTCTCAAGAAAAAAATAATAATTGGACTGTTCATTGACTGTGATTCAAGTGATATCAATGTCCATTCCCAAAGAGTAATATCGATGTCTCTCCAAGAAAATAATATATATATAAAAATGTAATCAAGGCACAAATAGTGGTCAATCGATCCCTTGGTTAAGAAGGAAACTATTTAATATTTATTATAATTAATTATAACATTTATTCATCGTTTTCCATAAATTATGACATTTTCACTTCAAACACAAAAATATATAACAAAATGATCAATGACAAGAAATAAATAAATAAAA
>Ga0307511_10004790_pt1 | contig 13838 bp, 7 predicted proteins | sample 13_EM_MG_FD_200266 | JGI IMG/M metagenome (GOLD analysis project Ga0307511, IMG submission 200266) | Populus trichocarpa ectomycorrhiza microbial communities from riparian zone in the Pacific Northwest, United States - 13_EM | ecosystem: Host-associated > Plants > Roots > Unclassified | place...
TATATATATATATATATTCAAATAATAACGTAAGGTGTCCAAGAGGTCCAGCATAATTTCCCAAGGGATCAAGTCAAATGTGGCTGCTAAAGCAGGAGAAGCTCTTTCATCAATAATTATCGAACAAGTTCCTTTAGTCAATCAATTATTGCTAGCGCTCTCTTCTTTCTCCTTTCTTCTATTTCATTTCTTTTCCCATCATCGTATTCACACCCTTAGCAAAGTCAAGGAACCATGGCTGGGGCATTGGTAGGAGGATCATTTCTCTCAGCTTTCCTTCAGGTTTTGTTCGACAGGATGGCTTCTCGCGAGTTTGTGGATTTCTTCAAGGGACAAAAGCTCAGCGATGAACTGCTGATGAAGTTGAAGATAACAATGAGGTCTATTAATAGGTTGTTGGATGGTGCGGAGGAGAAGCAGATTACTAATCGAGATGTTCAAATGTGGCTTGACGACCTTAAAGATGCTGTCTATGAAGCTGATGACTTGTTGGATGAGATTGCGTATGAAGGTCTGAGATCGGAGATAGAAGCTGGTCCTCAAACCAACAACATAGCTATGTTGCGAAACTTTCTCTCTTCTCGTAGTCCATTCAACAAGAGGATCGTGAAGATGAAAGTGAAGCTGAAGAAGATCCTTGATAGACTTAAAGATTTAGTAGAACAAAAGGACGTCCTTGGTTTAGGTGAGAATATTGGAGAAAAACCATCATTACATAAAACGCCAACAACTTCTTTGGTTGATGAATCTGGTGTTTTCGGTAGGAACAATGATAAGAAAGCTATAGTGAAGTTGCTATTATCAGATGATGCATATGGCAGAAGCCTTGGTGTGATTCCTATTGTAGGTATGTGTGGAGTCGGGAAAACCACCCTTGGTCAGCTTGTTTACAATAATAGCAGAGTTCAAGAGTGGTTTGATCTCAAAACATGGGTCTGTGTTTCGGAAGAATTTGGTGTTTACAAGATAACTAAAGATATCCTCAAGGAGTTCGGGTCAAAAAATTGTGATACCAAGACTCAGAATCAGCTTCACCTTGAGCTAAAGGAGAAATTGATGGGAAAAAAGTTCTTGCTTGTCTTAGATGATGTCTGGAATGCAAAGTACGACGATTGGGATATTTTACTCACGCCATTGAAATTTGGGGCACAAGGAAGTAAGATTATTGTCACAACACAGAATGAAAGGGTAGCATCAGTCCTCTCCACTGTTCCACCTTGCCATCTGAAGGGATTAACCGATGATGATTGCTGGTGTTTGTTCGAAAAACATGCATTTGATGATGGAGATTCTAGTGCACATCCAGGGTTGGAGGGAATTGGCAGAGAAATTGTAAGAAAGTGCAAAGGCCTGCCTTTAGCTGTAAAATCACTTGCAGGTCTCTTAAGGTCCAAAAGAGATGTGGAGGAGTGGGAGAAGATACTAAGAAGCAATTTGTGGGATTTGCAAAACATCAACATTCTTCCAGCTCTAAGATTGAGTTATCATTATCTCCCTGCACATCTAAAGCGTTGCTTCTCTTATTGCTCAATATTTCCAAAAGATTATGAATTTAGAAAGGAGGAGATGGTACGTTTATGGATGGCAGAAGGTTTTCTAATCCAGCTCAATGGCAATCAGAAAATGAAAGAAGTAGGTGATGAGTACTTTAATGATCTTGTATCAAGGTCGTTTTTTCAACAATCAAGCAGCCATCCATCTTGCTTCGTGATGCATGACCTCATGAATGGTTTAGCTAAATTTGTATCTCGAGAATTCTGCTATACGTTAGATGATGCCAATGAATTAAAGCTTGCTAAAAAGACGCGCCATTTATCATATGTTAGAGCAAAGCATGGAAACCTTAAGAAATTTGAGGGAACCTATGAAACACAATTTTTACGCACTTTCTTACTCATGGAGCAATCGTGGGAGCTTGATCACAACGAGAGCGAGGCAATGCATGATTTACTGCCAACACTGAAGCGTCTTCGAGTACTATCTCTATCTCAATATTCTTATGTACAAGAGTTACCTGATTCAATTGGCAACTTGAAACACTTGCGATATTTGAATTTATTCCAAGCATCACTGAAAAATTTACCTAGAATTATTCATGCTCTGTACAATTTGCAAACCTTAATCTTGCGGGAGTGCAAAGACCTTGTCGAGTTACCAAATTCAATTGGCAACTTGAAGCACCTGAAGTACTTGGATCTTTTTGGCACATCGATTAGAAAGATACCTAATTTGGTGATTGGCTTGTGCAATTTGGAAACTTTAATCTTGTGTCAATGCAAAGACCTCACTGAGCTTCCAACCAACATGGGAAGCTTAATTAACCTGCATCACCTTGATATTAGAGAAACAAATCTGCAGGAGATGCCATTACAGATGGGAAACTTGAAAAATCTTCGAATTCTAACCAGATTCATCAACACAGGCTCAAGGATTAAAGAGTTGGGTGAGCTTCAACATCTTCGAGGAACACTAGAAATTTGGAATCTTCAAAATGTTGTTGATGCTCTAGATGCTTTAACAGCCAATTTGAAGGGTAAGAAGCACCTTGAACATTTGCACTTGAGATGGCACGGTGATACTGATGATGCAGCTCATGAAAGAGAAGTACTTGAGCAATTACAACCCCATACAAATGTGGAAAGCATTTCCATTATTGGTTATGGGGGTCCAACATTTCCAGAGTGGGTGGGGGACAGTTCTTTTTCTAATATCGTGTCATTGACACTTAGTGAATGCAAGCGTTGCTCAAGCTTACCACCACTTGGGCAGTTAGCCTCTCTAAAATACCTTGTTGTCCAAGCTTTCGATGGAGTAGTTGTACTTGGTACTGAGTTCTATGGAAGTTGCATGAAACCATTTGGAAAACTGGAAGAGTTAAGGTTTGAAAGAATGCCTCATTTGCATGAATGGATTTCTAGTGAAGGTGGAGCTTTCCCTGTTCTCCGAGAGCTTTACATAAAAGAATGTCCTAACGTATCAAAGGCCTTGCCTAGTCATCTTCCTTCTTTAACAACCCTTGAGATTGAGAGATGTCAACAGCTCGCAGCTGCACTTCCAACGACACCGCCTATCTGCAGATTGAAGTTGGATGACAAATCTCGTGATGTGCTAGTAACTAAATTGCCTTCTGGACTGCATGGTCTCAGAGTTGATGGATTCAACCCCATAAGCTCCCTACTTGAGGGAATGGAGCGAATGGGTGTACCTTCCACAAATTTGGAAGAAATTGAAATCAGAAACTGTGGCTCACTTATGTCTTTCCCATTACAAATGTTCTCCAAGTTGAAGAGTTTCCAAATAAGTGAATGTCCGAATCTTGAATCCCTTGTTGCATATGAGAGAAGTCATGGGAATTTCACTCGCAGTTGTTTGAATTCTGTTTGTCCTGATTTGACACTGCTTCGTTTATGGAATTGCTCAAATGTGAAGTCTCTGCCCAAATGTATGCACTCCCTCCTCCCTTCGCTTGAGATTTTGCAACTTGTTAACTGTCCAGAACTTGAGTCATTCCCAGAAGAGGGCTTACCTGCCAAACTACAGTCTCTTCAGATCAGGAATTGCAGAAAGCTCATTGCTGGCCGTATGGAATGGAATTTGCAAGCTCTCCAATGTCTTTCACATTTCAGTTTTGGTGAGTATGAAGATATAGAATCCTTTCCTGAGAAGACACTGCTGCCCACCACTCTTATCACTCTTGGTATCTGGGATCTTCAGAATCTGAAATCTCTAGACTATGAAGGCCTTCAACACCTCACCTCTCTTACACAAATGAGAATCTCCCACTGTCCCAATCTCCAATCCATGCCAGATGAGGGGCTGCCATCTTCTCTTTCTTCTTTAATAATCTCTCAATGCCCATTACTGGAACAAAGGTGTCTGCATAACCAAGGAGAAGATTGGCCCAAGATTTCTCACATCCCAGACATAGATATCAACTGGGATAGCTGAAGAGGTACTAGTAATCAGTACTTCTCGTTTCTTTTGAGTTATCATTCCTGACTACTAGTTTGATCAACTTCCGGAGTGGACTAGGTGTTTGTGGTGAAAACTGATGCACCGAGTGATACCAGCCATTTCCCAATTTCCTTATTCCACATGACCATATCAGTCTCCTGGCCTACATAAACGAACAATTTGTTTTTCCCTTGATGTTCTTGTGGATGCAATTTCCTTCTCAATTGATACCAATATGAGTACCACATAGTGCTAGGACATTGTTGTTATTCGTTTTTGAAAGTTTGAAGCAGTGGGAACATTTGAGTTTACCTTAAATTGTCAAGGTCCCAACAGGGGGGTATGGCTTTTTCTATAGTAGCTAGCTGTTAAATGTTGCCCCTCCTGCACCAATTTTATATGCAGAAGAGTTTAGCTGTTCCAAGAGGGAACAATTTAAATTTGATCCGTGACATGTTACCCTCATGGAACCTCTCTAACAATTTCAATTTGATCAGTGGCATACTCAATCTTCTTTTTGTAGGCTGCAAGAAAATAATAACAAAGACATTGGAGCTTGTCGCATATAGTACGCCATTATTATAGTGGTGTGAGATTTGAAAACGTTCCTGTCCATTTTGTTGAAGTATGGAAGACGGGCATCAGCAGTGTCATCGGTTGAATGAGTTTGGGCTGTTTATTTGTCTTTATGCCTCGTAAATTGGAAGTATGTGCTTCAGTTCTACCCAGTAACTTCTGTACCTGGGTTATGTTCAAGGAATGGGCATTTCCAGTTTTTGCCTCCACTCATCATGTACTTATTCATGGGCTGTCATTTCCAGATTTGCATTTCCACTTGGCTTGCTTTTTGCATACTGAGTTCTCTTTGTTTGATCCTGAGATTCCAGCAATGTTATCTACACTTATATTTGATGCAATTCTGCTGGCGATTGCATTATAGACACACCTCGCCAACACCCCTGAATTTAAAAATTGCCGTTTGATGTTTTGCGGTAAAAGATGGCAGGACTCCGATGTGGTCTTGTAGACCAAAACCATTTTGGGATTTGAATTGTGCTTGTGAATCTGAAGCTTTTGGCTTTTAGATGGTTGGTGAAAGGTTCACCTTGAAGAGGAATATTATCATCGAATTTAACTCCTTATGTTTGGATTCAAAGAGTGATCTATTTCTCTTTGGCATCCTTTAGCGTTCATTCCCAGTTCACTTCAGTTCATAAAATTCTGAAGTCAACCAAACAGAGCCATCGCCTTCAACACATCTAAGGTGCATTCATCATCTGATCTTTCCGTGGTAAGAGACGACTCGTTTCCTCATTTTCATCTTGTTTTCCTCCAACCAAAAGATTGAGTGCAGTAGGTGATCTTGTTCATCTGCTTGTTTCCCTGTTGTTTATATCTGTTATTCTCCAGCATCAACATAAAATCTTTAGTGACAATTCCTGAGCTGGAGGCAACTCCATAACAAGAAATCGTGCTGCATAACCCTCAAATATCATCATCGCATTTGCTAAACACTAAAATACCGGTACATAAACAGATATAAACTCTCATTTGTTTGACTTCTTTCTTGTAAGTGTACAGATCAAAGTAAGAGACCAAACAACTAAATTAGACATCAGACTCCTATATCTAATATTTCAATCCATTAGCAAATTTAAGCAGACAAAAAGAGCTGCAATCTCCATATAAAGCCCCGTAAAATAATGAGGAAACTCAAATTTTCAGCTTCTATCTGCAAGTTAAATCAACGGGAGAATGAAGAAATATCCCAATATCATGTACCACATTCAAGCGTTGCAAACTCGTTGATTGCAGGAAATTCTGTTAATTGATATCCCCATGTAGCTGATCAGGCGCAGGAATCACATTCTACAGAAAGCAAATCCTTTGATCCACATTCATGTCTTTGTTAGAAGAGTTTCTGATCGAAGGCCGTCAACCAAAACTCGCATTAGCTGCTTCCATAATAGTCACAACAAGATGTATAAAGCTTGTCCTCACAGCAAACTCCCCTCCACTTCCATTGCCAGTTGATAGACAATCAAACAGAGCATGGCTCATATTCTTCCATAGTTGAGATTAAATGTGCAACGCTTGCCGTCAACGTCACTGCCCCTCCCGTAACAACCAATGTGAGAATCAAATATTCTCACAATTAACAATTTCACTTAGAGAAACATGGTTGAAACTATAACTGACGGAAACCACACTTTGAACCATCTGCACCCACATTCCCATCTTGGGAACAAAACCTTGCCTTGCCATTTGCTTCAAAACCCAATCCAAATCCCTTAGCAACCTTTCCTTGCAAAGTCCATGAACCAACTTCTTGTAGGACACAAAACTAGGATCAACTCCCTGCCCAATCATCCTAACCATAAATTCTTTTCCCTCAACGTACTTCTCTGCATCAAGCAAACCATACAATATCTCTTGATAAGACCCAGCATTTGGTTCACACCCTTTAATATTCATTCTCTCCAACAACTCCAGCCCCTCCACAACTTTGCCCTGCTTTCTTAGCCCAGAAATCAAGATATTGAAAGTGATCGTATCCGCATCAATACCCTCCTTTTCCATCCTCTCCAGCAAACCAAATGCCTCGTCCACCTTCCCTTTCTTGCACAACCCATGCATTAGAGTCGAAAACGTTCTCACATTGGGCTCACACCTTTGTTTAGGAAATTCATCAAGCACATTGAATGCAGCCTCCAAATCCCCATTCTCACATAACCCCTTAATGAGAATATTAAGAGAACAAACATCAATCTCTATACCCAACATAGGAGCTTGCAAATACACCTCATGAACTACATCAAAAACTTTTGCAGATACAAGCAAGTTCAATACAAGATTGAAACTTTTCACATTAGGCCAACAGTTATACCCTTTTGGCATATCAAAAAGGGTCTCCATTGCTTTCTTGATTCGACCCGCTAATTGGCCATAAATCTTGATCACATTGTGAAAGAAATCGTTTGATAAACGACATGACTTGTCAAGTTTGATTTTTTGCATTATGTCTTCAATCGCATCAAAGTTTTTGGCTTGTGCAAGCTTGTTTATGACCTGAGTGTAAAGGGCTTCATTGGGTTTATAGTCTTTCCTCTTTGAGTATTGGTTCCATACTGAGATTATTGAATTTGGGTCTTTAAGATTTTCAAAGATCTTTATGACTTCATTCGGAGATAACCAGTCTTTGTGGGTCAATTTGTACGTGGAGTCAGAATTTTGTGATGATATTGAAGAAGAAGAAGAAGAAGAAGAAGAAGGAAATGCTGTAGAGAGTGAACAAGGAAGGATTTTAGGAATTGGGTTTGGAATGGTGGTTCTTGAATGAGCTAAAACATAGTTAAAGACTGATTTTTGAGCAGGAAACGGACGTGAAATCATGTCTTTATCCTCTTCTTCCTTTCCTCGACCAACCAGCCCAGGTTTAGTTAATGGAATTTGTAGATGAGAGGGTTGATCTGTGTTGAGGTTGATAATCCTCAATAGTATACGTTTCTCAAGAATAGTTTATTTCTTAATAAAGAAATTTCCATCTTGCCTACCTATCTTCTCTGTTTATCTATTTCTTGAAAAGAAAAAGAAAACAAATTGAAAAGCTGCAAGAAATTGATGCAAGGACTGGGTTGTAATGAATTTTAAAGAAATAGAGATTAAATGTACAGCTTTTGTATTCTAACAAATAATGGCTCCTTTTCTTCTCAGCCATTTATCTGTTACACAAATTCACACCAAAAACCCCACCATTGTATTTGATTTTTATGAGAAAAAAAGATGGACTCTATACTAATTTGGTTGTAATTGGGGGAGGAGGAGGTGGATTGTTGCCTGGGAAACTGAGAAGCATGCTATTAGGAGTGGAAAAGGAGAAAAAGCAACAATAACAGGAACAGAAAGAGCTTGCATCTGCTCACGTCATTCAGATCTCAGCTTAATTACCTTGATGAAACTGGTAGGCAAAATGCCTCTTTTTGTTAATTGTTAATATATTTTGAATTTGTTCATTGTTTTTGGGAGATTTCATCACATTAAATTACAATTACATTATAAATTGCAAATTACAATAACATTACAAATTATAATTACAATAACAAATTACAAAATAATAATATAAAAAAAACAAAACTCTTTTTCCCGCATAAATATTTATCATCAATTCAGATTATGGTTTGAGTGATGTTGGTTATAATAGCTTCATTGAATGTGTTAAAAGCATGTTACCTGAAAAGAATAGGTTGGAATAGAACTTCTATGCTGTAAAATCCATGATGAAACTTCTTGACCTAAGATTTAAAAAAATTAATATATGTCCAAATTTTTGCATGATGTACTATAGTGAATATGTAAATTTTATTGAGTACAAAACTTATCAACATGCTCAGTATAAACCTAATAGTAGTAGAGGAAGGACGCTTGTCACATACAAAAAAGTAAGATACTTTCTAATCATTCTTGGACTGCAAAGGTTAATTATATCTTCAAAGACTATTGTGCATATGATATGACATCATTCATATGATGCGGTGGATGAAGTCATAATGCACTTTTCTAATGATGAAGCTTATAAGCAGTTTAATAAAATGCATACTCGGTTTTTAATTGAACCATGGAACATGTATCTTGGCCTGTGTACAAATAAATTTAATCTATTTGGATCCTTTGTTGCAATCTATTCTTGTTGGCTAGTCATACTAATAGTTTATAACTTGCTTTCAAGAATGTGTATAAAGATAAAACTCATGTTCTTATTTGTGGTCATACCTGATCCTTATAGTCTAAGTAGGGGTATGTATGTTTTTCTCGAACCGTTAATTGACAAGTTGAATTAATTATGATCAGTCGGGGTTGTGACATATGATATCTTAAGGAAATAAATTTTTTAGATGAATGTAGTATTGATGTGGATTAAAAATGATTTTCCTGCGTATTAGATGGTTTTGGGTTGGAACACACATGAAAAATTATCTTGTCCATATTGTATGGAAAATAATAAGGCTTTTACCTTATTGTACGGTGATAAAGATTCTATTTTCGATTACCTCTGAAAGTTTTTGCCAAGTCATCATTGATACAAAAACAACAAAAAACACTTCTCAGAAGGTAAGTATAAAATGGATGTTGTACCACTGGTACTGTTGAGTGAAGAATTATGTGATGTAATTTTATAATATGAGGGCATTGTATTTGGTTCTCATTTTTATAAGCAGAAATTTCCTGATTTTGGTGTGATTAATTATTAGGTAAAGCAGAGTATTTTTTAGGATATTCTTTATTGGAAGACTAATATCATCCGCCATAATTTGAATTTCATGTATATCAAGAAGAATATGTTTGACAATATTTTTAACATGGTTATAGACGTGAAAGGGAAAACTAAAGACAATATGAAAGCTAGAATGGATTTGGCTTTGTATTGTGATCATCATGATATAGAGTTGCTTAATGATAGGTTACATGTCGCAAAGCTAAAAACAACATTTGCATTAGATAATGGCTCACAACTTCTTATCTATGAATGACTTACGAGTCTATAATTTCTTGATGGATATGCTTTAAACATAGCTAGATCAATAAATTTGGAGGAATGCAGATTACATAGAATGAAGAGTCATGATTGACATGTATTTTTGCAAATACTCTTTCCAATTACTTACATGAATTTATTTTCAAAAAAGACATTAGATGCATTAATTGAGATTAGTCACTTTTTTAGAGATAATTTGTGTAGTAAGTCAAGTTGACAATTATGTAGTTTTAAACTATTTTTGCTTATATTCTCACAAAGTTTTAATTCATCGACTTTCTTATAAGAAATATCATCAATTATTGTTATCCCAAAATCCAAATACGAATGAAGCTTAATTTTTTTAATTATAAGACAAATAATTTATCACGTGATTTAAAACATATGTAAGTACTTAATAATTTATAAAACCTAAGAAAATATTTACTTATTTTTTGACTCGGATCGATAATGGTTGTTAATTAACTTTAACTAGGTTCTCAACATAGGAGGCAATGCCGGTAGACTAATATTCCTATCTTTAGGTCTTGAAAGAAAGGTCCAGTATTATAATGAGTATTTTATCAATAGATATATCTTTCATACAAAAGAGTGGGGTCTATGTAATGGGTTCAACTGCTAATGAATTTGAAGTCGATTATTATGAAAATATACTTGAGGTTATTATTGTTGGTATGATATCAATAGAGGAATTAAAATAGATCATCATTATGAAAACCAAACCTAGGAGTCATGTCAAAGTTGAAGTTATTAAAGATGGTAAGAATGAAGTATCTAAGGGAGATGATGTATTCTAAATGGGTGATCTAGTTGTTCCATATCAAGTTATTGTATCTCCTGAGTTAGAAATACAAAGTTTCATGTCGATGAGAATACTTATGTTGATGTTGATATTAACAAGTTAAATGATATATTAAGTATTAATGGACATATTGAAGTAGATGACGATGAAGAGAACAACCAGATTTAATTCAACGAAGAAGATGATGAAAATGAAGTGGAGGATTCCGATTAAAGGGTGTTGCATTGAATTAAATATAAAAAAACTACTTTGTAATACATTATATTTTTTTTATATATTTGTTGTGGTTGTGGGTTTAATGTTGGTAATTGTTGGCTTTAAAATGTTTGGTGTTATTGATGTTGTGTATTTATGTTAGATAAAGGATCATATCAAGTCAAAATAAAAAAATAATAATGATGGAATCCCTAATGGAATTGCAATTTTGTCAAAAAAAATCAAATAGATTTTAGAAATGGTGATGGAATCATTGATTGACGTGCAATTGCATCGAAAACTTTTAGTAGGTTTAGAAATGGTGATGGAATAACAACAGAAATGTCATCAGTAATAGTGATAGAATTACATATGAAATTAAAAAATATTAAAAAAATAATTAATTATTTGTCGGTGATTTTGTCTGCATATGATGATGTGTTAAGTCGCCAATGGAATCGCCAATGAAATTTTCATCAGCGATTTTAGGTTATAACCCGATCCCTTTTTCTTTCCTTTTCATCTCATTTGCAAAACAAAAACAAACTTTCAAACCATTGCCCCTCTCTTCATTTTCATTCTCTATCTTTGCCTTCTTTTTTATTTCTCATTAGTCTCCCCTTTCTTTCTCTCTATAAAAAACCAAACCTATTGATGTTTCTCTCTCTCTCTCTCTCTCTCTCATCATCCTCAGCCACCTACCGCCACCCAACCCTTCTCACTCTTAATCTCTTCAGGGTCAGTCTCCTCTAGAGTGCTTGTAGCTTCCAAGAGATTATTATTATTGTGTGTATATGATTTTAATTTTATGTTGTTCATTACATTATTTGTAAATGTTGTTGTTGTATTTTCAATAGATTTTAAAATTTATTATTATAATTATTATTGTTATTGTTATTGGCAATTGTGTTGTGCATCACATTAAAATTACATAAATATTTAAATAAAGTATAGATTGCCAGGAGAATATATGTTTTTTTCCCACAAATATGCTACATTACATAAACATAATTGTAAAAATAGATAATGATGTTTAAAAACATTTAAAGTAGATGGATGATTATAAAAATTGTTATACAAAGTGTTTAAGCCATAGATAATAACTTGGTAAGTATCAAATAATTAACAAATTTTATATTTAGAATTTGTAGTTTAAAATTTCCAAAATATCATGTATATTTAACAAATATTTTTATACCAGGTTGAATAATTTGTAGTATGATGCCCATAAATATGTAAAAATTGAGTCAACTTTGATAAAGTCGATGTATAAAAGAAGTATAAATCAAGTCATGTCACAAGGATAACTGGGAGAAGTTTTAAGAGTTTGTGGCAATAGAAGGATTTAGAAGGTAATCACAATCTAGGTCACAAAAAAAAAAAAAAAAAGCACATGGTTTGGTGAGCAATCACACTGGTAGATCGCTCCCATTTGTCAACCATTTAAAGCGCTTGGTAAAATTTTGAGATTATTTTGTCTTATTTTTCAATATGATGTTTATTTGTTATATTATTTTTCAATGTATTTATTTTAAGGAAACTATTATAAATAAGACGGATATGGGGAAAGAGGTGAAGAAGTTTGTAGATAGCAAAGCTGAGGTGTTCGCTGTAAGTTTTTTTTTTTAATTTTTAGTTATAGTTGGAGGCTGGAGAAACTAATAAACCCAATATAAATTATATTTATGAGATGCTTATGCATTGGTTAGGGATGGGGTCGGGATGTACTGCTTCAACTCTAGGAATACAATAGTCTTGGCCAAGGTAGTCAATGCCAAAATTTGAGTCAATGGTTATAAAACAAGTTAATGAGCAAGTAACCAAATTATGAGAAGAAATGAAAACTAGATTAAAAGAAGAAAGCAGGCAAAATTGAATGGTGAAATATATGTCTTCACATTATTCTCCTCACTCTGGTCCTTTTGGCTATGCCCCCCCCCCAGGCAATCTATGTAGCAATGTTTTTATTGTTGTAAAGTAAATATTGTAATGAATATTGAATTAATAAAATTTTAATGTTCAATAAATTAATAGTGTTTGGCTTTATTTGGTTTTATTGTGAATTTTTGTTGTTTTTAGATTTAATACCCATATAACAAAAAAAAAAAAACATAATAGAGTTTCTGATGAAATCACCAAAAAACAAAAATTCTGTCGGCTAAAGGATTGCTATTTTGGTTAGAAGTTATAGAATGATAACGAAGTTTTAGACTTTTCAATGGATTTAGTGACTAAATTCTATTGCAAATGTTGTCACTTAACTTATCGGCAATTTTCCGACGATATAGCAACAAAATATTCCACTAGTAACATTTACTGACAGATAAATGGATGACAGAATCTTATTGGTCCATTTTATTTATTTGGCACTAATATTTCATTGGCAATTCTGTTAGTAATTTTAAACATCGATGGAATCATCGATGAATACTGAATCCTTGATAAAACTTTGACCGACGAAGTGTGTCCATCGATAACTTTGTCGGCAACGTGTTTGCTTGCTGATGGAATATTCCATCGGTTTTTTTTTATTTAATTTTTCTAATAATAAAAGTCTATTTTTTTTATTTATTTTAATCATACCATAGTAAGAATTTACTCCAATTCTTTTAATTTTTGTTGCGAAGAAGAAGAAGAAATGGGAGGGGGATTGATGTCGGTTATATCACTTTTAAAGTTATCGATTGAATTGCCAATGGGAAATAGTGACATAATGATTCCATTGGTGTGTGTATATATATATATATATATATATATATATATATAAAATGACATGTATATATATAAAATGACATGTCATATTTATAAAGGAATTGCTAATGACATATTTATTAATTTTTTTTAATATTTTTATTCTATCAGCAAATTTATTGGTAGTTACCGATGACATAAATTTCATCGCTAGCTCATTCATTAATTTTCAATGGAAATTACTCAATGCTATTTCCATTGATTATTACTGATAAAATATTTTCCTCGGTCATTCCTTTGCTATTTGTTAATTTTATGATGGTGGTATTAATCACGGCTGCCAGCCATGACACCGAGTTTCCACTTGAATAAAATTACAATAAAACAACTCAGTGATTTATTGTACCATTAGAGAAAACAGTGGAGAAAATACGTTGATCAAAAGGAGACGAAGAGAGACCCCATATATATCTCATTTGGATGCAAAAACAATCCGCCTGAAGGTAACCTAGCTAAGCAAATACACCTATTCCACATCAATTTCACTCATTAGATTCAATAATATCGTCAACAAACACATAATCAAAAATGTTTTTCACGGTGTTTTCTTCTCTAAAATCAAGACGTGTTGTTAAAAATTTTGATTTTTTTTTAAAATGAATT
>Ga0307511_10004791_pt1 | contig 13837 bp, 14 predicted proteins | sample 13_EM_MG_FD_200266 | JGI IMG/M metagenome (GOLD analysis project Ga0307511, IMG submission 200266) | Populus trichocarpa ectomycorrhiza microbial communities from riparian zone in the Pacific Northwest, United States - 13_EM | ecosystem: Host-associated > Plants > Roots > Unclassified | place...
TGAATGGAAACGCTCCTGACCCGCAGTATCCCAAATCTCATAACGCAGAACCCGATCCTCTAATCTGCACTTCTGAGTCAAGAAAGCTGCGCCAATTGTAGGTTCCTTGTTTGGCTGGAACTCGTTCGAGACCTAGAGGGGGAAGGAGCGAGTAAGCGGGCGAAACGAACGTTTTTGAACGCGAGAGGATACGTACGAAACGCAGTACGACGGACGATTTGCCAACAGCGGCCTCACCTGGAAGATTGGGTCACAAAAGTGAGCACGCTCGTGTGGTGTTTGACCAAGTAGCCGATTCTTGATGACGTACCGAGGAGGACGAGTTTGACTTGGACGGATCTGTCGGGTTGACCAGAGGCGTTGTCGGCCATTGTGTTGTGGGCGAGAGAGGAGGGAGGAAGAGTGGGTGGTCGGGACGAAGATGCTGCGGCTTGAGTGGTTACTGTGAGAACTTTGTCCACTCTCTGTCCTGGTGGCTCCCTCCAACCAAATCCGGAAACGAACTCCAAAAATTCAAGGTAAATTCCGCAAAAAATACAAGCTATTTATCTATTCTTCCACCTCCTCGTCGTGTGTTTCGGGGTAGAGGGGAACGTAGAACGGTCGAACCTGTTCGCAGGTCACGAACACTCCGTTGTCAAGCTCGATCTCGTCTTGACCCGCAAACGCTTCCGGACACTGGATGGTAACGCCCTCCCCGAACGCCGTCTCGTTCCGGCCTTCAGGCGGTGCGATGATTCCATCTCCATCAGGATACTCCTCCAAATCGTCTACATCTTGTCTCTTCCACCTCAGTGGTCGTCTACTGTCCCGTTTCGCGCGTTTGCGTGACGGCGACATCTTCAAAGCCGGTGCTTGGTCGTAAAGCCAGTACCTGTCTGACTTGTAGTCGCTCTTGTGCGCTTGCAGGAAATTGGCGTATTTCTTTCCTGGGTCTCCATAGGCCGCAGCGACAGCTGCCACGTGCGGGAAGATCTGAGAGACCGCCTCTTTCTTGGGATCTTGGGCCATTATAAAATCTAAGGCTTGTTGGATCGTGGCGCCATTCCTCGTCTTCTTGGTCCAAAAGTCCACGCCTAGGTGATCGCCCAGCTTCGCCGCAGTCTGTGGGACCGAATTTTAGAAACTACGTCGACATATCATGGCTTTCCGACTCACGATCATAGCTTCCAGGTTGAAGCACCGATAGTGGTACGGGTTTGCTCGGACGGCTTCGAATGGTTGTTCTCCAGAAGCCGCGATATGGTCCATAAATTGGTTGTCGAAGTACCGGTTCAGAGCATCCTGCGCTCCAGCTCCGTCATCCGCCATCAGCTTTACCGCAGCGAGTTGGGCATAGAAGAAGGTTGCGTGGTTGCTGTAACACCGGCCTCAGTCACAGATACACGCGGCCTCTCGAGAACACGTACTTTGCCGAAGAGGTCGTCTTTTTGGCGATAGGACTCGACTCCAGCCATCCGAGATACTGCCTCAACCACAACTTCATCGCCGCATCCTTCTGGGCGTCCCAATCCGGGCTCTTCGCCGCCTTGAGAGCTAGGATCGCGTTCGAGACCTTGATCATACCTCTCATATCCAGAACTCCAGTAAACGTTCCAACTCGATGTTCCGGTCCTACTCCACGTACGATCTGACCAAAGTTCACGTTCGGAGTCATCGCCGTGTCCTTCACCAGGAAGAACGCTTCAAGGAATGAAACAGCCTTCTGGGAGTATGAGCGTGTCCCGGTTATGGCGTAGCTCAATGCGTTGAAGAACACGGCTTGTGACATATCATTCATGCTCCCTGGGCCCGACAGCGTCTTCGTATCTGGGTTGGCTTTTCCGTCTATGTGTTTGTATGGACAAGATGTCCACGCTACAACAACGCACGCCCTGCTTCAGGAAAAATTCCCGACGAAGGATAACTCTAGGACTTACTTGCACTCGGAGGCATGCTCTTCGTGGGAGACGTTGAACAAGGGGAAGTCTGCGTAGTCTTCGCCTTCGCCAAAGCGGGATCAGGGGCACCGGTCATGACGTTATCGTTTGCGGTCGTCGTGGTGGGAGTTCCAGTAGAACTTCCCGCTATCACAGGCAACGAGCCAAACACTTCAGTGGGAGGGTTCTGGAGCCGTGCGGGGACCACATCTTCTCCTACTTCGGGGATCTGGAGGACGTCTTCGGCTCCTCTCCTCATATATGCCGCACGTCTTCGGTGGGCGGGAGACGTGAGGAGAGGGGGGGAAGCCATGCCACAGGGGGTGAAACCGCCGAGTTGGTCGCGGCGAGCTTTCTTGGATGGACACCAATTACAGTCCGGCCAGTAACTATGGGGGTTTAAGGTCGGCGGTCATCCAGAGAGGCAAGCACGACAGGAATCGACTTACTACGGGGCAAAACTCATGTAATCGTTCGGGTCATTGCTAGGGGGCACTTGGTCAGGGGGGGTACGCACGCCTGGAAGTCGGAGTCAAAGCCCGAAGAGTAAGAGTCGAATCACCAACACTCACTCCATGGACCTTTCCTCCCATACGTCCCAGCAATACCAACAAAACTTTTCTTTGCGTTTGCGGTCTCCTGGGTCGGATTCGTCCGTTGGTCGATCATATATTCAGGGCTGACCCAGTCAGCCCCGTCCGCTGATGACGAGGGCACAGTTTAAGCAAGCAATGTTCTCAAGATCCCGTGCAGCGACCCTTTGACGTGAATGAAAGATGACGTACCTCGGACGAAAATCCGAGAGGTTAGGAATAAGAGCGCCACCAGGGTACTCTTCAAAAGCATGGTGCCGGACCGACAAAGCGAAGAGTGAATGAGAGTTCAAAGAAAGCGAAGCAGGGGCGGCGAAAGCGAGTAGACTCAAGCGAGGGGTGCGGTCCAAGTGTAAAATGTCGCCAGAGGAGGACGAGGGGGTGAAACCAGACAGGGCACCGCGAACCGCGGGGTTATATCATCTCCGTGCTCCCGTCTCCCCTGTCTGTCAGCATCAGTCTAAAACGCGAGGAGGGGGCGTGATCGCGGGTATATCGCTGGCAAACTGAGAACTAACTGAGTAATTCGACGAGGTTAACTGGACTGTTCGGTGACGTTACGGAACCTGAAGCCGTTTTTGGAAGCATCGCTATCGAGGTGCAACTTGGGCGGGTGCCCGTCGCCCGTTGGTGGGGAGAGGTTCCCTGGGACGGCGACATACCTCCCACTGGGTGGGCGTCTAACGTTGTTCATTCTGGGTCGACCCCATGTACGGGGAACGGCCAAGATGAGCGGCTTCGTCGCAATCGCGGCACCACCAATTCTACAAACAGTGGATCGTCACAGGCGACCTATGGGATACATACAAGTAAAAAAGGAGGACATGGTAGAGGGGAACATTATCATAGGGTGGGAATGGCAATGAACGGTGAAGCAACGGACAGCGGACACGGAACGGTGCGCGCGGGTCGGGAAACGCGTGAAGGGAGGATGCTCTTGGAATAGGAGAACGAGGGGGTATGGAGATATCGGAAGGGTGATGGGTGTTGAGTGAGGGGACAATATCATGATGAACTGCGGAAAGAGTGGTCATGCTGAAGAAAATGAGGCAACCACCGACGGTATCGTTTGGTTCCCCGAGCTTAGAGGGGGAGGTCAATATGCGTAGCAAGTAGCGCTGTGGGGATCCAGGAGCTCACCGTCGAAGTCCGATTCGCGAGGGGTAGTCTGTTCCTCCATCTCCTTTTCGATGCCACGGATGAATTTTTTGCAGATCTCCAGATCCGTCGTGGCCCCGACCTTCTCACAAACATCGACAGCACGCAAAGCCTCCGACCTCGCCTCTCCGAGCCTGTTTTGCTTGTAACAAAGGTTAGCCTGGAAGTATATCGCACGATACAAGAGGTACATGTCGTTGGCTGTATATGATTTGGCACGTTCAATATGAACATGCGCGTCACCAAACCTGTCTTGGGAGGAGTACACCTCTGCCATGCAGTAATAAATCCAAAACTGTTCACTGTCCCAGTCAAGAGAGGAGGTTATCCTGAGAGCCGCCTCGAGATGGTTGATAGCCTTCTCTACCTCACCCTTGGAGGAGCGTATCGCACCAAGAGCGCGGTGACATTTGCAGATGAGAAGTCCATCAACTTTTTCTGAGAGGAGACTGATTGACTGTGATGCGGCTTCTTCTGCGGCGTCGAGCTGGTTGTCTGCGTGCAATATCCAAGCAAGGTAGTACAATGAGTGTGCTTGCCCAGATACGTTATTGAGCTGTTTGTAAATTTCTAGCGCTTCTTCTGCCTGCGGTATCGCTTCCTCGTAGAGGCCCAGTCGCCGATTTGCATCAGATAACTGCCTCAATGTTAGACCAACCTCGAATTTATCCCCCCGCTCTCTCCAGAGTGGTAAGGTACAAATGAGGAGTCGCCTGCACTCCACGAAGTTTCCAACCAGATTAAACATTTGGGAGAGCCCAAACAAGCATCGTGGCTTGGAGGGGTGGGCGTCCGGAAGTGCTTCGATCTTTGGCCCCAGGAGGACAAGCCGTGGTTTGTACCAGTAGAGGTGTTCCATGAAATAACTAGAGACATCCCAGACATTACTTGACTCGGAGTTCATGTCAATCGTTGTGAAGACGTCGAGAAGGTGCTCGGTGTTCACGTCCTCTGACTTGATCCACTGCGCTTCTTCAAAGCCGGGCTTGCCGGGATAAAGGCCGACCGACAATCGACTGAAGTAATTATCCTTGGCTGAACGGAGGAGTGGAGACAAGTTCGGGTCTTTTGGACAAAGGTGGTCCCGGAGTGGGGCAAGCATCGTGACGAACCCGTTGCTTCGGTACGTCAGGGAAAGGATGCGGAACCTGTTGAAGACGTTCGCTCCATCGGAAATGGTGGGAAATAGCCATCCGAGGTTGTTCTCATCGACACCTTGAGGGAAGAAGGCGATGACTCCGAGGAGCTCCCGGGCGTCAGGACCGAGTTCCTGGAACATGGGGGAAGCAAGTGAAAGCTCGATCGTGGCGGCGAGACCCTTGTTGTGATGTGTGTGAAGCACACCAGTTCGCTGGCTCTCCCATTCCTTAGTCAACTGGTCCATGTCCCACCCGTTTTGGAGTGCAACGGTTGCGAGTAGGGTAATCGATAGAGCATGGCCGTCGAGTTGTTTCAGGATGTTGTTGATGGGATCGGACCGTTCGCCATTCTTGTATATACGATAGAACGTATCGCGCGCAGCCTCCGCTGATAACATCGGGATGTCCAGGGTCTTGCAGGCTGGAGGAATAGTGACGATACGAGACGTGACGCCGAGACAAATGTTGTCGAACTGACTGAGCTCCTCCACTGCGGTGTAGATCCCTTGGGCGTCTGTTCCCTGCGGGTCGAGAATGGATTCCGCATTGTCGAGGATTATGAGCATCTTCTTTGAGGATAGGAATGGTCGTAGGGGGGTGAGACCATTGGGATTTTCGATGCCTGCACCGATGACTTCGGAGAGCCGGCGGAGGAAGTGAGTAAGCGAGGTAGGGAACTGGTCGCAGCGGATGAACCAGCGGTTGTCGCCGAAACGTTGTTTGATGCGATCGTCGTGGAGGACTGTGAGGGCGATAGATGTCTTGCCGATTCCGCCGGTACCAATGAGAGCGAACGGAGTGAAGTCTTCTGCCAGACCGACGATCTTCTCGATCAGCTCGCCCCGTCCAAAGAAGTCCCTCGGTCGTGGCGGCGGTGATTCTCCGGTTATGCTAGATGCGAATATAAGGCGTTGGAACTCGACAGTAGAGGTTGCTGACCTGACTTGTGTCTGAGTGGCGGCAGCTGTTTATTCATTCTGTGATGGAACAGAGTGCACATATAACTCACCGACCGGTGTCGACTATCGGTCCCTTCCTGGCCATTCAAAACACTGCGATGAATCTCAGAGACCATGGCGTGGGTGTCCACAACGCCGTGATGGACATCGGAAACAATTACGTGGGTGGTTATTGCGAGCTCGGTCTGGGAGTGAACAATCAGTAATAGTCATGCAGTGATGACAGAACGCACGTTAAAGACATGGAGGATCCTGTTCAGGTCCAACTTCCAGGTAGTGAGTGTCTCCTTGTCATTCTTCGCGTTTGCGAGTCGAGACAATAGATTCCGCCCACGTTTCTCGACGATCTTCTCCTGGATTCCCGCCACGGTTCTGCGATTGAGGGTGCGGTGAGCAGGCGCATTCAATGCTTCGTGTACCGCAATCACTAGTTGAACTCACATCGTCAACTCCCCAATCGCTTCGTACACGGACCAGCTGAGTTCATTCGTTCGCCTTTCGTTGATCCCTCGGTCAAGGGCTTTACACACGCCTGCGCAGGCTAGACTGAGCTCGACGTAGTCCAGTTTGTTGGTCATCGAGTCCTGGCCATACGTGAACACGAAACACCTGGTCGTAGGAGACGAGGAAACGCACCCTGACCATCGTGAGGAGAATACTGACGGAACCAAAAACTGCCTTTGCCGGCGCGATGCTGGAGATCTCCTTCGCAAGATTCATGGCTTCAATGGCTACGTTCAATGAAGAGAGGGTCCCGTCCCGTCCCTTCGGTCGTTGAGGTTCGGCTTCCATCGCCAAAACTCAGCGTGACGACGAGAACACGTTGTTGCGTGCAGGCTGTGAGGACGAGCACGAGCTCCAATTGAGATAGGCGACCGTCCTGTCATGACAGGCCACGTGCGAACAGAGCCATCCCGTGAGGGAACATTTTACAAGATTTTACGACTTGATGTATGCGATCGGCTGACCACCCGGTTTGTTATCAGAAGGCCTGTGGAGCCTTTCACGATGATGAGTTTTCGACCTCGTTTCGTCTCCCCTCTCTCCTAAAACATCCCGAGTTATGAGCAGTCGTGGGGGAGTAAGGGGCGTGAGCGAGTGTGTATCGCCGGCCGACTTGACGAGGCTTGACTAGCTCGGCTGCTCGGCGCCGCTGAAAAATCTGAGGCCATCGAGCGGTGGTTTGGGGGGTGCTCGTCGCTCGTTGATGACGTGGAGAGGTTCCCTGGGGCGGCGATGGATTTCCCGGTGGGCGGGCCTCCATCGGCAAAGCGGCTACCGTGGACCACTGCGTTGTGTCTTGTCCCATCCCCTCGTCCACAACACTACAGGACTCGATTAGGACCGTTTTGCTATTACAATGCGGTGTTTGGATACACGCAATTGGCAAATATTTAATTTGAAACCAATCTAATTATCCGGAAAGTGTGGCAACGATGTAGGTGAAGGGGCAGCATGTACGAAATTGGGAGTTCGCCAAAGCAGTTTGGATAGTATGCCGTCCGCGCATCCCCATTCCTAGGGTCCGTCATTTCGCTGAAGTTACAGTTGTCGAGGCGGGAGGGTTGGGTGATGTTGAGGGGTGAGGATGTCGGGGTCAAGGCTTAGCCAGGGAGCCGGGACAAGGATGAGGTGGATACGAACAGCGTGGTTGCCAATGGACCAAGGCGGGGGTGCGGCACAGAGTCAGACAAAAATACCCCCGAGGCCTTGCTGACTCTGACAGCGGCTTCCAGGATGGCACAATTGTACCATTTGGAAACGTTCGTTGAAGTGCCAATCCGAAGGAGGCGGGAGGAAACTACTGACAAGGGACGGAGGCTTGTACTTTCTGCAAAGAAGGAAGAGCAAAACGGGTAAGTTTAATCATCGAGAATAGGACAAGGGCCATATGACACTGACCCAAACCTCTATCCTTTCGCGCGATATACGAGCCACGACACCGCCGGTCACCCAGGGACAGAAATGAAACGTGAAACGGTTCTCAGCGTCATCCCACGATGGTCCTCGACTCGGATCCGAGCGAAAAGACGCTGGATTCACGCTGTGGTAGAATCTTGTTTTTTGGGGGTTCGGAGATGATGGACCGAAACAATAATGATACTGTGGGCCTAGGTCAGGTCGGGAGTGGTGGGTGTGTCTGTGGCGTGTGCTGTCTGCGGGGCAATGCGGTTGACGTAGGGTGACTCTGGACGGGCTAAATGTTGTAGAATCTGCGGGGTAATTAATTAGTTTGTGGAAGATAAACGCGACGCGCGAAATAAGAAGTCAAGAGACGTGCACTGAACGCTAACATTCGAACGAACCGCCAGTACCATCGACCTTGTGGTTATGGTGGATCTGGCGAAAATATGACCGCGACGCGATGAGGGGGAATGGACGTCTCACATTTTGGAATAATGACCGTCGGACGTAAGGACGAAGTATCGGGAGTTTCCTTCCCTCTTCTTCGGGGACTTGGTGGGAGGGGACGAAAAGAACATATTCCGTCTGTTAAGTCCAAGTTGTCCAGCGTGGGTGGACGTATCCCACGGCGTTCGGCCGTTTCGCCGATTTGTCAGCAATCCAGCATCCTTGGGGTCGACCACACAGAGTAACGCAACCCCACAGCGGGTGCTAGAACGCGATCAACGGTCTAAGATGTCCAATATCCGCGCCCATGCGCCGCGACAACCGTCCGTCCAAGCAGCTCTGAGCTCATTTACAGGAAAGGGTCGAGATCAGCGACTCAGTCCCGCTTGTGGCGCAGCTAAAACCAAACGGTCCATCGTCGCAGACGGTCTACCTGGATACGTACACGTATAGACAATAAGGAAGGCATGGGGAGCAGGGGACATTAATACGGGTGCGGATCACGGCGAGCGGTGGGGTAAGGAATACGGGATGATGTGTGGGAGTGGAGGAGATTACAACACACGAAGGGGGAACATTCCTGAAAAAAGTACGTGAAGGGTACAGCGGTGGTAATCACATCGGAGGGCGTAACGGGGTACGGAGTGAGGGGACAAGATCGCGGTGAATACAGAAAGAATGCATCTGGAGAAATCGAGGCAACCACCGACGGTATCATTCGGTTCCCCGAGCTTAGAAGGGAAGGTTAATATGGGGAATAGCACTGTATGCAGGAGCTCACCGTTGAAATCCGATTCGCGAGAGGTAGTTAGCTCATCCATCTCCTCTTCGATACCACGGAGGATGCTTCCGCAGATCTCCAGATCCTTCGCGGCCCCGACCTTCTCAAAAACATTAACGGCACACAAAACCTCTGACCTCGCTTCTCTGAACCTGCGTTGCTTATACCAAAACACAGCCCGGAGGTGCATTACACGACCCATGAGGTACGTGTCACGGGCCGCATGTGATTCGGCATGTTCGATATGAGGGTGCGAGTCGTTGAACCTGCCTTGGTTGAAAAACAGGTTTGCCAGGCCATAATGATCCCAAAATTGTTCGTCACGCCAGTTGAAAGAGGACACTATCTCGAGGCCCGCCTCGAAGTGGTCGATAGCCTTCTCTGTCTCGCCCATGGAGGAGTGTATCAGGCCGAGGATGCGGTGACATTGGCAGACCAGAGATCGATCTGGGAGGAGGTCGATTGATTGCGATGCGGCTTCTTTTGCGGCGTCGAGCTGCTGGTCATTATACAACGACCAAGCGAGGAGACGCAAAGAATGTGCTTGTCCGAATGCATCATTGAGTTGTTTGTAGATTTCTAACGCTTCTCTCGCCTGCTGTAACCCTTCCTCGCGGAGACCCAGTAGTCGGTTTGCACTGGATAAGCAGCTCAATGTTCGAGCAACCTCAGAGTCGTCCCCCCACTCTCTCCAGAGATTTAAGGTGTGAATAAGGAGTCGCTTGCGCTCCGTGTCATCTCCAACTGAGCTAAGCAATTGGGAGAGCTCAAACAAGCATCGTGGCTTGGAGGGGTGGGCGTCCGGAAGTGCTTCAACCTTTGGACCCAGGAGGACAAGTCGTGGTTTGTGCCATTTGAGGTGCTCCATAAAATAACCACAGACATCCCAGACACTGTCTGAGTCCGCGTCAATGGTTGTGAAGACATCAAGAAGGTGCTCGATGTTCACATCCTCTGAGTCGATCCATCGCGCTTCTTCGTAGCCAGGCTTGCCAGGGTAAAGACCGACCGACAACCGACCAAAGTAACACTCCTTGGTCGCGCAGAGGAGTGGAGATGATTTTGGATCCTTGGGGCAAAAGTGGTCCCGGAGTGGGGCAAGCATCGTGACGAATCCGTTGCTTCGGTATGTCAGGGAAAGAACGCAGAACCTGTTGAAAATGCTCGCTCTATCAGAGATGGTGGGAAATAACCATTCGAGGTTGCTCTCATTGATGCCTTGAGGGAAGAACGCAACAACTCCGAGAAGCCCCTGAGAATCAGGACCAAGTTCCTGGAACATGGGGGAGGCGAGCGAAAGTTCAATGGTGACGGCGAGGCTCTTGTTGTGATGTGTGCGAAGCGCATCAGTCCGCTGGCTCTCCCACTCCTTGGTTAGCCTGTCTGTGTCCCACCTGTTGTGGTGTGCAACGGTAGCAAGTAGAGTAATCGACAGGGGATGGAAGTCGAGTTGTTTCATGATGTCGTCGATAGAATTGGACCATTCGCCGTTCTTGTATATACGATAGAAGGTATCGCGTGCAGCCTCCGCTGATAACATCGGGATATCGAGGGTTTCACAGACGGGGGGAATAGTGGAGATACGAGAAGTAACGCCGAGACAGATGTTGTCGAACTGACTGAGCTCCTCCACCGCGGCGTATATCTCTTTGGCGTCTGTTCCATGCGGGTCAAGAACGGATTCCGCATTGTCGAGGATTATGAGCATCTCCTTCGAGGATAGGGATCGTCGTAGGGAAGCCAGATCATCGGGGTTTTCGATGCCTGCACCGATGGCTTTGGAGAGCCGGCAGAGAAAATGAGTGAGCGAGGTGGGGAACTGGTCACAGCGGATAAACCGGCGGTTGTCGCCGAAACGTTGTTTGATGCGATCGTCGTGGAGAATGGTGAGAGCGATGGACGTCTTGCCGATTCCACCAGCGCCGACGAGAGCGAACGGAGTGAGGTTTTCTGCCAGACCGACGATCCTCTCGATCAACTCATCTCGTCCAAGGAGGTCCCTCGGTGATGGTGGCGGTAATTCTCCAGATACACTAGGTGCAAATATAAGGCGTTGGATCTACTGGTAGTCGAGGTTACTGACCTGGCTGATGTCTAGGCGGCGGCAACTGTTCATTCATTCGGTGGTGGAACGGAGTGCAAATCTCACTCACCGACCGGTGTTGATTGTCGGCCCCTTCCTGGCCATTTACCACACTGCGGTGAATGTCGAAAACCATGGCACGGGTGTCCACAACGCCGTGATGGACGTCGGAAACAATTACATGGGCGGCTATTGAAAGCTCGGTCTGGGAGTGAACAGTCAGTAATAGTCATGCAGGGATGACAGAACGCACGTTCAAGACATGGAGAATCCTGTTCAGGTCCAACTTCCAGGTGGTGAGTGTCTCCTTGTCATTCTTTGCGCTTGCAAGTCGGGACAGCAGATCCCGCCCACGTTTCTCGACGATCTTCTCTCCACGGTTCTGTGATTGAGGGCGCGGTGAGCAGGTGCATCCAATGCTTCGTGTACCGCAATCACTAGTTGAACTCACGTCGTCAACTCCTCAATTGCTTCGTACACGGACCGGCTGAGTTCGCTCGTTTGCCTTTCGCTGATCCCTCGGTCAAGGGCTCTACACACGCCTGCGCAGGCTAGGCCGAGCTCGACGTAGTCCAGTTTGTTGGCCATCGAGTCCTGGTCATACATGAACATGGAATATTCGATCGTGGGAGACGGGGAAACGCACCCTGACCATCACGAGGAGGATACCGACAGAGCGAAAAACGGCCTTGGCTGGTGTAATGCTGGAGACCTCCTTCGCAAGATTCAAGGCTCCGATGGCTATGTTCAAGGAAGAGATGGTTTCGTCTCGCCCCTTCGGGCGCTGTGGTTTGGCTTCCATCGTCGAAACCCAGGGTAGGGGCCTGGGGAGAACGGCGTTGCGTGCGGGCTATAAGGAAGAGCTCAAACTCAAACCCTGATGGAGATAGGCGACCATCCTGTCGTGACAGGCCACGTGTGATAGGGCCATCCAGCTTCTTTCCGTTCATCCCCCGATTGAAGCACTCTACAGATATCAGCGCATTCCAACCTGAGCTCAACGTAGTCAAGTTTGTTGGCCATCGAATCCTGGAAATTTCTGAAAATGGAACGTCCGACCATAGGAGGAGGAAACGGACCTTGATCATCGTAAGGAGGATCCTGACGGAGCCAAACACGGCCTTGGCTAGTGGTGTGATGTTCGCGGCTTCCTTTGCCAGATTCAGGGCATCGATGGCTAGAACGATACAGTATTCAATGAGGAGATGGCCCTGTCCCGCCCCCTTCGTCCGTTGGGATATCGCTTCCATCGTCGAAACTCTATGTAACGACGAGAGAACAACTTTATGAGGCTGTGAAGAGGGATCTGGGCCCTGATGGAGATAGGTGACCATGTCATGACGGGTTTCGTACGAACGGAACCATTTAGTAACGAGACAGCATTTTACAACTCGGTGCGATCGACTGGTCATCCGGATGCTGATCAGACCGGCCTATGGAAATATTTTGCCCTGATGCCCTTTATTCGGTCTCCCTCTCTGTCAAAGTTAACTCAAAATGCCCCAGTCGCAAGGGATTGCGAGGTGTATAAAATCATGAATGTGTATCCTAATGAACTCGCAGGATGAATCACCGCCAGCCCGGCAGACAAGAGCTCAGGTGGGCCCCTGTCGTTCGTTCGTATGCGGAGAGTCCTTGGGGCTACGATGAACTCGTTGCTCGAGCAGGGGTTCATCTCTTTTGCGGTGGAAAGGTCGAGATGAGCAACTCCGCGCCAGCAATCATAGCACCGCCAAACTAAACCACGGATCACTACAGGTAATCCACAATATTACACACATATGGATCAAATACAACATGGGAGATATCAAAACGAAATACAGTTCGACGACGAGCGGTGGCCGACAAAAGTGGAATTATGCGCGGGAGGAGAGGGGGTAACTGAACGAGATAGAGAACCCTTTCCAAATGGAAGGAAAACAGGGGCGCATAGGAATGGTATCGGTAATGAAGCACACGACAGAAACCAGATGATTGTAGGAGGTCTCGTCGTTTTGCGGAAGGATACTCCCGAGGGAGTCGAGCAACTGCCGATGTCACGATTCAATTTCATGGGCCCGGGGTTAATACACGCAGTGAGCTTAGAACGGAAGGTTAATACACGTAGGAAGTAATGCTATTTCCAGGAACTCACAGACGAAGTCCAATTCACCACAGGAAGCTGGGTTATCCGTTTTTGCATTGATCATCCTCAGGAGCTCTCCGCAGCCTTCCAGATCCTTCGCGGCCCCGATCCTCTCATAAACGGCAGTAGCACACAATGTCTGAGACTCGGCCTCTTTGAGCTTGCCTTGGTTGTACCAAACCCTTGCCTGCAACTCAATCGCACGACCCAGAAGGTATGGGGCAGCGGCGTTGACCGCATACGACTTGGCGTGTTCAACGTGGGCGTGCGCCTCGTCGAACCTGCGCTGCACAGAAAATAGCCGCGCCAGGGAGTAGTGAATCCACACGAGTTGATGGTGCCAGTTGAAAGAGTACGCGAGGGTGAGGGATGCCTCTAGATGGCTAGTTGCCTTCTCTATCTCTCCCCTCGAACGAATTGCATTGCCAAGGAACCGGTGGCACTGACAGAGAAGAAACTTTTCGTCTCTGCCCGAGAGAAGACCAACCGCTCGTGATGCGGCCTCTTCTGCAGCGCAGGATTGGCCGTCATCAAACAACAACCGCGCGAGCCAAAGTAAGGACTGCGCTTGTCTCACTTCGTCTCTGAGCCGTTCGTGAATTTCCGGTGACTCTCTCGCCTGCTGCAACCCCTCCTTGTGGAGCTCGAGTAACCGGTTCGTATCAGATAAGTACCCCAATGTCCGGGCAACTTCATAGCCATCTCCCTGCGCTCTCCAGAGCTTCAGG
>Ga0307511_10004792_pt1 | contig 13835 bp, 8 predicted proteins | sample 13_EM_MG_FD_200266 | JGI IMG/M metagenome (GOLD analysis project Ga0307511, IMG submission 200266) | Populus trichocarpa ectomycorrhiza microbial communities from riparian zone in the Pacific Northwest, United States - 13_EM | ecosystem: Host-associated > Plants > Roots > Unclassified | place...
CCACCGCCGGTAAGATAGCACAGGAGTTGGGGTACCTGCCACTTGCCTTGGACCAAGCTGGCGCATACATCCATATGGCCCAGTACCCATTAGGTCGATACCTGAACGAATACCACACAAATGCGAGTTATCTTCTAAGCAAGGGATGGAAAGACGGAAAGCAGGACCGATCTGTGTTTGCCACATGGGAGATATCATTCCATGCAATCCAGGAAAATAGTCCAGAGGCAGCAAAGCTGCTCTTGATATGCGGATTTCTTCACAATGAGGACTTATGTGAGGAACTGCTAAGGCGTGGAATGGAGCTGGAAGAACATGGTATAAGCTTTTATTATTTTGTCTATTCTCTAATTTTTTTTTAATTGGAATGAACCTATTGGGAAGAGCTTTGATCACGCTAATATCTGGATATAGCTCTGGAAGAATCAATTAGAACATTATTTTCATACTCCCTAGCAAAGCGGAGCGCCAGCTATGATAGCTTCACCATCCACCCTTTAGTACATTCTTGGGCTAAGCTTCGACTAAAGTCTGACCAAGAGAAGGAAAGAGCAACAGCAACAGAAGCCTTCGAAATAATTACATCGGGAGTTTCCAACTCCGACGAACGACGTGCCGGGGACTGGATATTCGAACGTCGAGTTATGCCACATATCGACGCAGTAGCAAGACACATGATAAAGCACATAGGGGTCCGTGATATGAAAATAAATCATAGGTCAAGTAGTTTAGGTGATGTTTACTCGAGGCATGGGCGGTATAATGAGGCATTAGAATGGTATGTACGAGCATTGACTGGGTATGAGGCGGCATTAGGACTGGACCACCCCACCACTCTCACTACGGTCTATAGCATGGCATCGGTATTCAGCGACCTAGGACAGTATGACAAAGCGCTGGAGTGGTATGGGCGAGCATTGGTTGGGCAGGAGAAGGCGTTGGGAGTCGAACACCCAAGCACTCTCACTACAGTCTATAATATGGGATTGGTATTCCACAGCCAAGGACAGTATGACACAGCGCTGGAGTGGTATGGGCGAGCCTTGGCTGGGAGGGAGAAGGCATTGGGAGTGGACCACCCAACCACTCTCACTACGGTCAACAGCACCGCATTAGTATTCGACAACCAAGGACAGTACGACAAAGCGCTAAAGTGGTATAGGCGAGCGTTGGCTGGGCAGGAGAAGGCATTGGGAGAGGACCACCCGGACACTCTCTCCACCGTCCATAATATGGCACTGGTATTCGGCAACCAAGGACAGTATGACAAAGCCCTGGAGTGGTATAGGCGAGCGTTGGCCGGGCAGGAGGAGGCATTGGGAGAGGACCACCCGGATACTCTCACTACCGTCCATAATATGGCATTGGTATTTGACAACCAAGGACGGTATGACAAAGCCCTGGAGTGGTATGAGCGAGCATTGGCTGGGGAGGAGAAGGTATTGGGAGTGGACCACCCGAGCACTCTCACTACGGTCCATAGTATGGCATCCGTATTGGACGACCAAGGACAGTACGACAAAGCGCTTGAGTGGTATGGTAGAGCATTGGCTGGGTATGAGAAGGCATTGGGAGTGGACCACCCGAGCACTCTCACTACAGTCCATAATATGGGATTAGTATTCCGCAAGCAGGGACAGTATGACAAAGCGCTGAAGTGGTATTGGCGAGTATTGGTTGGGCAGGAGAAGGCATTGGGAGTCGACCACCCAAGCACTCTCACTACAGTCTATAATATGGGGTTGGTATTCCACAAGCAAGGAAAGTATGACCAAGCGCTGGAGTGGTATAGGCGAGCCTTGGGTGGTCGGGAGAAGGCTTTGGGAGTCGACCACCCGGATACTCTCACTACCGTCAATAATATGGCATTGCTATTCGACAACCAAGGACAGCATGACATAGCGCTGGAGTGGTATACGCGAGCCTTGGCTGGGCAGGAGAAGGCATTGGGAGTGGACCATCCGAGCACTCTCATCACGGTCTATAATATGGCTCTGGTATTCGACAGCCAAGGACAGTATGACAAAGCACTGGAGTGGTATGGGCGAGTATTGGCTGGGGAGGAGAAGGCATTGGGTGTAGACCACCCATCGACACAAATTACAATTCGTAGCTTGATCGAGCTCCACGAAACAACTGGGCAAACCGAACAAGCTCAGAGCCTCCGGAAGCGCTTGAATGCACCTAAATGCCCTAGCAACTAGTGTGGGTGCTTTTCACGGTGGATAACTTCAGAGGTAATAGTTCCTTCTATCAATGAACCAGGTTGACATGGTGCTAACACATCCTGTCAGAGTCGATACTAGAACTTCCGTCCTCCCTGAGCAAAATTAAGGACCAGAACTCATTTATTTCATTTGTTGTCTAAGCAATCGGCTTGTTTTTCCAAATATGTGAGAGTGTTTTCATGTTCATCGACCGGCTCTGCAAGTTGAGAAATAATTTGAACCTCCGTGAGCAATCCTCCATAATTCCATGGTCGTAAAGGGTATGACGTCTTGCGCCACTCTAGATTAGAAGTTTATTATCTTTGGCTTGGTATGCTGTCAGTGCGTGTATTCTGAATTCCGCCTTAATGTACAATGGTATTTCCTGTCAAAATCACAATGGGATTTATTTATTTATTCTATGAACTTTCAGAACTATTACTCATATGCTGTCCCAATCAGGGACCATGGCCCAGGCAGCCGGAACCCCGGCTGGTTACGTACAATTTAATCTGTATAACCAGCAGAGAGAACAAATGCACCCTATGTCCAGAAATACATTTCCCCCCATCTCCGGTCCACCCGGTGGAAAAATAAAATGCTCGGGGGGAAAACAAAATCAACGAACCCCTTCATCCCAAAGCTCAGGTGGAAAAAAGGTCCGCAGAACCGGGACCCTCTATCCCACTCGTAAACTGTGGTGCGGAGGGATTTCCTTCCCATCCGTGCCCTAGTAGGGGTATCGGGGTAGCTGACCAGGGAGGAGTCTGTCTCCCCCAATAGACGGTCCTCTGTAAGGAGCCAGAGCTCTCCGGCTATCGCCAGGTTGTTGCTATTTTCCTCTAGCCAGCTGCGTATGATTTCGATCTTGAACTTGGTTGGTACAGCGTGGACAACGATTGCTCTGGCTGGCTGTTATGCGTGCGATGGTTTTGTCACCGGTTTCTTCTCTTTTCTCCAGGTAGTCTAGGTAAATTTGTGGTGCTAGTGGTTGCTTCCCCTTCCCTTTCCTCTGTGGCTTAGGGGGTGTCGTGACCTGTGTGGCTGTCTCCGCATATATTTGCGCTGTTGTCCGGACCGACTGGTGTCTGTGTTTCCGCTGTTGTGGAGGTAACTTCTACGGTCTGAGTATAAGAAATACTCTCCCGACCTTATCCGAGAAGCATATATCCTGTTGAATGGCATGTGGATATATGTTATGTTGGGGTATGGAAGTTCTTCGATCCTCCGCTTGGACAAATTTCGAATGCTTCACACACCGTTCCTCGACAAACTCCAAGTCTTCTACCGTCCTGGAAAAGATATGACAAATGTGGATCCCCTGTCAAGGGCTCGGTGGGTGACTGATGGATGAATGCTGGACAGCTGAGGACATCGTCGTTCTTTCTTTTTTCCCCATACTTCAGGCACCTCTTGTTATTCTTCTACTGTGTTTATTACATAGTGCAGTCGGATTCGCTTTGCATAGCGCACCGATAGATTATATTAGGCTAGACATTAGCTTAGAACCTAGCGCTCCCGAGAAAGCCTTAATTAAGCTCCCGGGACTTCATAGTTAGAACATCATCGAATACATATCATACATCACAGGCCTTTCGCCCGCCCCCCCACATACCGCAATAACCTGAGAAGCAGAGGCATCACGTGCGGGATGGATTCATGTATATATAGGCCGGTATAGACCACCGATAGAGAAGACATGAATACACATCAAATGAACTCGATACCCTACTCTTCTTCATGCACACTTACAATATATCTTTCAAACCATATATTTTTTCCTACACTGAGTAAGCTGGTTGCAATCTGAGTTGCCAATTCTATTGTCGCTGGTGATGTAGGCTCGATCCGACCCTCCGTGGGGAGGCTGGTGATGTGGGTTAGTGGTGGCAGTTGTGGTGTGCACGTGACTATACTTACGTTCGTTTGCTACCTCGGATTTCGCCGCTTTTCCAGTTCCGCGGATTTTGTATGTGTTGTTTCAGGCTGCTCTATGGCTACGGCCTCAACCAATCCGCTGCCACCAGCAGGTTTTCCTCGAGGGCTCTTAGTCCCCTTTGCTATTACTCGAGCGAGCTTCTCCCCACTGTAAATAACTGGATATTGTTGTTTAGTCTATCACTGGCACTTAATTGCAACCTCCTGGGCCTCTGGGGAGGCCTTGGTTTGTGGATCTGCCGAAAATTCCGTCTTGCTGCAGGTCCCTGCAGGACAATATCATTGTGGGCATGTAGGAATAACCAAGCCAATTGCAATTTCAGCGAATAGAGCACCCTTACAAGATTAGTAGTACCGACTTCACTAGCTACTGGTAATGCAGGTACTGGGACGCGCGTACCACCGACAGCATGCGTTGATAATCATAAGTTTAGTGGGGGGAGGATTAATATGGGACTACCTAGGCACAAGTGCCACAGCACGGATCCCCCCCCAAAGGTCAGGTTCGCAGTCGGAAATGTATGAATGAAGGAAGTGGAAGTCGGAATTGAAAATCTAATTAAGATACAGTATGCCTCGAATACGCAATTTAAAGCTCTCCTCCATGACCACGGCAATGAATAGGGTACAGCAATCATTACCGATATACCGCAAGCTCCGCTGGGTAGTTGCGGACAAGGCAAAGCTGGATGATTTATTGCGAACATTAACCAGCCTCAACGATAGACTGTTCCAGGTGCTTCCAATATCCGCAAAGACAACCAAATCACAAGCCCCAACGCTGAAACTCTCATTCAATATTCCGTTTCTTTCAAATATTAATATTCGTGGACCTTCTGAGTTTGTGGGGAGAGAATACTTACTCGAGAACTTGAAACAGGACATAGAAAAAGGAAAACATACTCGAAATACCATTGTACTCTATGGCACCGGAGGGATGGGAAAAACCCAGCTTGCATTAGAATATATCCATCAGCATAAGAAAGACTACACATCAATCTTTTGGATCAATGCTGTCAGTGACCAGGCTACAATACTTGGCTTCACTCATATAATGCAGCGGCTTATCAAGCATCATGGACAGCTCTGCGACGATTATTCACAAATAGGTCGGCTGCTGGGTATGGCTGGGAAACTGGACTCCAATGGATGCTTTTCGGTCACCCAGCCATCAGAGGTGCAACATGTTTTGGATATGGTTAAGGAATGGTTCGCATTGCCGGAAAATATGAATTGGCTTCTTGTGTTTGATAACCTTGATGACCCTGACACCGATGACATCGGGGAATATATACCGGCATGCAATCATGGGACAGTGATCGTTACCAGCAGGCGGCGTGATCTACAGCAAGGTCGGAGAGGGTTCGAAGTGCAGCAGATGCATCCTATGGAGGCCATGCAGCTGCTGCTTACCGCATGTGCAATGCCTAAGTTCGAGGATCTAGTGCCTATTGGTAAGTGAAACCTAAACATATTCGTCGTGGGTATTTTAAGTAACAATGCATATCCAGAGCAAACCACTGCGAGGACTATAGCACAAGAATTGGGATACCTGCCACTTGCCTTGGACCAAGCTGGAGCATACATTCATATGGCTCAGTATTCATTCGATCAATATCTAACAGAATACCAAATCAATACGAGTTATTTGCTTAGCAAGGGGTGGAAAGGGGGAAAGCAGGATAGATCGGTATTTGCCACATGGGAGATATCCTTCAATGCTATCCAGTAAAGGAGTCCGGAGGCCGCAAAGCTATTATTAATCTGTGGGTTTCTTAACAATGAGGACATATGCGAAGAACTGCTACGGCGTGGAATGGAGCTAGAAGACCATGGTATGAGCGGTTTTTTCATCGTTTAAATTTTTATTATTTTGTATATTTTATAATTTTTTAAATAATATAAACTTATCAGGGATAGTTTTGATAACCTTGCTAATGTATTGATATAGTTCTGCAAGAATCAATTAGGATATTATTTTCGTACTCGCTTGCAAAGCGGGGCACCAGCTATGATAGCTTCACCATCCACCCTTTAGTACATTCTTGGGCGAAGCTTCGACTAGAGTCAGAGCCATAGAAGGAAATTGAAATAGCAATAGGGGCCTTCGAAATAATTACGTCAGAGGTTCGGAGCTCCAACGAACGACGCGCGGAGGACTGGATATTCGAGTGGCGGGTTATGCCACATATCGACGCAGTAGCAAAATTCTTGATAAAGCAAATAGGAGTCAGTGATATGGACACACATGATGGGTCGGGATGTTTAGGTGATGTTTACTCTAGGCATGGGCGCTATAATGAGGCGATGGAATGGTATAGCCGAGCTTTGACTGGGTATGAGAAGGCACTGGGAGTGGACGACCCAACCACTCTCACTATGGTCTACTATGTGGCAGTGATATACAAGAACCAAGGACAGTATGACAAGGCGCTAGAGTGGTATCAACGAGTAGGGCCGGGGAGGAGAAAGCATTGGGTGTAGACCACCCCATCGACACAAACTACAATCCGTACCCTGATCGACCTCCACGAAGCAACTGGGCAAAGCGAACATGCCTACAGCCTCCGGACCAGCTTGCATGTGCCCAATCGTTCCAGCCTCTAAAGTGAATGCGGCAAAAGGTGAGTCACTCTAGCGGTAATTGCTCTACCGATCGCAGCTTTTTTTTTTTTTTTTTTAAAGTCATTACTCGTATTCAGCCTTAGGCTATGACGAGCCCCCCAGAAACCCGGGAGGATTCAGAGCGCACCCCTACTCCACCACAACCAAGACTTAACTCCGTAGAGTGTCTGACTAAGACAACAGGGGGAACCTCTTTAGGACAAACCCATGCTCCTTGGCTGTTAGAAAATCTTTTTGGGGGGTGCAGGATTCGATGGCTTCCAACTACACCATCCACCCCCCACCGATCGCAGCTTGATGTGGTGCTAACTCACCTGTCCAACGAATTCCAGAATTTCCATCCCTTAACCAAAATAAAAGGCCTAAGGAAGAACAGAACTCTGTTATTTTCCTTAACCATCGCCAAATTCATTTTGTATCATTTGTTTTTCGCATGTATCATTATATGACGTCTTATCTCAGTGTAGGGATTCGGCGGGGCTGCCTATCCGACGGTCTGTTGGCCTATTAGGCAGTCCAGGCGGACCCAGGCGGTTCAGCCCAAAGACTCCGCCGGCCTGTTGTTTCAGGCCAGGCCCAGGCAGACTTCCTTGTGGTCCAGGCCGCCCCAGGCCGCCCGATCCTGACACTGTCATATCTATATAGAGGATATAGGGCAGCCTATGGATATGCGTGCTGTTATTATTTCTCCCAGAAATTGACCTTTTTAGTTTATTTCACAATCTGATGGCCTAACTTTTCATGTTCGTTGACCAATACCTATGTACTTCAGGAAGGCTCCCTCGATCTTGCATCATACTGTAACGCCATTCCCCTCGGGATACAGGTAGCAGCTTACTAGCATTGGCTGTATGCCCTCCATGCATGTATGTTGAGCTATGGATTACCTATGTACATTAACTCACCCATCAATATTAAAAATTCTACATATTAGCAATTCCCCCTAGAGCCTCAATACGTCCAAGTCCCAGGTCACATTTATTGTCACACGGGCTTCATTCTTGATTTTGCTGGGCAGCGTGTCTAAAGAACACCCACCTCCATTGATGTCTATGACGCTCCAAAGCCACTTGAACCCCAGAACTATCAGGCCTCGGGAGTGTCATTTTGTCTTTTGTACAGTACGCCATATTTTTCTCATCCAATATCTATTTTAGCCTTTTTCTCGGTAAATCGCGAGGTATGATTTGTACCAGGCAACCACTCAAAATGCATATGGTCATCAGGTGATGCAGTGGGGGTTCAACCGACTTCTACTTGATCTTTTTTGTAGGAATTACTCTCACGTGCTGGGGCAGGAACCCAGAAAGGGACATTTGGGATATTTACGGGAAAAACCGGGGTTCCTAATATGGCTAATTGGAAGATTTCGAGAAGTATAAAAGAGTGGGGGATTCGCTAGGAAATAATGAAGACAGAACCCAAGACTATAGTGATACTTAGATAGCTCTACCGCTAAATACACTTCTCTCTCTCTCTCTCTCTCTCTCTCTCACAAAATTTACTTCACTCCAAATCATACATTTTTTCTGTATATGGCTTTCTACCAAGTAGTATTCATCCCAGACTAAAGATATGATACAGTTGGTCTATCTCTACACTGATAAAATAGATTTTTATTTTATTTTACATATTCAGTACTCATGCGGTACTTTTAAGAGGACCATGATGAGCCCCGATAAAAGAGATGGAGAGAGGTACACCCTACCCAGATTAGTAGGGTAGTTTGGCAATACTGGCGACTTTGGGGGAGTTTGCAACTACATACATCCGTACATAGGCCACTGATTTAAGCGATTATTGATAGTGGATCGTACATTGGAGGTACACCTGCTGGTGGATCGGGTATTGGAGGTACTTAGGTACATACTTATCCATAGCTGAGCGGGTTTTAACATCCCTGTTAAGTTACGGATAAGGTCACCCGATAGCAATGCTATTGTGGGCAGAGGAATCACCTGTAGCCAATTGCAATTGCACTGAATGCGCATCCGCCTGTGCATCGCTTGGCAGTATGTGTCGACAATTATGAGCCTAGTAGGGGGAGGATTAGGGGGACAAAGCACACATCCCACAGCTATAGCTTACAACTTCGAACCCCGAGGGCCAGATATAATGCTGATTGGAGAGTCCCCCATTCTCCACTTTAGCAATGGTCAGTTGTTAATGACGATGCGTCCTGGTCCCGGCACCGCGCTAACTACTAATGCAAGTATGCACGTGATGATCCTATCGTAGGCCGTTTCAGGCAAGCCACTTATCGAATCGGGAAATCAGTCCCGTATGGTTTCTACGGGGTGACGTACAGTAATTTTTTTAGACTCGCCATCGCTTTAACGCTTTCGTAAGTGTGATACATATAAGCTGGAGTGAGTGCAACTAGGTACCGAGAATGAACAGTCTGGTACATAGATGATACTCTTCTCTCCACTGCCGCAACGGATCTTGTATGGAGAAGCAGCTTCATCCTCAGATATTGCGGTAACTAGCGAAATTATGTACTCGGGCTCTGCCGAACTCACTCGTGAGGTACCTAGCTATTAATCTACAGAACTATTGGCAGGGTGATTGGCTGAACTTTCTATACATTTCACGCTAGAACTTACTTAATTGAGCGCCCAAAACCCTCAAACCCCTTCTATAGTTTTCTGTCTATAAAATCATATTTCAAGTGGTGAAAAGTGTAGGAGAAAAGATATGGGAGAAAAGACTTGCCAACGAAAGCGACAGGCGGTAAAGATAAAGCCTCCAGTACATGCGGGTCAACCAGCGATCGGATATCGGAGGTACTTATAGTAAGTTTAGTTATCCGGGGCTGGACTGGCTGTAAGTAATCGGGGTGACTACGATATTTCTCACTCTCAATTTCTCCTGAATATCGAGCATATAGTAAAGTAATTGGCAACCGTCATTTATTTATTTATTTTAATCACATTACTCGCGGATCCCCTGAGTACGCCCCAGGCGATTTACCCATGTCCGCTCCCTGCTCCCCGTATCTACATGCAAGACCAGATATTCCCCCAGAAATAAAATAAAGGGGCGATAAAAACACCTCTCCATTCATCAAGCCCACACCGGTAAGGCCCAAGTAAAATTCTCAACCAACAGTAACGGCTCGTCCAAAATCTCGCAGGCCCGTTCACCCAAAATACTACATTCACGTTGGTGAAAGAACTCAAGCCAAATTCATCGACAAACATGCAAGTAACAAAATATCCCATCAACCGGAACACACTAGCTCTACCGAGGCTTTTCATCCACATATCGAGCGCGCCCCGCCCCAGCTCCCGGACTTTGACTCACCGAATTTGCACGGTGGGCATGTTACCCACTCTTCCCGCCCTCTTGGGGTTATATTTGGGGCCTCTGGTGCTGTTCGTACTGTGATCTTGTCTTCCTTGCCACGGCCTGGGTCATATCTTGTAGTGTGGAGGAGCCTACTGCTCATCCGCAAGTAGCTGGGCTCCTCTGCTGATTTCATGTAAATCGCCAGGAAGGATCCCACCTCCCTCGTCGGCAGCCATCGGATTCCTGTGATCTCCACACTCTTGTTATCTTCCTCAATCCAGTGCCACACCATCCCCGCCTTGTGCCTCAGCGGAGCTGCTACTTCTTGTGATTTGGCTTGTGAGGATGATGGTTTTAGTGGTACTCGTTCCAGTCTCTTCCTCCGGTGCCTTTTCTCCCAGCCCTTTTCTTTCCCCTTTCCGCTGTTCCTCATTGTAGTGCTGTCTCCGGCTACTTCCCCTTACTTGGGGCAGTTCGGGTGGTATTAATGCCAATATTGATGTTTGACCAGCTATCGCTGCATAGGTGCGGACTAGTTGTGGTGGGAGCGGATCGGTGGTGACGTCTCGGTAGGTGTAGCCGGTGTTGCTGCTTGGACTGTGGCATCTGTAACAGTACGTTCTTAGTACAGTCTGGGCTATTGACTGGTGGTTCAGGTGGTGATGTGGTTTGAGTGCTGGTATTGTGGCAGTCACCCCCTAAAGTTTAGGTTGGCATGAAAGACCGGATGTGACCGCTATTTGATCTAGATTACCCTTGGCGAGGAATTCAATTGTATCCAGCACCGTCACCTGAGTCTCTGAGTCCTCCTCGAGATTAGAGCTGTAATCCGAACCACCTCCGATCTGAGTCCATCTCCAATCCAAGCCCCCCCGAACACCCGAACATACTAACCTCCCTATTCCCTGTTGTAGTGCTGATGACAGTCCCTGTCGCCGATACAAGCACTTCACTGTAGCACCTAAACTCCCTACCGTAAGCAAGTGTCATCACATCGTACTGTAGATAGTTACTTAGGCTCAATTGATCGGTTGTAACGGCCGTTGCTGCACAATACTTGCGGCTCTGCCAATCCGATAATGCCAAGGAATCTGGTGGTAATCGAACGAGCGAATTTCTCCCAACTACAGTCTAGGAGGTCCAATATTGTTGTTTTGTTCATTGCTAGCTTCTAATTGCACCGTTCCTCTAAAGAGGCCTTGGTTATACATGGAGATCCGCCGAAAATTCCTGTCTTGTACATGTGCTAGTACGGAAACTGTCACGTCCGAGCCGATAGCTGCAGCTTATTCGGCCGCCTTGTCGTTTGTACTTTCCTGGTTTGGGCTTGGAAGTCTCGGCGCTGCGCTAGCTTGTTAAGAATCTCCTATCTACCATTTTAGGCAGCCAATCCAACAAATCGCCTAATTGGGAAGTCAGTACCGTCCCTAGCCTAGTTTATACGTCGCAAGTAACACATGACTAAGGGCGCTCATGGCATGCCATCTCCCAATTTCCCACCGATGCCTGCTTATACTAAAATCCATATCAACACTCTGGCATGTACCTACTCTACCCAACAACAGGCATGGGATTTAAGAAGCGCAAACTAAACACTGCAAATTCAAAGTCTGAGATCGAAAGTGGCATATTATACAATGAAACCCAAAACCTCTTCTTTGGCGTGAGCATATACCAACTAGGTAAAGGGTTTGCTCACATGAGGGTGTTGGAGCAGTTTTTCAATCGCTCCCTGGCCATATCTCTCTTCTTTCCCCTGTGTTGCTTCCTCACCTTCTCTTCTTCCTTCTCTATTTCTTCATCCGTTTCCCTCCCTCTCCTCTTCTTGCTATCATTACTACAACTCCCCGACATCCTCACTACTCGAATCAGGATCCCATCTGCTGGTCCACAGCAATATCATCGACTGAGCCGTACTAGAATTTCCAGTTTCCTCTGAGGATGGCGTAATTCTACAAAGTCCCCTAGCACCGATACGTATTATCTTGATTCATCCTGGGTTTTGGTTTGGCTATGAAAGGCCTGATCTTTTCATATGCATAGTGTCTTTGCATTTGATGGAGCTGTGAGAAAATTGTTCTGCTGCTGTGGTTTGTTCGGAATCGCGAATATAGACTTGGGTTGGGGGTTTAGATCGCTGGATCTGGGGAAAGGAAGTCATTGGAGGAGGAGTTACAACGATATTGAGCTGCATTCCGATCTTCTTCGAAACTATAAGATCTGGTCTGCCGAAAGTGGATAGGTCAAGGTATATACGTTCTGGGCTATTCCGGAATGACTTGGGAGTTTTCGGGCATTTCAAGAATTGTTGGGAAAATTGGATATATTATTTTATACACAAGGATAAGGCTCCACCATCACTTGCCTTGAATTAGTACATGGAAAATGCCCTGAGCCAGCATGATATTGAGCAGTACTGTATAGAAACGCCCTTCTTTTTTGCATTGGTAGCGACAGTCTGGACATCGGTTTTTACATTTTGTAACGAAAGTAATTGCCTGTGAATCACCCAGCTGGAGCCTTAAATAATGGACCTCGGTGGTGGTATAGTTTAAACTTCTGGTATCGATGTACTCTATATGAATTATATAAGTTAGGCATAGCGCACTCGAATTAAATGTTGTGGAAATACCTTTTAAAAGCCACCAACATCTGTTGTTTGCTGTATGCGAATTACCCTCAAATTTGATACGTGCTGCAACGCTGATGGGGCAGAACTACAGTAGGGGTGGAACTAGTCTAGATTCGATGCCGCCGTTATCTTCTGCAGCTGACGTTGGTCAAGCAAAGCGCTGAGTACTGTGATATCACAAAACATCGAGTACCCACAAAGACTGGGAAGTAAGACCCCCGGTCGAACTAATGCAGCTGCACTTGGGTGTCTTAGATGTCAACTAACCATATCCCATGAACTGGCAAAAATTTAAAAATAATGTTGGTTTGCACGGCATTTGTCAAATTCGAAAATGCGTCACTGCAAGCCTGCCACTCAACCATAGAACATGGCTATAATCATATGGTTATCTAACAGCAATATATGCTCTAGATATTAACAATTGCATTGTACAATTGGACAAGCGAGCATAGCCAAGGCTTTTGAGCAAACCGGTATATCTCAAACCCCCAGATGGCAGTCAAGATCACAAACTCCAAATTCGTGGGCTTCCGGACTTCAGAATTAAGGAATTGGATGCTATAGAAGAGGACACACTGGAATTTGACATCGCTGCAGCCGACACCGCTGCAGCCAGTGAGATGGCAGACTATGCAACAGTATGCGGGTCTAGGTAGAATTAGTATTAGAATGGCAACCAACATTAGTTCGACCGGGGGTCTTACTTCCCAGTCTTTTGCGGTACGGTGAGTACCATGATGTTGCAATTGCGTAATGTGAGGTAAAAGACTGACAAGGCTATGCAAAGCTAACGAGTGCGAAATTTTACCAAATTCCGATGATCCATTCTTAACTGCATTCGGTAGCTGCTTGGGTAATTCGATTCCGGTATATATGTCTGGGCCGCTCGCGGGCGGCATACCCACTGTGCCGCTCACGGGCAATTTAAATAATTCCTCGATTTGGTGTATAACGCACTTGAATTAATAAAGGTTTACGAGCACTGGTTTACCAACAAAAAAAAAGAATTAATAACAGTACATCTATATATCCCAGCGACTGCAATAGGTTCATCTATTTACAAGTCGATCGGATTCTGCTCTAGCAGTCCAATTTGTGTTCGTTCAGCTAGAGCTCACTTTCATATATAAATTAATTCA
>Ga0307511_10004793_pt1 | contig 13834 bp, 4 predicted proteins | sample 13_EM_MG_FD_200266 | JGI IMG/M metagenome (GOLD analysis project Ga0307511, IMG submission 200266) | Populus trichocarpa ectomycorrhiza microbial communities from riparian zone in the Pacific Northwest, United States - 13_EM | ecosystem: Host-associated > Plants > Roots > Unclassified | place...
TACTCATATTAGTAATAATAATAATAAAATATTATTTTATTTATACAATATTTTTTTTCAAAGCAGAATGATTTTTTTACCACTAAAAGCAGAATGATATATATCCACTTGGGCTATTTTTATGTTTTCAAATCTAATTACACAGTAAATGGTTGAAGGTGCCCCTGGAATCCAAAAATAGAAATTGATATCCAGGGGCATTTGTGTATTTTAGTTTTGGTTTTTCAGTAATAATTGATTTGATAGGGGGCTAATATACCTTTTACCAAATATATAATATTATTTAAATGATTATTTGGAAGGCTCCAAGAAAATTATGGCAGCGTATGTGAAGGCTTTGCGTGGCCAAAGGTGGCTTTCAAGATGACGATAGAATCTTCTTGGCGGCTCTTATCTGATCAAAAGACACGTGTGACTTCATCACTTTTTATTCATAGTCAACGGTCTTTTCTTTTTTGTTTTTTCTCTCTCACTCTCGTAAAGCATGTTCATCCTTAAAAAACTCAATGCAGCACTTCATTTTTTTTATATTTAGTTTTTTTATTAATATTTATTTTATTTAAAATAATTTATAAAATTAGATTTTTTTTAATTTTATTCCCTTTGATTTCTTTTATTTATCAAATTTGATCCTCATTATTTTAATTACTATTTATTTTATTTAAAATGATTTTTAAAATTGATTTTTTTTCAATTTTACTATTTTTAACTTTTTTTTCTATTAAATTTGAACCTCATTTTTTATTGTTGGTTGTTGGTTTTTACCATGAAAATTTTCTTAATTTTTGTTTTTTTTTATGATTTTATTATTCGACATTAAATTTATTAGATGATGCGTTTCTTGATTGAGATCGGGTTTAGAAATTAACAAATTGCAAATTTAAGATATTAATTCGAGTTTAGAAGGTTTGTCAAGGTTTGATTTCTCTTATTTTTTTTTTATTTTTTTCAGTTTCATTCTCCAATTTATTTATTTTTGCTTTCTACGGAGTTTTCAGTCTTTTTAAAAATAACACGGGTTGCTTTAAGTTTTTTCCGGTATTTGCTAAATCTAGTTCATTTAAAGGGAGTTTTGTTTTATAATTAAATTAAATTAAATTAAATTATTTTATCATTCAACATTAAATTAGTTTAGTATTGCCTCATGTGTTTTTCCATATTTGTCAGATCTTGCTTTTTTAAAAGGATTTTTTAATTTAATTAAATTTATTTATTTCAATATTGAAATAGTCATATATTGAGCTTTTAAGTTAAGCCCAAGTATGGAGTTTAACGGATTGTGGGTTTTAAAAATTAACCTAGGTTTAAAAAGTTCACCCGAATTTACTTGGGTTTTTTTCTTCTCTTTTTAGCTTTTTTTTTTAATTTTATCCTCAAATATTTTCTTACTTTATTTTTGTTTCCTATGGGATTTTCCATTCATTTTGAAAAAACATAAGTGTTACTTTGGGATTTTTTTAAATCATTGTTAAATTTAACTTTTTAAAAGGATTTTTATTTTTATATTAAATCGATTGATTGAATATAAATATAAAATATTTATTTTATGATTTTTTTTTTTTGCTTTCCAGGTTGTTATTCTAACAACGTGAACAATTTCTTTCAATTATCTAAATTTTAATTTTAATTTTAAAATTTTTAAAAAACATTAATATGACATAAATATTTTATTTTTACATTGTGACGTACCATCTACCTTTTTTTACATTGCGAGGGACCATCTAGCTAGTAGTTCGACTAGATTGAGCTAAGATTGGATGTAGAGATCATTCAACTTTTTGCTATTTTGATTTTCCAAAGAGAGTGAGTTTAGTAAATTCTTATGCGTTTCTTTATTAAGTTAGAGAGCAAGTTTTTCTAACCTCATTTTCGACCACTTGGAGCATCACCACAAGTTTGTTTAAATTTTTATCTAAATACACTAAAAAAAAAAACAGGATTTTTTTTTTATATAGTGATTTACTGCTTATATAAATAGTAAAGCTCCATACTATATTTTATTAATTAGTTTTTTTTTAATTATTTTTTTAATTAGTTTTTTTTTTTAATTAGTTGATAATAAATACATGTCTTAGCCTTGTCGGTAATCACATATAGAGGCTGGAGATCACGGATTAGAAAGCTGATGGGCGCATTTATTTTCATAAGTGTAACAGACGAGCACGTTAGTACATGGTTTGTTAATTTCGGTCCGGTTTAAAGTTTGAATTTTGAATTTTCACTAGGTTATTTGGGTTAATTTTTTTTAAAACAAAAACGATATCATTTTAGTAAAAACAAAATTCAACGGGTTGCAATCATGTTTTTGACCGGGTCAACCAAGTCGCCAGTCAACCAGCCAGATTAGCTGGGTCACCCCAGATTTTTCTTTTCTCTATTTTTTCTTAAATTCAGCCTGGTTCTGGCCCCGGATCAGCCGAATCTCAGGCCGAACTAGATTTCAAAACTATGTGTTAGTATATGGAAGTTAGAGGTCACGGGTTCGACAGTTGATCCTCCCTTTAATATTATAAGAATTTTATTTTTTAATTTTGACATAATTTTTAAATATTATTATGAATTTTTATTTAAATTTTAATAAAAAAAATTCAATTATTATGTATCTAATTTGATAATAATAATAAAAAAAAATGTTTATGAAAATTCAATTGAAATTGATGTTTTATTATTAAAATCTTTAAATAGAATTTGAATATAATTTTATAAATTTATAATATTTTTAGCTTTTAATCACATAAAATATAAACATATTATATTTTTTATTAACTTGTTTTAACAATTATAAAATATAAAACAAAAATAATGATTCTAGTTAAAAATAATATTAGTATGGCTAAAATAAACAACTATGGCATACAAACTACTAATTTACTAAATTATTTAAGTTGAGATTCATAATTGCCGATAAGGAGAACATCAATTAAATATAAAGAGAATACATTGCAAACCGGCTCTGCCACTATCTGTAGATTCTCCATTTTTTTTATATAATATTTAGCATTATAATAGTTATTTTTCATCTAAAAATATATTAAAATAATAGTTTTTTTAAATTTATTTTTAGTATCAATATAATTAAAAAAAACCCAAAAAAGATTAATTTAAAACAAGAATAAATTCATTTAAAAAAGAAAAAAAACACGGCCTAACAAGCCCTGGTCATGTAAGTTGCTGAACCATTGCAAGTTTTCAAGCTAATCTGTACCTGCCTGACAAGAGATGGTGGCTGGCAGTTCTAGGCAAGTGCTGTTTACTTGTGAAGCTGTGCAAGGGAAGGAGAAAGATGCACATCAGAATTGATGCTAACTGCTTCTTCCTGATCGCCAGATAGCAATCTTCTTCAAATAAAACCATCAATCCATCTACTCAACTTTATGGACCCAAGAGAGAACATTGACGACCACATTTCTGTTCCACATAACTGATGTTTAAAACTACAACAACAAATCGTAAAAAAAGAAAAAAAAACTTGTGATATATGAAACCCAGATAAAAATTGCTCTTCAAAATTCTGCTCCTGTTCTACATAGAACTTTGGACAGAGATAATAGCTCCTGCATTTTTCTTTCTGAGTAAAATTCCATGGATATCAAGGAATGATTACCAGATGAGGATGAGCTTTGAAACAGAGGTAAAAGGAAATCTTCAGGAAGTAAAGATATCTACTGGGATTTTAATTAGAAGGTAAGGTCTTTGGGGTCCTCAATAATCTTTGCCAGTGTTTGCAAGAAGGCAGCCAGATCAGCACCATAGATTACACGATGATCAGCTGTAACATTTACCTGTAGATATTGCATTTCCGGTGCAAGAAATACGAATTAAACTAATTGTCATAGAGAGATAACGTTTTCAGAAAATCAGAATATAGCATGCTCGTTACCTGCATCTGGTTCTTCATACCAATCCGGCCATCCTTGGTACCTACAACAGTTGGCTGTGATGCTCCGACAGCCATAATTGCTCCCTGCATCAACCATCCAGATCAATAAACCCAAACCACATATCAATCACTAATAACGAGCGTACTATCTGCACTGGCCTCTTGTAGATGATCCAGCGGATATGTTGATTTTTATATCCAAGTGGAAACACTTACAGTTCCAGGAGGCAGAATGGCATCAAATCGATCCACACCAAACATTCCCAGGTTAGACAGCGTGAAAGTGCCTGCAAATTAGCACACAAGAACAATGAAATGAGATAGAGAAATACCACGGTAACATGTTTAATCCAATTGAAAACAGACCAGCAACCAGAGAACAGCCATGCCTATGAATCACTGAGAAAGGCAAATGAGAAACACATGGAAACTTCATCACATCAAGGTTTTGAACTACAGAAATCAAAGAAATATGACTAAAGAATCAGCTGGCACAAAACAGTAACCACATTATCAGAGATTGCAACAAATCCTATCGACTTGGACAGACATGGATAGTCACCCTAGAATTAAAATATCCAGAAACCCTTTCAGTTTGTAATGGCGTTATATACAATAATGGTTTTGTGAACAGAAAGATTGTGGCTATCCATCAAACAAAGGATCTTGCACCAGAATTACACATTATTACTTTGAGCATCAGAAAACACATAATAATAATAAAAATTAAAAAAAAAAAAGAGCACTCCACCATAATGATAAAAAAAAACAGTAATGACAACCATGGGATTATAGCCAATATCACCATTTACAAACCTAGCAAAAACAAAGAAACTACCATCTCAGTTACGATGTTGCTAGGCCTTATTTGTTTGCTGAAAAATGTTTTCCTGAAAAGCACTTTCCTTACTTTCTCAAGTTTGGCAACATAATTCATTTTCCGGTCAAAGTAAAACATAAGCTTTAGATGGAGAAAAGTGATTTTCAGTTTAAAAGGTTGGAAAACACTTTCCATGAAAAACCCAAAAACTAAAGTGGTACATCACTTCATTATTCTTATATATATAAAAAATAATTTAATAATAAAATACTTTAAAATATAATATTATCAGAAAATAATAAATTAGTAATATATTTATATATGAAATAATTTATTAGGATATATTAATATGCAATATAAAAGCATATTAATTTGATATATTAGTGCATATAATATATTAATTTAGATAATATTGCTAGAAAATACATTCAAATACAAAACATGTTATATTATACAATAACCATACATTTTAAATCATATAAATTATGTTATAAAATTAGGATACCATAGAAAAGAAATTTATTTTCAATGTTCTCCAAACACCAAAAAATGATTATATGTCTATAATATTATATTTAAAATATTTATATTATATGTGTAGTTATATTTTATAAAATAAACTATATATAAATATATGATATAATAAATTCTTTTTTTCTACCATTACACTTTGCATGTCTCATTTTTTTCTTGTAGGTAGTCAAATAGTTACATTTAATGTTCTTTATATGTTAGATAAATTTAGAAAATAAAATAAAATTATAAGTGATTTTCCATCTTATTTTTCATCACATAGTCAAAGACTAGAGTGTTTTCCAACTTATTTTTCATGATACCGCCAAACATCAGAAAATAATCTATTTTCCATGGAAACCACTTTCCAAAAGAAAACTATTGTACATAAAGTAGCTATGATGATGCTTTAAATAAAATGAACAACAATCCAACAAACAAAGGATCTTGCACAAGAAATACAAATTAATACTTCACGGATCAAATAATGACTAAACAATACTCCACCACAATGGGAAAAACACGAAATTGAGAACCACAAAACTATAACCAATATCAACAATCATGAACCTAGCAAAAGCAACCCTTCCCAACTTGGGGAAAGGCAGTGAAGAAACTACCATACAATCCTATGAAACTAAGTTGTTGCTTAAATACATAAAGTAGCTCTGCTGATGCTTTACGTCAAACTACCATTCCAGTCCATCAATTTTGAAGTTACAATAATCCATTTAGAACTAATTTTAACCACAGACAAGCATTCCTTACTAAAGTCCACAACCTGATAAAGAGTTAAGATTCATATGTCTATGAAATCAACAACACGTTGATAAGCTATTGACTTGCATTATGCAACAAAATAAATTGTTGTAAACAATTTGGATGGCATGACCAGAACATGAATCGCCAACCTTTCCAGATAAACATATTCTGTAAGTTAAAATAAGAATTGAGAGCAAGTAGTAAGAGTACCCGTGTTGTATTCTTGAGGTTGCAGTTGCTTGGCTCGGGCCTTATCAACTAACTCCTTCCATTTTCTTGACAGGGAGTAAATGTCAACCTGATACATTAATTAAAATAAGGCACTAAAAATGAACAAGGATTTATCACCCAGGATATTTATAGAACAGTCCAAAGCAGAATAACAAGAACCTTATCAGCATCTTGAAGCACAGGTGTAATCAAGCCACCATCAATAGCCACAGCAACTGCAATGTTGATGCTACTATTATATGTAAAGCTATTACCATCTCGGCAACTAGAGTTTATTACTGGATGCTTAACCAATGCCAGTGCAGTTGCCTTTGCAAGTAATGCTGTCATTGTCACTCCCTTGGACTTGACCTAGAAATGCACAGAACAGGAAGCATGACAGTCAGGATGAATCACCAGACAAATGAATTCAGTGCAAGACAATCAAAACATGCCATATAGACCCGGTCTTAAATTGCTGAATAATCACAGAACCTAAATTATTTAACACTCATAACTTCACAATTCTTTAACCATGTTGATAACTTCCTCTGGAAAGCATCAAGTAAACACGAATTTACTTGAACAGCATGTTTGAAGGGAGATCACCATAAAACCTTTCTCTATACAGGGTATCGATTTATGTTCTCCTCTAGCATCATTCTCAAAATGAATAAATAAATAAATAAATACAAATGCAGTAAACTGTTTCAGGATCCTAAACTATAAAAATCACAAACAATTTACCAATCTAGAAGCAAAGCAAGATAAAAAAAAAATCAAACAAAAATGCTACCTTCAAGTATAATACACAAAGCCATGTTAAGCTGCTGATCAATGTATATAGAAAACACAATAGATCATCATCTCATATATAGCATAAACTATCACCCTTAAGCAGCAGCAACATCCAAATATCACTACATCACCAACAAACAAATCCCAGCTCAAACATCCTAAATTGTGATTAGAAAAGAAAAGAAAAAGGCTCAATAACAATGCTTACCTTCTTGTAAAGAGCATCAAGTGCATCAGTAGTAATAGTATACCCAACTCTAAATGTAGGCACTGACAAACTCTCCACCATATTCCTACATACTGCCCCTTGCATCGTCGTAAAAGGCACCACCGATCCCAAATCAATCCCGGGCGGTGCCCGCACAGCAGGTGCCGCCGAAACCTTCGCTGCTGGGGAACCCAATTCAGCAGCCACTGCAGCAGCAGCCTCAACATCCTTGGCCACAATTCTGCCATTAGGCCCACTCCCTATCACTCTCCCCAAATCCACCTTCAAATCCTTCGCGAGCTTCTTGGCATATGGCGACGCCACCACCCTCTTCCCTCCCTCCGACGCCGGATGCACCGCCGATGCCACCACAGACGGAGACGGTGGCGCCACCACGACTGCCTTCTCAACAGCCCCAGAACCAGTGGTGGATTCCGAAACCGGAGCCGCCGCCGCCGCCGACGGGGCTGGAGATGTAGCCGGCGAAGAAGAAGCAGCTTTAGACTTAGCCTCTTCAATTTCCTCCAGGGATTCAGCTAACAAAGCAATAGCCGATCCAACGGCAGCAACACCACCTTCCTCGACCATGATGGCAGCCAAGTAACCATCATAGAAAGTCTCAACGTCCATGTCAGCCTTGTCGGATTCAACAACAACAACACTTTCACCTTTAGAAAGCTTATCACCTTCGGACTTGACCCAAGAAACAATCTTGCCTTCAGTCATAGTAGAACTCAAAGCAGGCATGAAGATTTCGCGGATCTTGGCATGAACGCGGGTGCGGGTTCTTGAAGAGGAAATGTGGGAAGCCCAGGAAGAAAGACAGGGTTTTTGGCGAAGAGAAGAGGAGGAAGTAAGAAATGTGGTTTGGAGAAAGAGAGCCATTGTGTGTGAGAGAAGTGGGAGTAGAGTGATTTGTTTCAAATGGTTGGGTTTTGTTAAGAAATGAGGAATGGATTTCTTGGAAACATCGAAAGAGAGGGCGGAGGTCTCAACTTCGACTCCAAACTCCAACTACCTTACCGGTGAAACACAAGACTTGATTTTTACTTTATTTATGTTTTTTTTTGTCTTGTGTTTGGTTTTAGTAGTTTGGAAAAAACAACGACGAGTCATTTGGTAGTTGTCTTTTTTTGCCTTTTTCTCAACCTAGAACAAATGATGAAATTGATTTAGAAAAAAAGGAGTTTTTTTATTAAAAAAAATAGCACAATTAAAAAAATATGGCAAATAATACAGCCTAGAAAATAATTAAAAAAATAGAATTGTATGGCAAATCACATGCAACTTATAAGTCATATGCTATATTTATAACTCACAAGTCACAAGCGACTCACAAAAAAAAATAAACAAAGCTGTTTTTTAAATCTTTTAATTCGCTACCATAAAAAAATCAACTTAACAATTCACAATTCAACACTTCAAATAAATTACAATTCAACACTCAATATAATTTAAAAATAAAAATCAACACAATTAAAATTCACTTAACATTTTATTAAATTTAAACTAAACTCATAATTCTTGTAACATTAAAATATATAATCTAATTACATCTAAAAATCACCTCAGCTTATGGACCAGCCTAAACAACCCCAACTTATCTAACTCGTGGATGGGCTAGCAACAAATCATCTCCCTCTCGATAAATTGGTGAAGTTGCTAATATCATATCCTTGGTGTAAGACATCCATATAACCACCAAGACATGAAAGATATATATTATAAAATAATTTGAGACTAAAAAATAATGGCATGTAACAAATAAAAATAATTTTGTAACTCATATTTGGTGAGGTTATTGTGTGTCTAACTTGTTCAAGTAAAGCTCATGAGTATGAGTAGGATTTAAAATGAAATGTGTAACTCAATGCCATTTGACATGACAAACCATAAAGTTAGTATAATTTTGCATATAATTTGTTTTTATGTAATGTGTTATTCAAAAAAAATTAAATTTTATTACTATCAAGCTCTTATAGAGAGTGCCTCTACATCAAACATATTATTCCCCAAAATCTTTGGACGATCGATATAAAGATGCTCCTATGACCTATACATGTATTCACATTGACAATTCTAAATTAGTATTTAAAAAGAAATTAACACTAACAAAGGACATTGTTCACTATAAAATATTTAAAATAATTATACCTGTAATAATAGTAGATACATGACTATTTATATTTCTTTTTTTAATACATGTTTCCCATAGCTACTAGTATAGATATGCAAGCATGCCCCCCCAACTATAGTCAGGAATGGACCAAAAGTCCTTAATGAGTGTTAAAAAGAATATTGGCTCTGTATTGTATACATTGCCTATGAATATGATACCCTCAAACATGTGCATCATGTATACTCGAGCATATATATTAACCCTTTAACTCTCATGGATTTGATTTATTTGCCTGTTGATAAAATAGTTAGTTTGGATGGTAATCGTAAAGCACGTGTGGTAACAACATTATGTAAAAGTGTATGACAACAAAGAGAGAAGAAAATTTGTGTTTATGCATTCAAAGTGAAGAAAAAACACAAACAAGTTATCTTTCAACCCGATGATTGGGTTTGAATGCGTATACACAAACAAAGGTTTTCAGCCCATTAAAAACTAAAATTTGACCCCTGAGGAGATGGGTCATTCAACATCCTTGATAAGATCAATAACACTGCCTACAAAATAGATCTATCATATGAGTATGGTGTTAGTGCTATTTTAATATTTATGATCTCTTTTTATTTGATGTAGGTGATGATTCAAAGTCAAAACTTTTTGAGGAGAAATGAAATGATACATACAACCCCACCAACAAAGGATCCACTAAATCAAGGGCCAAAAAGTTAAAGAAGGCATTGAATGGGCTTATTCAACATATTTAGGCCAATGCTAACTTCAATAAAGCTACAACACATATAGGTTAGCCCATAATAAACCTAATTCAAGTGTAAGAAGGGTCTAATTCTTCCACAACTTGGGCTTAGGATTGACATTATGATGGCAACCTTGTTTGAATAATTAATCTTAACATTACAATGATATTTTGATAGAGTATTTTAAGAGTTTTCATATTGTACAAGGAAACAAATGGCATGAATTATTACAAAGATTTTCAAGCTTATTTAAAAGGTTAAAGTAATGCATAATTTTACGCTAACGAGCATAATTTTTAATCTGACAATTGGATCAAGCTAAAATTTTATCTAAAGTTTTTTCAGAGGCCTTGATTTATATTGTTCTATAATTTTAGATCAATCGGATATCATGAATGCCTTTAAATAAGGTCCATAATTTACTATGCAAGAATTGCATTATTTTTCCAATTGATTTGAGATTCTTTTTTCTATTTGGACTAATACTCTTTTATTATTTTTCCAGACATGTTTATGATGTTTTTTTACCTATTATAAATAGGATTATTTAGCTTATATTAGGTTTTTTTTTTTTTACATACTTTGATTTCAAAATAATATTTCTTATGAGTGTGAGATATTTTTGTATTCTTTGGTTCTCTAAAGAACTTAATTGACTTATCAAAGAACAATTATCTTTATGAAGTCTTTCTTATACTTTTATTCATGAATTAATATTTATTGGGTAGAGGTTCATTCCAATAATATTGATGTTTTGGCTAAAGTAATATTTGTGTCACACCCTATTCAAACTTGATTATTTGACTTTTTGATATTTGTCTTTCTTGCTTGTGAGTTATGTGACTAAATGATCATGAGATTTGCATCACCATTTCTTTTTAGGTTCAACTTTTAGCCATTATCTAATCACATCATTTTTCTTAACTAGATTATTATGAAAATTATCAAACTTCTATTTTAAAGGTTCTTAGCACATCTCATGCAACATATTTTTAAAGGCAACATTTTTAACCTAATGTTGAAGTTATTTGTAAAGTGTCGCAGATAATAACAATGATACCCTATTGGCTTGAGAAATATATGTTCCATGAAATCATGTCCAATTATTGTTTGTCTCTTTTTTACCATAGTAAAACACAATGGATAAACCCTATTATTCGCTTCATTGACAATTATAATCAACAATTTTTCCTTGTACTTTTTATATAGATGAGTGTTGTAAATACTAATAAAAGGATGTTAGTATTGAAACCCATCAACTAAAGCTTTAAATGCTCAAAATACTCTCTAAAAAATGTCTTTATTGACATAAACCATTTTATAATCTCAGTCTAAGTTTGATTATTTGAGAGCTAATAGAATTCTAACAATATTTGAATGGATTCATCATGCATAGTAAATAACCACTCTAGTATTTCCTGTTTAGCTACCTACGCCTTGTAATATGAAACATAATGCTTATAATCCCTACATGTAATAACTTGAATATTTGTAACACTCGTACTTAAATTGGCTCTCACAATTATCAAAATCACCTCAACAGTGAGATTTGAGTACATCTAACTGTGGCTTTACAAAACCAATGGGTTTTGATATATGTGTGACCCTTTTAATTTTGAGATCTCAAATGAATCATATATTTAGTGATAATCTCGGCGCAAATACCATTTATAGGTTGGTTCCTAAATGCATTTTAACTACACATAAGTTTTAGTTAAACGTTGCACCTTGTACTCTTAATATACCACCACTTAACTATAGTAATATATTTAAACTTGTTTCTAAATTTTTTCCAACCTCCAATTCATCACCTGATATGCCTGAATTCCTACGACTTAAATCCCAATCATTGCATATGCTTCGGCATACCCACTCACATCCTTAAATTCATGAGTGAAAGGTCTTATGAATTGTTTTAGTGGCTACTTATCATTCTTATCTTTCTCAACTTTATCAATATGATAGTCATCTTTGTCATCATTTGGTTTGGATTCTTCATAACAATATGAAGCAAATGTTGATGTTAGGTTCACCGTATTATCAATTAAATCAAAGATACTAATTATTTGTGATTCTTGTATGGTCCTTCAAGTGTAACTTGGCACTTAAGTAAACATCATTTTATAGGAGTTTTCTTGTCTAGGTTTACTATTTAAGTATAACTCTATAATTTATGATCAATTATTGATGGTCAAAACAAACATTAAATTTACATTGCTTTTACTAGAGATAGATATATTTATATAATGAGTTGGACTCACCTAATTTTGCATTCTCCCAAGTAATTTCAACATGAATTTTAAATAGATCCAACCAATTCGCTCATATAACAATCTAGATATCTCTATAAGAGACACATATAATATAACAATTAAGAACTCGTTACTTCCTTCATACAAGTGATACCATTGTATGTATTAACAATAGTACCACTATAAAAGCATAATATTTCAAAACTAGAAGATATTTTATCAAACAACACAACTAAACCCAAACTTTATTTATCAATATCGCAAATTGATCAAGGTACATAATTTCAATAAAAGTTTATTCAATGAAACCCTAACCATAACATAATCAGTAGAAACCAAAATTCATCAATTTTCTCCATAAATAAAAAAATTATCAATTCAATTGATGTATTTCATGGTAATTAACGTAATTTATATATAATTCGATAAAATCACTAAATTAACCTAAAAAACCCTAATAATAACATAATCGACGATGACCCGAATTCAACAATTTTCTTAATAAATAACACAATTATCAATCAAAATTTATTTATCTTTATATCTAATTAACATAATTTAAATCTTACATATTTTAAAAAATAATTATATATATTTTTCACATTAGTTTATATTAAGTGTTGAAATTAATAATAACCATAATTATAAAATCTGGACTAGCTTGAAGGGTTGAACCCCGGCATGAACTGGTCTGGATTTAAGAAAAATAGAAGAAAGATTTACCCGGCCTGACCCAATCAAAAACCTAGGTTGACCCGCGATCTAGGGTAATACCCGATCGAAACCATGGTAAAAAACATGTTGATTCTTTTGATTTTTTTTGTCAAAACAATGTTGTTTTAATCATTTTTTAATTTTTTTTAATGGGTTGACTCTCCCGACCCATGATTTGGTCATTGTCCTGGGTTGACCATCGAGTTGGGTTTTAAAACTATACTAATAACTATTTTTATCCTTACATGTTTTAGATGGACAAGTTTGAAAAATATAATATTACTTGTAAAGACATATCCTCTTTGCACCTCTTGTTTTAGAAGTATATAAATTCACCTCAAACTTGTACTAAGATTAGACTTATTTTTATGTTTTTGTCTCTTCGACCAAATACATCTTCATTGTCTTTATTTTTTCTATCTCGGAACACTAACCAAACACTATCTAATTGTATCTATATAGCTTAGTACTCTATTAGATAGGGGACTAGTGTTATGCTGCAGGTTGACTCATTTTTTTTTTCAATGTAAAAAACAAGATGCTAAGGCAACACATACATTTTTAAAAAAGCAAAAAAAAGAAGAAGAGAGAGACATGAGTCATTGACTAGACTGAATTTAATAAGTTAAGCTAATTTAAATAATACGGTAAAAAATGCAATGACAATAAATAATCTGACAAAAAAATTAACAACGTAAAAAAACTATAAAGCTCATCATAAGTAAACTAAATAAAACTATGAACCTCAATTATCAAACCACTCAATATTGCAGGGAGAAATTGAAAATAATAATAATAAAAAA
>Ga0307511_10004794_pt1 | contig 13834 bp, 10 predicted proteins | sample 13_EM_MG_FD_200266 | JGI IMG/M metagenome (GOLD analysis project Ga0307511, IMG submission 200266) | Populus trichocarpa ectomycorrhiza microbial communities from riparian zone in the Pacific Northwest, United States - 13_EM | ecosystem: Host-associated > Plants > Roots > Unclassified | place...
CAGGTTTTACCAAGACACTCCATGGGCTCATGAACAACTTCTACTGGCCTAAGATGGCTAGGGACACGCGAGAATACTGCAAGACATGCGCTGTATGTCAACAGGCAAAAAACTCCACTCAAAAGCCCTATGGGCTCCTCCACCCCCTACCCATCCCTAGCAAACCATTCACCCACCTCACCATGGATTTTCTTGCCCTCCCTGCCATCATAGACCACGCTACTAAAATCCACTACAGCCATGTGTGGACTATAGTATGCAGGTTGACCAAATATACCCTTGTCATACCCCTACCAGATGGATATACTGCAGATACTCTAGTCAGCTTATTCATGTCTCATGTATACCCACACTTTGGATACCCCTTGGATATTGTCACTGACAATGACACGCTCTTCAATTCCGCGGTGTGGTCAGGGTTCTGCAAGCTCAACTCCATCTCCCAGTCATTCTCCACCCCCTACCACCCTGATTCTGATGGTCAGTCAGAAATTGCCAATAAGGCAATTTTAACCATCTTGAGAGCCAAGCAATTGGAACATGGTGGTAGCTGGCTTCCTGCAATTCCCCTAGTACAAGAGGCAATCAATAATTCCGTGGATGCTACCAGAGGATGTACACCCCACTCCCTTGTTTTCAGATTCTCCCCTACCTACCACGATACCCCTGTTGGCTCAGACATCCCTACAGTCAGACCAGATGGTCTGACTCAAGCCATGTGGGCAGCAGTACAGGAGAAGATGAATAACAGCCGCGTGGAGATGACCAGGCAAGCCAACAAGAAGAGGAGGATGTCCCCTGAGTACAAGATTGGTGACTTAGTCAAAATTCACCATTCTGGAATAAGCAGAAATTCTCTGTACTCCAAACTGGAACCTGTCTTCCTTGGCCCCTACCCCATCTCAGCCGTGTACCCTTACACTGACAATTACACGCTCGAATGCCCCCTCGTGCCATCCGGCCACTTCAAGGTCCATACCTCCCTCCTTGCCCCCTGGCATCAAAACAATGATGCCAAATTCCCCTCCAGATCCCTACCTGAACCAGGACCAGTAGAGTCTGACTCTTTGGGTGACAAGTATGCCTTCGAACGCATCGTCAAGGACGAAAAGAACAAGAGGAATAGCGTGGTCAAATACTGGGTCAAGTGGGAAGGGTATGGAGATAATCAAAATAGCTTGGAACCAGAGGAAAGTGTCCCCCCCAAAGCTGTGAAGGATTATTGGACACAGCATGCCTGGACTGGTAACTAGCAAAAAAAGCGTCGAGGAAGGAGGAACAAGTAGTGTATAGGGTGGATATGTCTCTAGGTTATTGCAGCGTTTGATACCCTTGTCTTGTTATACTTTTTCCTTGTATTTTTCATTTTTCCCTGTCTGTTTTCTAGTGGAGGATTTTCTAAGAGGGGAAGGATGTAAGGAACTGGTTTTCTAGTATATGTTTTCTCTACACGTGTTCTATCTCTGGCAGTTTTGGTGGATTTTATTGGGTTATAACAAGGCACGTTTTTTGGCCCATTTTGGGCAGCTACCTGTTTGGGACATGTTTGGATTAGGAAGTATCATATTGGGATTAGTCTTGTTGTTTTTTCCTTGTAGTTTTCTCGTCATATTTCATTATTATTACCTGTCATATTCCTATATCATTCTGGGTTAGTTTCATGTATGTCAGCTTGCTGACCACCATCTCCTATTATGCCTGCCTAATTAGGCAGTAGTTTATTCTGTTTTCTTGTTAGTTGTTTATCTCGTTGGCAGCCTTGTTTCCATTACCTTGTTAGGCATCATCATGAAACTGGACGTGTCTATAATGAGCCATCATGTATTCATTATAATCTGGTATCATAATGAGTCTTTACTGTTGCCTAGTATGGGTCCAAATAGTCTCATTGCCTTAGGAACTCAGTATCTATTAAAGATCTGAATTCCACGGCCTTAGATAGGACAGTTCTCGTTCAGCACAGTCTAGCCTAGCAACTTCAGAAATACACAAGCTACACTGGTAATATTCTTGTCTACCTGTACCTCTTGATCCCCAATCAAACCGACACTCAACAACCCTTAGCCACCTACTATAATCCTGTTTAGGACTTAGTGGGTGTGCTTAAGACCCCATAACCACGTTGGTAGAGCCGAGTTCCTTACAGAACTCCTCTACTAACTTGGCCCACACTTACACCAACACTCCCACCAGTGGATCTCGAGCAGCAGGAGTATGTGATCGAGAAGATCCAGACCACGGAGATAAACGGTGGTCAGGTACTATTATCATTGTTTGTGATGGAGGAGGTATCAACTGCAGGAGTGCTGATGTGATGATAACCATTTAATTGATCTTGTTTAATAACGTGGAGGTGAGGATTGAACTCTTACCCGTCAAAGATTTCTTCCTGGATTGTGGAGATCGTATCCTCATCTGATTCCATTTCTTCCTCCAGGATGTTGTCGTAGTCTTCGTAGTCTGCATCGTTTTCTTCGTCGAGATAGGGAGAAGAGGGGTGGTGATCGAGGCTTTCGTCCCACACTGCGCACTTGTTGTAGTCACAACCGGTGTGCTTGAAGTTGATATAGGGGCGGGAAACCATTGTGAATCCTTCTGCAACAGGAGAGATAGATGGGTTGTTGGTTGTGATAGATGTATCCTGAGGTTCGGTATTGTATTCTGTGGGATCGATGCTCTAAGGAATGATGTCTTGTTTCTTGGGGGGATCGAGGGAGTATTTATACTTCCTTGATAGAGCATCTCCGAACAGATTTTCCTTTCCAGCTGCATGTTCGATGACCAAGTCAAATTCTTACATGTAAGCTTGCCAACAGACTAGGTTCTGAGATGTTTGTCGTGGTCGGAGGAATGAGAGTAGTGGTTGGTGATCCGTGAGAACCGTGAACTTGTGGTCTCAGAGCTGAGCCTCCAAAAACTTCAGGGAGTCAACAATAGTGAGTAACTCCTTTTGGTAGGTGGGGTACTTCAACTGTGCGGGGTTCAATTTCCCAGAATGAAATCGACAGGGTCGAATTGATCCTAGTTCTCCTTTTCCTATCCATGATCCTAGTCCAATATCACTCTTATCGCATACTAGGTATTTAGGTTCTTCTGAGAAATGGTCCCAGACTTTGAGAATTTGTAGAGAATTCACAAGTTCCTAGATTTTCTTGAGTGCCATGGTATAGGTGTCCGTCCATCTCAAGGGTGTATTTTCGCCTTGTAGTTCTGACACGGTGCTGGACCAGGATGCCAATTCCGGACAGACCTTGCTTAAGAATATGATAACGCCGAGTATATGTAATGGGCGATGCCTATAGTAGCATCCCGGGCCGTTTAACAGAGTCTGTACTATCACCAGAGTGATAGTGTATGTCTGTTATTGGTTCTGCTAAGTCGAGGACTCTGAGGGTCTTTGAGAGCATACAGATTTCCCAAGCGGGAAGAGAATTAACAGGTGTAATCTCTCTTTATTGAAGCTTTCTAAGGCTTGTCTGAACTCTGTCTGTAGTGATCTGATCTGAGAATCCTCCTTCAGAAGGGCAGAACGGCTCAGTACTTATACTGACCACCAAGCCTTCTGAAGTCTGAAAAACCAGTTTTCTGGCCTTTCCAGAAAGCACTCCTCCATGACCATAAATACAGGTGTGGGAGGTCAGGCCTCCAATACTCAGAAATACAGGTGTGGATGAGTAATGCATCATGATAAAGGAAAAGTACATAAGGGCCGGATACGCTCAAGGTAATAGTACGTAAGGTACTATGCCCGAGCTATCTGGTATACATGATAGGTGCTAAGAAATGCGTACTAAGACAATTATAAGAAACGGTCTTCCGTTACAGCATACCACGTAGTTCCCTGCGGTTGTTGGGAACTTTGAAGTCCAATCCCTTCTTGCACTTCTTAGAATCCATATGTAACCCATTTGGAGTTAATATGTGTCCTAAGATATCTAGAGGTTTGGTGAAAAACTGGCATTTGCTAGCTTTCAACCAAAACTTCTCTGCTAGAAGCCGTTGTAGAATCTTTCGTAAGGTAGCTACATGTTCGTTGGAGGTATCTGAAAAGATAATAATATCGTCGATATAAATGACAAGGTTCTTGAAGACCATGTCCATAAAGATTTCGTACATGGCTCGTACCATTGTGGCAGCAGCAATTCAGTCCCTTTGTTGCATGATGCGACTGCAGTAATATCTCATGTGTGTGAGGAAAGTGGAGTGTTGTTCCGAGTCTTCTTCGATTCTGATATTGTGGTACTGTGAGGAACGGGTTTTCTAGTATATGTTTTCTCTACACGTGTTTTATCTATGGTAGTTTTGGTGGATTTTATTGGGTTATATCAAGGCACGTTTTTGGCCTGTTTTGGCAGCTACTCTTTTTGGACATGTTTGTATTAGGAAGGATTATATTGGGATTAGTCTTATTGTTTTTCCTTGTAGTTTTCTCGTCATACTTCTCTATTATTACCTGTCATATTCCTGTATCATTCTGGGTTAGTTTCATGTAGGTCAGCTTGCTGACCACCATCTCCTGTTATGCGTGCCTAATTGGGCAGTAGCTTATTCTGTTTTCTTGTTGGTTGTTTATCTCGTTGGCAGCCTTGTTTCTATTATCTTGTTAGGCATCATCATGACACTGGACGTGTCTATAATGAGCCATCATTTATTCATTATGATCCGGCAACATAATGAGTCTTTACTTTTGCCTAGTATGAGTCCAAATAGACTCATTGGCTTAGGAACTCAGTATCTATTAAAGATCTGAATTCCACGGCCTTAGGAAGGATAGTTCTCGTTCAGCACAGTCTAGTCTAGCTACTTCAGAAATACACAAGCTTCACTGGTAATATTCTTGTCCACTTGTACCTCTTGATCCCCAACCAACCTACACTCAACAACCCCTTAGCCACCTACTATAATCCTGTATAGGACATAGTGGGCGTGCTTAAGACCCTATAACCACGTTGGTAGAGCCGAGTTCCTTACAGAACTCCTCTACTAACTTGGCCCACACTTACAGGTACCTATCTCCTAGGTTAATCTTGCTTTAATATTTCCGAGCAGCGACTACCTCTATGAGTTCCTCAATGCTTGGTAGGGGTGTGTGGTTGGAGTCAACCGCTTCATTCCGATCCCTGGCATCCAGGATGCGCCGTGATTTGGTGGGATCATCTCGTTTGGCTGGTATAAACAGAACTACCGAATTGGTATCATGTTCTGCGCGATAAATCCGGCCTGAGCCTTCTTCCTCAGTGAGCTGTGTAGTGAGCTCTGCATAGAATTTGGAGGGTGAGGGTCGCCATTTTGGTACCCATGTAGAGCCGGGTTTCTGGCATATTCGGTGGTTGATAGTTCTGACCGGTGGCAACTCATTGGGTGTGGTTGCTGAAAATAGCTGGGCGAATTCAACGAATGGGTTGAATTCCCGACTTTATCCGAGAGTCATAGGTGAGACCATGAATTTGAAGAGTGGTTGAAGATAGTTTGGTACTTAGTCTTCTATGGAGAGTGTAGCAGATGTGACTTCTCTAGTAGCAAGCCTTGCTTTTCTCCATTGCTTGAAAGCAACGCGTGCCATCCCTTCTGGTTGGATGGTGACAGGCTTCGGTCCTGCTGGGATTAAGGTGTTCAGAGCTGTAAGTGCTGGTTTGCCTAGGATCATATTCCAGCCTGTGAGATGCACTACATAGAGCGTTCTTGTTTCCGTATATCCTCCATAGTCCATTTGGACATCACATGCTTTTTCTATCACACTCTTCGATTCCTTGATCGCAGTGTTAATTGACTTCTTGTCCATACCATAGGTGGGTAGACCGTATAGGTGCTGTCACGGGGGCTCTATTAACTATATAGCGGATAATCCAACTATAAAACAGAGCGGCCATATGTTCTATTGCCACAATGGAACTTATTCAGAACTCCGAATAATCCTTCAGCATGTAAAGTCCCTTCTAGACTTTTCCGCACCTTCAGGCTTCAATCCGCAAGAGAAGACGCAACTGTCCAGTTAACGCGAAATCACTAGGGTAGCACTGCAAGGTCAAAACCACAGATAAAGTCAGAACTCAGAAATTGTCAACTTAGAACTTTGTAGGCTTCGTGTGGAATCGATTGCTTAACAGCTATAGTGGGCGCTATCCTCACCTTCGACAATTCTCTCACTATTTGTATTCTGTAGTGATGTATATTGTAATAACTCGCGGGCTTCGGATTGCTCATGTCTGAAGGTTGTCACATCAGCTTTTCTTCATGCAGTCGCCTTCTGCACTTAGTCTGCCAGCGTTTCAGCAATGGGAGAGCCATGCTACACACTTGACTCAACTAAGAATACTTTTCCCAACTGTATCTCTAGTCGCTTACACAATGTATTCTTAGTCACTGCTTAAGCGAGATAACCATAGTCTTATTCCGATGCCAGAGTAACTTTCAGATAGAAAACATAAAGTTGTTCAGTTTACAACTCAGAGTTGTTAATTAATAGATCTGGCATCATCCATCCAGGTCGTTTAGAGTCTATTGAGAGCCTGCCTCGCATACATGTGGACCAGCTTCAACTGCTCATAACTCCGCGGATATGACTTCGTTGATCTTGATTAAGGTCTTATTTGAAAGCTCTTTTCTAGTAGAATCTAATAGACTAGGTTCGTTGGCCCCTTATGTCAACCGGGCATCTGCTAGACCCTGCAAAGGTAGTTTTAACAAATTCAACAGCCCACAGCTCGCCCAGTGTACCTTTGATCGCAAAACGGATTCCACAAATGGATTCAGCGTGCAAAACTACCCCTAACACTAACTTGAACCGAAAGTTTCTGAGAACTTTTATTTTCGCTCTTATTTCCCATTGCCCCTTGTAGTGTCACCGGACGCCCTTAAGTATAAATTACGCCATGGTGGTTTGATTTTTTTATTTCTCGCTAAGGAGATTTCAGCATAACCCAAAACGGCTAGGACCGATGGATGCGCCTAGTATGATATGTGGGTAGGACCGTAAAAATATCCTAATCGCAACCATGGTTACAGTTTCCCGATTGGGCTTAGTCTCATCCCGCAATAAGCTTCCGAAGTTACTTACAGGGCAGGTGTGGAACTAAACAGCATTTGCGAAATAGCTCACTTAGTAGGTTCAGGGTAACCAATCCTGGGCCACGGTAACTTGTCAAGTTCCGGGTAACTGCCGCTATACAATTTTCGACTTAGAAATATTTTCTTCCGTCACATAGTGAGAAACTTTGTCTGCCTATAACTAGATCACTAGTAGTCGGAATCACAAGAAACTTGAACCGTAGCTCCAGCTACACGTTCTTAAGTAGTTTATGTATTCCTGAACTGAGGACGCAATATCTCTATTATCGGCCTGTACTGCAGATAGAAGTATTACTACTACAAGTAATATTTTTTAGTAATACGCAATACTTATTATTAAGTATTCCTCAGACATGTATAACATATCTTTGGGTCGTTCTTTATAGTACAAGTTCCCTTACGTGGGCCGGTAGTCATCCCGTGACAATATCCACCTCCTCAAGGATGTTGTCCGCAAGAACCTACTTGAGCACACGGTAATAAGTCAAAGTTTTCAAACTGCGAAAGATTTTTTAGGGCTGGGGTTTTACCCCCCTAGCACCACTCCACTGAAGCTATACACGTCTCTTTTCACTCATGGGACAGGTTTCATATGACAAACAGAAAAAAATAGAAACATACCAAATCATTCGAAAAACATAATGCCTAATATACGAAAAAATCGGAATCCTTCAAACTGATACCTCAGGGTCCCGTGGCTTGCGAGGGTTATGTAGATGGAATTGGCACACTACATGCTCACCCCCATCCTTCAGGTTCTCGTAAGGTACCCATGTACACTTATCTAGTCCATATACTTTCCAAGATACCAGATATTTTGCCCCGTCCACCTTTTATCTCCGCGGTCTTGATCTTCTTGATCACATACTCCTGCTGTTCGCAATCCACTGGTGGGTGTGTTGGCGAGCGTCTTCCCGGGATGGTATTCTGGCGGTAAGGTTCCAAAAGGCTGACGAAGAAGACCGGGTGGATTTTGCGAGACAGAGGGGGTATGTAACGGAAGACCCTTTCTTATAATTGTCTTAGTAAGCATTTCCTAGCACCTATCATGTATACCAGATGGCTTGGGCATAGTACCTTACGTACTATTACCTTGAGCGTATCCGGCCCTTATTTACTTTTCCGTTATCATGATGCATTACGCATCCACACCTGTATTTCTGAGTACTGGAGGCCTGACCTCCCACACCTGTATTCATGGTCATGGAGGAGTGCCTTCTGGAACGGCCAGAAAGCACGTTTTCTGGAAAGGCCAGAAAACAGGTTTTTCAGACTTCAGAAGGCTTGGCGGTTAGTATAAGTGCTGAGCCGTTCCGCCCTTCTGAAGGAGGATTCTCAGATCAGATCACTTCAGACAGAGTTCAGACAAGCCTTAGATAGCTTCAATACAGAGAGATTACATCTGTTAATTGTCTTCCCACTTGGGAAATCTGTATGCTCTCAAAGAGCCTCTGAGTCCTCGACTTAGCGGAACCAATAACAGACATACACTATCACTCTTGTGATAGTATAGACTCTGTTAAACGGCCCGCGGTGCTACTATAGGCATCGCCCATTCCATTTTTTTAACACACAAAATAATCTAACTGTTAAAACCTACTACTACGGACTGATCACTCGTTGGTATCTTTATAATAGCTTTTAAGGTATCACCTCTATCGGACACCACCACATTCAACAACACATTACATTCAACGAAAGCTAGCAACAAGAATCCACCACTGAGACAGAGATATTCTCAACCTGCAGTCAACAATAGACCTTGTGCAAGACAAGGCAGAGCACTAACGGGCAGTGGTATACACCATTAAACAATTCCACCCTCGTTCCATCACCTTACCCCACCAATATGGACACCACCTCTTGCATTCCTGGCAACTATAATCCCTATTCATCTTCTTATACCAGATAGCATAAGACATCGCGGCACCATACGTCCCAGGAATAATCGGAGCGTACAAATACGCATCACCATCCCTCGGCTCACCCTCGTTCTTCTCACCACTAGAAGAAACATACGAAAGAACAGCAGGAACTACATAGCTACTTCCTGTTCCATCCAACACCAGATTCCTCACAGGCGAGGCACATCTATTCTCCCTCCCAACTGCACCACTTTCAGTTGGCATCAGCTCAAAACTCGAAGAGTTTGAGCTATCCAATTCTGCCATATAAGGAGACCACCTCACGGTCTTCTTGCCGCCACCATCACTATCTCCCAAACGTTCCATCAGGAAGGGTATCTTAGGCGTCGTTGGTATTACCCATGCCTCAGGAGTACCTACCATTGTAGGAGCGGAAGAAAACGACGAACCAGCATCCGTGCTCTCCTCGTTCCCACTATCCTGCCTACATATCGAACAGGTAGCCGAGCCACAGTCATCCGAAGTCGATCGGATATCACTCATGTCCGTAGCGACATACTTGTCCCCACAATATACGGACAAGGCGGAAAAATAACTCCTAATATCCGAACGAGTAACCGACATTATGGCCTCCAAGGCGGACAAGCCGTACACCTACCACAAGTCGAGAAGATTAGCCATGATTCCTGAGGACATCAAGAAGTTAATCTCTGACACACCACGAAAGAAAAGAGACAATCCTGAACCACAGACGTTCGAGGAATCAGTCAAACCACCACCGGTCACCATCTTCACCATCGATGTCACGAAACCAGAAGAAGACTCTCCCCTCACAACATGGGAATTTGAGTCACCTCCTATGACAGAAGCAAACTGGAAGAAAGTAAAACCTCCAATACATGATATCCTCGTATTTACACAAACGCTTGGGTATCTTCACTGCTTTCATCCAAAGGACATTCAACCCCTTCTCGAAGCGACAACCTAACACTATCTTTGGCACACAACCATCCCATTTGAAAGTAAGGACTTTGACCTTACCACGGTGCTTGCAGAGCGCCTAAAACGCCCAAAGCTTCCTCAGCTCACAGAACCTCACTGGGTTCTGAAGGAATGGGATGATATTATGTCCTTTATGCTATATGGTCAGCACCTCCTTTTACCTGTCGTACCATGGCAGTTTGAGGACCCACCTATAGCCAAACGACCAAAAGGACAAGACAGAAGGGACCCTCCTGAGACGCCAACCAAACAACGCTCCGCACTAGAAGTCAGCACAGGATCTCAAACTGGCATCGTGCCAGAAGATTACATTGTGGAACGTACCTCAGACACGGGTAACCCAAACGATGGAGAAGATGATGAGGATCAAACCTCTCCATTACCACGAGTTACTATAGCAGGCAGAGGAGATGACGATGGATATGATAGTAGCTCTAGCAGTGGAAACTCTAGTAGCACATCATCAGTCAACAGTCATAGAAGCATGCGCAAACCAAAGAAGATCAAGAACATCAAGAAACGGGCAGATCGTGGTAAGACACCAGAACAACAACAATGGGAAACGACGACAGGAATTGTGACTCCTGAAACGTCAACAAAAATGTCCAAACGGATGAAGGGTATCAAGATTGATGCTCCACAAAATATCAACAGTGGAGATAACAAATGGTGAGACTCACAGTATCTTGACACTTGGGTCAACGCGATACAAAGATGGTTGAGTATGAAAGGCGTAAGATTGGAATCGAAGGAAGCGTTGGACTTTATTGGATTCAAACTGCAAGGCAGTGCACTTACTACTTATAACCACCACTTTATCAAGGAAAAGGACAAGGCATCCTTTTTCAGCTTTATGCTAGTGCGACGGGAATTCCTCATTCCTTCCACTAGCAAGGACCTCCTATTGAAAGAATGGGAGGCCGCATCACCCCACAAGGATGGACGACACATGGGTATCAAAACCTTTGCCAACTGGCTGGAGGAACTTCAGATTAAGCTTATCGACAAGGATGGAAACCAATGCATCTCGGAAGAAGTCAAATGCAGGAAATTCCTGAACCACCTACCAGATTACATGGAAACCACGCTGGTTCCCCAAATACTTGATTCATGGACGTTCAACGACCTGGTCAAGAAAGCAGAATCATACGAGGCTGCACGAAAACATGGGTGTATTTCAGCTGCACCCAAACCTGCTCGACAGCCCTCTACTCCACCAGTTCCGAACCCTGGTGACAATCACCGCAGGGACCGGAAGACAGAAAACAAGAAAACAAGTTCTACTCCTGAAAGGACCCCTGTTACAAAAACAACAAGCACCAAGGATCCGGACTGGGAAGTGGTTAACAAGACGTTAACATCACAAGACAAAATGAAGTTGATCAGGGATCGGAAGTATCTATGGTGCCGTGCACGTAGGCATACCTTTAAGGAATGCAAGAAGCGAATATCCAAGGTACCCATGCACACCGCCGCACAAGTCCTATCCCTGCAACACAACAGCAAATCAGTTATCGCCAGGAATAACTACAAGGGCAAAATCAAGGCAAAACCCCAGTCTACCGAAGAATTAGACTACAGCAGGGTTCGGGTCAAGGTTAACGGCCACCCTGCATTAGCCCTTGTAGATTTACAGACGACTGGCGGAGATCTCATTAACGCTCAATTCGTACACCTATACGGCCTACCCACCTATGGAATCGACAAGAAGTCACTCAACACCGCGATCAAAGGATCAAAGCATGTAATAGAAAAGGCATGTGATGTCCAAATGGACTACGGAGGATACACGGAAACAAGAACGCTATATGTAGCGCATCTTGCAGGCTGGGATATTATCCTAGGCAAGCCAGCGCTTACAGCCCTGAATGCCTTAATCCCAGCAGGACCAAAGCCTGTTACCATCCAACCTGAAGGGATGGCACTCTTCGCACTCAAGGAATGGAGGAAAGCAAGGCCAGCTACGGGGCAAGTCACTTCTGCTGCACTCTTCATAGAAGAAGAAGCACCAGACTATCTTCTACCACTAGTCGGATTCATGGTTTCAGCTATGAGTCTCGGAGAAAGTCGGGAATTCAACCCCTACGTTGAATTTGCCCAGTTATTTCTGGCAAGCACACCCAACGAGTTGCCACCCCTCAGAACTATCAACCACCGAATCTGCCCGAAACCCGGCTCTACATAGGTACCAAAATGGCGCCCCTCACCCTCCAAATTTTACGCAGAGCTCACGAGGCAGCTCACCGAAGAAGAATCCTCAGGCCGGATTTATCGTGCAGAACATGATACCAATGTGGTAGTTCTGTTCGTGCAAGCCAAAAGAGATGATCCCACCAAACCCCGGCGTATTTTGGATGCTAGGGATCGGAATGAAGCAGTTGACCTCAACCATACACCCCTACCAAGCATCGAAGAACTCATGGAGCTAGTCGCTGCTGTGAAATATTGGAGCAAGATTGACTTAGCAGATGGGTACCACAATATCAGAATCGAAGAAGACTCGGAAAAACATTCCACCTTCCTCACAAACATGGAAATTACCGCAGTCGCATCATGCAACAAGGCGACCGCAACGCGCCTACCACCATGGTAAGAGCCATGTACGAAATCTTTAAGGACATGGTCTTCAAGGACCTTGTCATCTACATCGACGATTTTATTATCTTTTCAGATACCTACAACGAACATGTAGCTACCTTATGGAAGGTTCTACAACGACTCCTAGATGAGAAGTTTTGGTTGAAGGCTGGCAAATGCCAGTTCTTCACCAAACGTCAAGATATCCTAGGACACATATTAACTCTGGATGTGTTGCATATGGATCCTAAGAAGCGCAAGAAAGTATTGGATTTCAAGGTTCCCAGCAAACGCCGGGAACTACGAGGTATACTCGGGCTTGTCATATTCCTAAGCAAGTTTTGCCCGGAATTGGCCTCCTGGACAAGCACCCTGTCAGAACTACAAGGCGAAAACGCACCCTGGAGATGGACGGATACCCATACTAGGGCACTCAAGAAAATCAAGGAACTTGTGAATTCTCCACAAATTCTCAAACATTTGGACCACTTCTCGGAAGCGCCAGAATATCTGGTATGTGAGACTAGTGATATTGGACTAGGATCATGGATAGGACAAGGAGAACTAGGATAAATTCGACCCTGTGGTTTTCATTCTCGGAAATTCAGCCCCATACAGCTGAAGTACCCCACCTACCAAAAGGAGTTACTTGCTATTGTTGACTCCCTGAAGTTTTTTGAGGCCCAACTCCGAGACCACAAATTCACGGTTCTTACGGATCACCAACCACTACTCTCTTTCCTCAGACCACGACAAACATCTCAGAAGCTAGCCCGATTGCAAGCTTACATTCGAGAATTTGACTTGGTCATCGAACATACGGCTGGAAAAGAAAACCTGTTGGCAGACCCTCTATCAAGGAAGCATAAATACTCCCTCGATCCCACTGAGGAACAAGACTTCATCCCGCAGAACATCGATCCCACAGAAGACAACAGCAACCTTCAAGACACTTCTATCACTACCAACAATCTTTCTATCTCTCCCATACCAGAAGAAATCACAATGGTTTCCCGCGGCTGCATCAACTTCAAGCACACGGACTGTGACTACAACAAGTGCGCAGGCAGCGACGAAAGCCTCGGTCACACCCCCTCTTGTCCATATCTCGACGACGAGAACGATGGGGACTATGAAGATTACGACGACATCAAGGAGGAAGAAATGCAATCAGATGAGGATACCCTCTCCACCATCCCCAATGAAATCTTTGACGGGTATGAGTTCGATCCTCACACCCACGTTGTTGAACATGATCAATTAAATGGTTATCACCATATCAGCGCTCCGGCAGATGACACCTCCTCCGTCACCAACGACGA
>Ga0307511_10004795_pt1 | contig 13831 bp, 9 predicted proteins | sample 13_EM_MG_FD_200266 | JGI IMG/M metagenome (GOLD analysis project Ga0307511, IMG submission 200266) | Populus trichocarpa ectomycorrhiza microbial communities from riparian zone in the Pacific Northwest, United States - 13_EM | ecosystem: Host-associated > Plants > Roots > Unclassified | place...
AACCAAATCAACTCTCAAAAATTATAATTGAACCCCAGAACTTTAATTTCTTCCAATTAAAGCCTAAATTGACTTAAAAATCAATTTTTCTTGCAATCAAAACCTCTATAAATTCAAATAAACCTCTAAATGAGTCCATAAACATCCAATTTTGGCCCTTTTCTCTTTAAATTAAATTTTCTCTTCCAACGGGGCTCTCCTCAGTCAAATATATACTATAAAATTTCACTCCTTGCGTTTCTGAAACTCTTTAATCAATTTTTTTCTGATTCTTTCTGAGCGCTCCCACCTCTTATTATTTTTCTAATTTCTTCTGGCTATATATTTTATTTTTGTGGGGGGACCCAAAAATGGGTCACAACAACCACCTTGTGCTTAATTTTTATCAAAAAAATGGGAATGATGAGATTCGAACTCGTGATCGCTTGGTCATCAAAGCTCTAATACCATGTTAAAGAATCATCTCAACCCAATAACTTAAGCTGTTAGGTGAGGTCTTAAGATATGATTTATTTTATATTCTAACAGGGTGAAGTTTCCCCTGTAGTGATAGTCTTCAACATTGAAAGAACCTTGGAACACAATGCAACCAAGCTTAACAATCGGTGGAAATTCATCGGAAGCAAGCTTCCTACTGGAATCATCCTGCCAATATTTGTAGACAAATAAGTTAATTCTACTCAAGTAGGAAAAAAAATAGTAGCAGCTTCATTCCCTTACTTATAGCTTGGTTGGGTTGATACACTTATTCCTCTTATTCAAAAAAGCTTACCTGAGCTTGGTTTAGTTAAACAAGACTGCATTGAAATGAGTTGGATTGAGTCCATCCTCTACATTGCAGGATTTTCAAAAAATACATCATTGGATGTCTAACTTGTCAAAACTCCTTTTTCATCAACATATTTCAAATCAAAATTCGATTTCACCAAGTCATCAATGCCTGAAAACTACATAGGAAGGGATGTGGGAAAGGTTCTTAATGGAAGAAGTCAATGTTAGAAGAAGGATGGGTGTGGTAGAAGATCAAAATCAATAATGTAAAGTCAAAAACTTAAGAACAAGAAGAAGATTGAGATGAAGGTATATTTTTATTAAGTGTTTTGCTCTAAGCTCTCTCAGTTATTTTCTCTCCTTTTATGCTTCTTTATAATGTTACAAGCCCTTTTATAGGTATTAAGTCCTAGACAATCAAGAAATGAAATTAATATAATGAAATCCCAATTTGAATAGGAATTGTATTTTATTGACTGAACCAGCCGACCATTTCTTAACCAATCGATTGATTCCTAACTGTTAGACCAGTTTCTCTATTCTTTAGAAAAATTAGAAATTAAATTTAAATTTCAACCACCAAGATGTTGAGATTGATCTTGACTCTTTACGGAGAAAAAATGGATGAGATTCCAGAATCTGCCACTCCATTTCCACATAGAGCCGGTAACATAATCAAAATTAACTACCTGTCAATTTGGAGGCAAAATGGTGAAGAGGCACCCAAAAGGCATATAGATTGGATTAGAGAGCTTTACAATTATACAACTCCTTATGTTTCACAAAATCCTCGAGAAGCATATATCAACTACATGGATCTTGACATAGGAGTAAATAAGGTTCAAGGTGACACATGTCAACAAGCTAAGATTTGGGGTCCGAGATATTATAATTTTGAAAAGTTAGCAACTGTGAAGTCTGCAGTTGATCCTACCAATTTCATTAGAAATGAACAGAGTATCCCACCTTTTTCATCTTGATTTGAAGATTTGATCCAATGGATTGAGCTTAAATTGGCAACAATTTTTACCTTTTTTTTATGGATGACACATTAATAAAAGTTTTTCTAAAAAAAATTCATCATTTATATTGAATTAATAATTGGTAAAATTTATCTCACGATGTAAACCTGGTGATTAAAGAAGTATGTTAAAACTTATTAAATTATTCTAAATGTACCTGGCCGAGATGGGAGGTGCACTCTCAAAATCATTCAGCTAGGAGATAGGCACCTCTGTTTTGTTAAGATCTACTGGGATGATCTAGAGTAGATTTCTTGTGATTCCTTGTTTGAGAAATTGATATATATGACTTAGAAAGAAACTAATCAGATTTTATGCATTGTAATTGCTTTCGAAGTGTTGACATTAAGACATTTTTGAAGATATATAAAAGAAATTTGTAAATTTCCTGTGAGGTGAATTCATATTTTCACTATCTAGGACACTTCGCTATATGTCCAATTAGTTAAAAGATTTTAATACTTTTGAGACATTCACCAACGAGCTAAAACAAACTGGTGATTATAGGACTTCAACCAAGAAGAGAGACGGTGAAGGATCAAGCTAAAACAAAAATCAAAATTTGCAGTATTTTTTTGGAAAACAACATTATTCTGGATTTAGTCATACACTCCAGGCTGTACAGAAGAATAAAAGCTTCCAAGCTCTTGTTTAAAAATTTTCAGTAAACAACGTAGATCATTGATATAACATGTCATTCAAGTACCTAGAAAAACATCCACTAAATCCCCACAAAAATAGAATTCTTATCAAAATATTCCAAACAAAATCACAAACATTATGGGCAACTATGCAAAATCAACAGCAACAAACAAAAAGAATTAACAATGGGCATCTTGTGTTTACATAGGCACCCTCCCTCACGTCCAGTTTACCTTATATCCATCCTTCAACAAAGGTGGAGCAAATAGAACACTACTGATTATAGTCATCAAACCTGGACAAAGGTATAACAAAAACAAAAAAAAGCTTGTGTCACTTGGTTATTGAGTCTGCCTGCATCAATAAATTTTTTTATAAAAATAATATCGTTAAATATATTTTTAGTGTCAACCCAACTAGATTTAACCAGGTCGAGTTTAGCTAGGTCAATTTTTTTGTTTCAAATTAAAATCAAACTCGAATCAGACGTGTTATCTATGTCAATCTACTCGGCCAGGTTTTAATAACCATGCCACTTTTAAGTATCCTCATTCTTGAAAAATTAATGGTCGGCCGGCATATATGGGTTAATCCGAATACTCCCTTGTATATTTTTTAAACACTGGACAAGCAAAACTGAACAACAACTGAGTCTTAAGACAGCTATACACATGGTACAGAATGACTATTTCAAAAGAACGACAAGCCGATAGTAATGTATTATATTATTGAATAAGCTTATATAAAATTTCTCTATTTGATGCTTTTTTCTTAATTTACTCATATTAGATCATGTTTCAGAGTAATCAAATACTAATTTAATCATAAGAAAAAAGTTCAGTTTTAACTATTTATAAATAAAAATGGAGTGAAAAGTAATATCAGTTGGTTGAGATTGTTAATTGTCTTTTCAATTTTCAATCATAGAAAATATAATCAAACATTAAAAGACAACTCAGTAATGTACTCATCCCAGCCCTTTTGGAAATAATTTTAAATTTAATATCAAATGTGGATAAAGTTTGTGATCGGTACCGGCCACCCTTTATATCTAAGAGCACTTAAATAAAACGTTAACCTCCAATTAATTAATTAATTAATTAATGCTTTCCTTCCTTCATTTTTGATTACTTAGTCCTACACGGACAGGTCCTCATTAAAATAACGTATTGCTAATACCGTTTGAAGTTTTCCTTCTAATTAATGGACGCGGATTTGAGCAAGGAAAAGGATGTGATGTAGACTCTTTCAATGGGACGGCCTTACTTGTTAATTAATTCACTAATTTAATTGTTAATCATCTCTTTCACCTCTCTCGCAGCTATATATATAAATAGGAATTGGAGGAACCATATTTCATCAACACAACTAAAAGTTGAAGAAAGATAGATATACTCGATCTGTACACATAGAAATTAGAATTGCTTCATAGTGTTGAGAAACTCTTACATAGGATTTTGGAAATGGCTTCTTCCATTCTTTTCTTTGGATTCCTAGCTCTGTCCTTCATCCATGCCCTAGCATCGGATCCAGGCTCACTTCAAGATTTCTGCGTGGCAGATGAAACCAGTAATGGTACGTACAAGTTGTTAAAAATATATAAAACTCTCTTGCTCTTCAAGCATTTGAGGGGCATGGTAATCGTGCTAATGGCCTGTCTTTGATATTCATATCACAGTTTCATTAAACTTTGAATTAGATTCTGCTTCTTTGATATTGAGATTCATTTGTTTTATGGCAGTGATAGTGAATGGTTTGGCTTGCAAGGATCCCAAAATGGTTCAAGCTGATGACTTCTCCTTCAGTGGACTTCACTTGGCAGGCAACACTTCAAACGCTGTAGGGTCTAGGGTAACCACAGTAAACGTAGCCCAGATACCAGGGCTTAACACACTTGGAATCTCTCTTGTTCGCATCGACTACGCACCATGGGGCATTAACCCTCCACACACACACCCTCGTGGAACTGAAATCTTGACTGTCATTGAAGGTAGTCTTGAGGTTGGGTTCGTGACATCCAACCCTGAAAACCGTCTCATCACAAAAGTTCTACAAAAGGGTGATGTGTTTGTATTTCCTATTGGTCTCGTTCACTTTCAGAGAAGTGTTGGAAATGGCAACGCCGTAGCCATTGCAGCTCTGAGCAGCCAAAATCCAGGTGTCATTACCATTGCAAATGCTGTGTTTGGCTCCACCCCAGAGATCCCAAGTGACATTCTAGTGAAGGCTTTCCAGTTGGATAAGAATGTTGTCAATTACCTTCAATCCAAGTTCTAAACAACGTTGACAAAAATTCATTGAGGCTTTGGGATATAAGATATTGTGCTCTTGTGAGGGCTTTCATTGTTTGTTAATTTGCTTGTAACACTCCATTGTTTAGCTTGAATTTCTGTGTGCCTCTTTTGGGATACAAGTGACATTCTGTTAATTTGTTTGTTAATTCTTTGCTTCTCTAGTTTTCCTTTTCCATGGCTATGTAATTCCTTTATGTAGCTATTGAAATTTATGATTCAATTCTGTGTAATTTTATCTCTCAATAAAATATATGCATGTTGTGGTTCAGAAATTCTCTCTTTATTGATTGCCATATTATTACCTTTATTGCTCACTCCAAGATAACAAATATGATAAGGCCACGCCTTGATTTTGTTGTTGAGATTTCACTAATTACCTCGAGCAAAGGAACTAATGTGTTCCTTTTATATTCGTGGAATTCTAGCTTACTGGCAGTGTTCTTCTAGTTTACACCAAGAGATTTCAAGCTCATTTCTTAACAAATGCAAAGTGATTGAACTTGTTAAAGTTAGTCTCTTGTATTTGGTATGGTGGTTAGATATATTATTCTTTTTTTATGACAAGTATTAAACCTGGTTTCTCTTTCTTTTTAACACTAATAATTAACTAATCGTTAATGAATATTAGCTTTTAAAAAAAAACAATATGCAAATCAGAATATTATGAGGAAAATACCATAGCTTTTAAGGCTCACAAAATCATTCACTTCCTATTCTGATGGGATTATACAAAATTCAAGTCATTAGGGTTATGTACTAGCTTGTGAAACTGATTTGCAAATTTAAGTAGGTGGACTTATGTTCTTTTGTCTAGTGAGGCTGGTTAGTTTCAGCTCAATAATAGTGTTGCAGCTTGTATTACTTCTATGGTTGTTGCTGCTCTGAATAAGTATTAAGTGAAGTTTTAAAATATAATTTTGTCAGAGAATTGTATAAATAATATTTTATAGTCTTACCTGACAGTTTAAATTATTGGATTGAATTAATTTTTTGACATGATATCAAAGCCTTGTTGACCATGCAGTCATGAGTTCAAATCTCACCACCCTAATTCTATTTGATAAAAATTAAGCACAATGTAATGTGAGTCTGTACAAGTTTAAAACCTAAAGGGTTTTCACTTAAGAGGGTATGTTAGATAATTATATAAATCATATCTTGTAGTCTCACTTGACAGTTTAAGCTATTAAGTTGAATTAGTTTTTAAACAAATTAATTTATATTATTATAACACTCCCCTTTAAGTGAAAGCTCTTTAATCTTGAAACTTGCATAAACTCATTCTAGCTTTTAAATTAAAACGATATTTTGACATAGCATCAAAGTTTGGCCGGTCAAAAATTACAAATTTAAATCATACCATCCCAATTTTATTAAATTAAATACAATATAATGAGAATATAACGAGGGAGCCCCTTCGTACTTGACACTTAGCAGCATATGAGATGACATGTTAGGCTTCAATTAATTAATAAGAATTACATTCCGTCTTTCCATTAAACTATTTAGCTTAACCAGTCCTCCATGACCAAATCTTAGCTTAACTATTTTGTGCCCTTGATAAATTAAGGCCGGCATGTACTGAAAGATCCCTAGATTATTAATTATGGCCTGTATGTATGAACGAGATAGAAGAAAGAGAAGACTAGTAAGCAATAAGATTCTTCCAACAGGACGGCATGGAGTTATGGTTCACAGCTTGATTCAGCTGATTAATTAGTTAATGATCTCCTCTAGCTCTCAAATGTATATATATAGGAAGCATTAAAGGTATTTGATTCATAACTAAAAGCTCGATTAATATTATTTTCTTGGTACACAAGCAATTAATTGTTTCACAGAGCTTCCATACCTTTGATTTCCCAATGGCTGCTTCCATTATTTTCTTTGGATTTCTAGCTTTGTCCTTCTCCTTTGCCTTGGCATCAGATCCGAGCCCACTTCAAGACTTCTGTGTGGCAGGTGGAGATGGCAATGGTATGCATCATGTAAATTTGTTATTTTTGTTGATTTTTTCATAAAAGAAAATAACACAATTTAATTATTTTATGGCAGTTCTTGTCAATGGCTTGGCTTGCAAGGACCCCAAGAGTGTTCAAGCTAGTGACTTCTCTTTCAGTGGACTTCACATGCTAGGCAACACATCAAATGCAGTGGGGTCGAGGGTAACTGCAGTGAATGTAGCCCAAATACCAGGACTTAACACACTTGGTATCTCTTTTGCACGCATTGACTATGCACCAGCTGGTATTAACCCTCCACACACGCACCCTCGTGCCTCTGAAATCTTGACAGTTCTTGAAGGTAGTCTTGAAGTTGGATTTGTTACTTCTAACCCTGAAAACCGTCTCATTACCAAGGTCTTACAAAAGGGTGATGTGTTTGTGTTCCCTATCAATCTTGTTCACTTTCAAAGAAATGGGGGAACGAGCAATGCTGTTGCCCTAGCAGCCTTGAGCAGCCAAAACCCAGGTGTCATCACCATTGCGAATGCTGTGTTTGGGTCTAATCCAGACATTCCTAGCGACATTCTTGCAAAGGCTTTCCAGTTGCACAAGAATGTTGTCAATTCCCTGCAATCAAAGTTCTAGACAAGAAATGGGAAATGGTGGGAGAAGAAAGACAAGTTGGTTAGGCCATTAAGTTCTTTTGTATTTCCTTGGTTTTGTTCTTATCTTTGTGTGCATGCAGTGGAGTGCTTGTGCTTCATTGCATGATAGCTTAAGTGGATTTGTATTCCATGTATTAAAAGGTGTTTTGTTCTTGAATTCATGTATTAAATCATTCTTTTTTCTGTATTAAATCCCTGTTTCTTCTCACTAATCTCCTTTTTTTTATTAGCCACTTGATGTGACTTCATTTTACAAGTCTCTTTCATGGATGATCAATTACCAAGTTTTTTGAGTCCCTCCTACACATGGCTAACAAACGGCTAATTTAACTATATACAGAGAATCAGTCAAATCCAACTGATTAATCTGGCTTAATTTATAATTCCAATGAGATCTTAGACATTCCATTGGTGTGTGGATGTATACTTCAATTCAGAAGGAATAATTCACTCTCAATCATCTCCATTTGGATTCAAATAAGAGATAATAAAATATAAAAGAATAATAAGATTTTAGATAGAGTAGTCGGTTCTCAAGGATCAATACTAGTTATAGAGAAGTTACGTAGAAATACTAGTTGATAAAGAGAAGTTCATTATGGCCAATGATGGTGCCAGGTGCATACAATTCTTTTTTCTTCTGAGGTGTGAGAGTGGGGACTCTTTATCTCTCTGTGAGCTCTTAATCTGTGGTTGGCTCAGGCAATGCGCCGCTCATGGACGGGCAGTTAGCAATGACGAGGGCTTTTGGTGATGGGAGATTAAAAACCACATTAAGTCTATTTTTCCTTCCTTTTATCTTTTTTCCTGTGTCATTTGGAGGTGGATGAGCACATGGGATGGCAGCATGAAGTTTCTCATGATAAAATAAACAAAAACATGTTTAATTAAAGGGACAGAAATGAAGTCTAAAAAATAAATATCTCTAGATAATTTTAATTAAAGTGAGTTCTTGTTTTTTAAAAAACATAGACATGTCCTTTCTATTTCAACTACCATCTTAATATCGTAAAGTCCTCAACTTGATGCTCCCATACAATTTAAATGATGAATTCAGGGACATGAAGCAAATGAGAGATTCATTTATGACTTAATGGGAAAGGTTACGTTACAAGCCAAAACTTTATAGTGATACAACTTGAAATTTCGGTAAACTCAAGCATGGTAAAAATGTCATCCCAAAAAAAATGAATATATATATATATGTGGTTGCCTAATTAAAACACTATCTCGTATTAGAAACCTGTCTGGCTTCAATATCCTGAAGTCTAAGAGTTACAGCTCTCTTGTGGGCGTCCAGCCCTTCAACTTCAGCCATGGTTGCCACATATGGACCAAGCTTCATGAGACCTTCCTCTGTCAAAGACTGCACTGTCATGTATTTCTGGAAAGAATCCAAGGATACCCCACCATACATCCGTGCATATCCATATGTTGGAAGGACATGGTTTGTCCCACTGGCATAATCCCCAACACTCTCTGGTGTCCACGGGCCCAAGAACACAGAACCTGCAGAGAAAATCATCCAAGGCTTAAATCTGCTATGTATTTTCTCTAAAGCAGTTGAGAGAATTCACTTGGGGTCGAAGGTAGAAACTCAAGAATAGCACCAAAGATGTTAGAAAAAAGGCTATAGCATTAAAAGAGCATACCTGCATTCTCAATAAAGCTCTCCCACTTCTCCGCATCTTTTACGTTAATGATTAAATGCTCAGGAGCATACAAGTTTGAAAAAGAGACAGCCTTAAGAAACCCAATAATCATGTTAGCTTCGGAAAATAAAATATAACACCAGCATAATGTTAAATGTACAGATTTCAAGAGTATACCAAATGAAAGCAGCTGAAAAAATCTTGCAGGCGCCAATTCCAAACCAACTAATCGATATAGTTTGGGGACTAGTATACAAGAGATTGTTAAAACATTTTTCATGCTCATTATTAGCATAGTCTGCAAAAATAGCAACCCCATATTCATTTTTATTTTTGTGATTCAAAAGCACATGTTAAATTCCTTAAGACACATAAGAATTCCAACCCCCATCCTATAAATCCCAATAATGCAAAGCAAGCAACTTCTGGATTGACATTACAAATATCCAGGCAGAAACGGTCAAATAAAAGACTGACCTCAACCATGTCATGAGCAAAGACGGTGAAACTGTGGCTAAGTGCTTTTGAAGCATATTCACCCCTTGGTAAGCTTTGACATTGCTTACTTATTTCCTCTTCAATGGCTTTCATATCCACACCATCCCCGGCAACTACAAGAACAACCTGGCTATCAGGGCCATGTTCAGCCTGGAAAATGCAAAGAGTTTAATAAAAATATCAGGCAAGATAAAACTATGGCATATATGAAAGCAATGAACATCTAATTCATGATAATTGAACCTTTGAAAGGATCATAAAGGGAATTTTGATTTAATTTTTAACATTGATGATCGAAAAATGCAACAAGATGAAAATAGTGTCTGTTTGTTTTTATGGTTGAAACTATGTTTCAAAAGTGCGTTTGGCTTGAAAAGATATTAAATCGATGCTTTTTTTAGTGCTTTCCAATGGTTTTGAAGTGCTGATGTCAAAAAAAAAAAAAAACTGAAAAAGAAAAATCATTTTAATGTATTTTCAAGCGAAAAACACTTTTAAAAAACACTGTACATCACAATACCAAACACGCACTTAGTACAATGCCCTGATACTGAGCATGCATGTAACCTTTATAAGGTGAAATAAATAAACACATTTTAAAATCTTATTTATTTTATTTATCAGTTTATCGAATTTTTTGTTCTGCCGTTAGTTCAATCAGTATCTGTAACAATAGAACTTCCTCACTTTGGGAGAATTATATGAAAGATAAAATATTACATGCATCACCTACACAACATGAATATGAACATGGTTAAAAAAGAAAAAAAAATTAAGCACCTGGGACAGTAAATCTGCAGCTATATGAACAGGACTAGCATAACTGTCAGCAATGACTAAAACTTCAGACGGCCCAGCAGGCATGTCAATCGAAATCATTGCTTCACTGTTCTGTTATGTGAATAAAAGCAAGGACAAACTGAGTCGAATTGAAAAAAGGATCAGCATTTTCTACCCAGGCAGAGAAAGATATGAAATAAAATATTTATGTAGACTAATAGGCTTCAATAAAGTCCAGTTGGAGAGAAAGTATCCATACTTGGAGAATCATTTTTGCAGCTGTCACATACTGATTTCCTGGCCCAAAAATCTTCTCAACCTACAAATTTCAGGTGAAAGGTGCTAGCACATTACAATCAGTAACGAAACACATCTCTAGAGTAAGTAAAAAGTTTCTACATATTTAAGCATGCTATGTCTGTGTTAATACAAAACTAGTTTGAAAGTCGACTTTTCATTTGTGAAATTATTAAATAATAATATTTGCAAATTTTTCAAAAACATTTTTAGCATAAATTTGAGAGGATACAGTGAGGTAAAGAGAAGAGCCAATATATGCAGGTTATTCTCATATCATAAAAACAAATAACAAAAATGTAGTGATTTGATATGGAAAATGCAATGAGCCTTTTGTCCATCAATTCCATAGCAAACACCACACTCCCCAAGTTAACAAACAGAAAATACAAAACACTAATATAAATTCCACAGAGGAACAATAAAAGGATTGTTTGTTCTTATTATCAGATTTTCGGATACTAAAAATTGAGAAATGAGTTGATGAGTAAAATACCTTGAGGCAAGAATCTGTCCCCCAAGCCATGGCAGATATAGCCTAGAAATCAAAAATTAGTAAGATCACTAGGAACTAAATACAATAAAGACAACATGCCCGGTGCACAAAACATATGGCCATAAGTTTGTTTTCTAACCTGAGCTCCACCAGCTTTAAGGATGTGAGTGACACCAGCCTTCTTGGCACAGTACAGTACCTCCTATGAAAGACCACAAATCCACTCCCATTAAGAACATGCTTTGCAAAATTATAGCATTTCAAATACAAACAAATACCTTGCATATGCTGCCATCCTGAGATGGGGGAGTTGCAAGGACAACAGTTTTACACCCAGCAATTTGTGCAGGCTAGTTTAAAAAACAAACTAAAATGTCAACCAAATGAACTTAACTAGAATATGACAATCATAATAAAAATTATAGAACTTGCACCAGGCAAAATAATTGGTAAAACCCAATCAACTTACAACAGCAAGCATCAGAGCTGTGGATGGTAAAACTGCAGTTCCCCCTGGTACATAAAGACCAACAGAACCAATGCTCCGAGCCACACGTTTGCATCTAACACCCTGAAATATTTGGAAATAATCTAGGCTTAGCTATCAACGGAAACACACAGTAAAAGCTAGAACCAATTAATCAATAGAATTGACATACTTTCATGTTCTCAACGCTTTTTTCAGTGGATTTTTGAGCAAGATGGAATGCATATATGTTGTCATATGCCACATCAAATGCTTCCCTAACAGCTGCCTCAAGCTGCCATTCAGCAAAAGGCAACAAAAAATAATAGCCAAAAGTTACATTTGGAACCAAAAATATCAAACCATACAAATAACTTCAAATAGAAAATTAGAAATGCAAGGAATTTCTTTTATTATAAGATATATTTTTGGAATTCACCTCCGGATCAGGAAGCTCAGAAACATTCTCGACAATCTTGTCCAATTTGACTTTGTCAAATTTTGCAGTATAACTACAAAGAACAGATAAACAGCTCCATCGGTCTAACCTCATTACTAAAACAAACACAATGGTAAGACTATAATGATAAAATACTAATTAAAGAATGACGGACTCTTTAACTGCATCATCGCCTCTTTGACGAACATCATCAACAATAGGATTAACCTAAAAACAACAAGCAACAATACTACCTATCAGCAATTACCTTTTCAGGACTTCAACACAACAAACTTAAATTTTAAAAATCACACCCTTTTCAAAACAAAACAAAAAAGGGTTACTTACAATGCCAAAAATGGAAGAGAAATCAATACGAGGCCGAGCTTTCAAACTTTCAACCTCTGCATTACTAAGTTCTGATAACCTATAAGACTTCATTGCACACATTACTCTCTTCAACTTACACCCTTCAACCACAACAAAAGACAAAAAGAACCCATCAAATTAACAATAACATCAACAAGAAAAAACAAGTAAAATTGAAACTTTTCCAGTGAAAAAATACCTAAAGAGAAATTGGAAGATGGGTTGTATCTGGGTTTTGAAGAAGCAAAGAAACTGAATAGTGGAGGTTTGATTAAAGCGTTGGTCTTGTTAAGTAATAGAAGCTGGGAGTCCATTAATCACCTTGAATCAATAAGATTAATCACAGTAAAGGGCATAATGAGAAATGAGAATTTTAGTATAAAGTTATAAACTTTATGTTAAAGATTAGAACTTTAGAGTATAAAATGAGAAATTAAAGGTGGAAACGTTATAAAAGAAAAATATGGAGGAGATTGTTACAGAGTTACCTATTAAGTGAGAAAGATGGTTATGAAGGTTAATAGAAAGCTGTGGTGGTTGTGGTGCTGGCTGCGGCGGCAGTGGTGGTGGTGGTGCTGGGCTTTAACTTTTTAAGTTCAAGTGTCTGTAAATTAGAGCCAGTCAACAAAAGAAGGTGTTTTTGTATTCTCTTTTTTAAAATAAAAAAAAACGGTTTGATTTTCTCAAAAAATAAATAATTAAGAAAATGGGTTTTTTTAACTTTTTCAGTAGGAACTTAGAATTTCATGTTGATAGTTTGAAATATCGAATTTATGTTATTTGCCCTACAAAGTTATATCTTTTTTTTTTATTTTTTCCTCTGATTATTGGATTTCTATCATTGGCCCTCAATTGTCACGAATTCAAGAAAAAAAGTTACAGAAAAATTAAAAAAAAAAAACATTTTTCAATTTATGCAAGGAATAAAATGTGTGGATAATCTTCCAACAAAGAGAGAATTTTGTATTTAATGTGATCATTGACATGGATATATAAAAATAATAAAGGTAGTAAGAGATCATTATTATTAAAACAGTTTGGTTTTACATTAAGATTGTAATTGGTATTGCGGTATCTGTTGTGGTTGTGATTTGAAAAAAGTTGTTTTATAAAAAATACTTTTAGTTGATTTGAAAAAATTAAGTGTTTGGTTAAAACTGTGGTTGAAATTGAGGTTGAAGAAAAAGTAGTTTTAATGTGTTTGGTTAAGAATGCTTTTGAAATTGAGGTTATAAAATAATTTTAAAAAATATTAATATTGATGGTTTTTTATTTAAATATTATGGATTTAATATTGCTATTACATCATGAAATAAATCACACTTTATATAAAAAAAATTACTTTAATAAAAAACTATCTACAATTCCATTACGTACAAAATTCATCCGACAAGAACTACAAAATTAGATAAAATATTATCAAGAATAAAATTAAGATTAAAATACGAGTAAATTTAATTAACCTTAAACTAATTTAAAAAAAACAAAAAAAAT
>Ga0307511_10004796_pt1 | contig 13830 bp, 10 predicted proteins | sample 13_EM_MG_FD_200266 | JGI IMG/M metagenome (GOLD analysis project Ga0307511, IMG submission 200266) | Populus trichocarpa ectomycorrhiza microbial communities from riparian zone in the Pacific Northwest, United States - 13_EM | ecosystem: Host-associated > Plants > Roots > Unclassified | place...
GTCCGGCCTACTTTATCGTCAAGGACCGTAACGGCCGATCCTACCAATACGGCAATACCAGCGATTCCCAGGTACTGGCGACCGGAACGACCACGGCCCTGTCCTGGATGCTCAATCAGGTCAGCGACCCCGCCGGCAACACGATGACGATCGCATACACGACGACGACCGGTTCCGCTGTCCCGAACATAATCCGGTGGACGCCGTCCTCCCACGGAAGCGGCACGTATAACTACACCATGACCTTTGGGTACGGCCCGAACGTTCCCCAAAGCTCGTATTACGGTTCGGCGGCGGGTACTTCCGTGGTCAATACCAATCTGCTGGGGTCTATCACGATTGCCTACACCGGCACGACGGTGAAGAAATACGTCTTGTCTTATCAGACTTCACCCACCACGGGGCGGGATGAACTCACGAGCGTTCAAGAGTGCGCAGACTCGGGGGCCACCAACTGTCTGTCCGTCCCCACGGCAATTACCTACCCTACAAATAACACAGCGGGTGTGTCGAGCAGCGCCACCTCGGCGGCGGCTTCAAGCAGTAGCGGCACGCTCTATTCCCACTACGATCTCAATGCGGATGGCTATCCCGACCTGATCTTTGTCAGCGGTACGACCTGGTACGTCGCATTTGGATCCATCTCCGGATACGGAACGCCGCAAAATACGGGCATCAGCTCGAGCACCCAGATGATACCGGGAGATCTGTTGGCGAACGGACAAGATGGCCTGCTCGCGAACAACGGCGGGACCTGGTACTACTACACCTGGAACGGGACTGGTTTCGCCGGTGTGACTACCCACCTCTCCTACGAAACTGACGCCCAACAGTGGTCCTGGGCCCTAGCCGACATCGATGGCGACGGACGACCCGATCTCATCAAGCTGACGACGCTTCCCAATGCCCGGGTCTTCACCCGGCTCAACAACAGCTCCGGCAGCTCACCGAGCTTTTCATCCACGCTCGTGGATGCCTACGACCTGACTGCGCACGGAACCATTGTAGGTGCAAACATTACGAGCGGTTCCGATGGATCAAACTCCTTTGGTACCTTGCGCAGCCTGGATTTCGATGGGGATGGCCGCGCCGACCTCGCGCTGACGATACAGTTGCAATACGCGTCCGGCGGGGGAGGCTTCGGTTACTACGAGCTACTGTCCAACGGTTCGACTTTCACGGCGACTTTGATTGGCGGCGCCAATCCCAGCACACTGCCCACCTTAAGCTTTGTGAATTGGAATTCCGATGCGTGCACGGACTACATCATGGGCAGCTCTTCTCCGGGCGCAACGCTGTACGTATCCGGTTGTAACGGATCGGTTACCAGCACGGTCAGCCTTGGCAGCGTGCAGGTGGAAGGGGTGATGGATTGGGACGGAGACGGCCGCACGGATCTTCTGGTCGCAAACGGCAGCAACATCGGCGTGTATCTGTCGACCGGAACGGGCTTTAGCGATCTCATTCCGACGTCGATCCCGTTGCAAGACGGTATCGGTCATTTCTATACGTTCTTCACCTTTGACGCGGATGCGGATGCACTGGACGACCTCGGGCAACGAAATCCATCTGGCGGTGCGATCAGCTTCTACAGGCACAATGGCGCGGGGCAGCCGCCTGACCTCGTGACCTCCATCAAGGACGGCTATGGCAATTCTGCCAGCCCTACCTATGTCTCGATCGCTCAGAATAGCTTCACTGCGGGTACCGCCGCCGTGTATCCGTACGAGAACTACATTGGACCACTCTATGTGGTCAATCATGTCTCTTTCAGCGATCCATCCAGTGCGAGCAACTCATCCTATAATCAGACTTTCTCGTACCTTGGCGCATGGATGAATCTCCAAGGTCGCGGATTCAACGGCTTCGAGACGGTCTATCGCCAGGACTCCCGGACGGGGCTATGGGACACACTCGGGTACGACGTCAAATTTCCGTACACCGGGCTCTTTATCTATGACCTGACGTCCAAAGACCAAGCGGGCACTCAAAAAGTGCGATTCTGGTTCAACGACCGGCAGAGCGTCGCACTTGACGGCAGTGCGAACAACCAGCGTACCTTTGTCTTCTTCGACAACTCGACGACTCAGACCTATGAGGTCGGCGGCGTAATAGACGGGCACCTGATTGAGACTGTCTCGACCCACTATACATACGATAGCTATGGCAACGTGCGGATCGCAGCCGCGACGACGACCGACAACGATGGGACGTCGCCGTACTCCGGAAATACCTGGAATGCGACTGTCACCAACACGCCCGATGTCGATACGACGAGCTGGTGTCTGTCATTGCTAACGGCGACACAGACGGTCTACTCGGCATCGAACGCCAGTCCAAGTGCCTCGATCACGCGTACGCGAAACTTCACGCCTGACACCGCCAATTGCCGCCTCACGCAGGTCGTGACGGAGCCCAGCAGCGCCACTTATAAGGTCACCGAGGATCTCGTGTATGACAGCTTTGGAAATTTAGCAAAAGATACGGTCACCGGAGCGGGCATGACCGGGCGCGTGACGCAAGTGGACTGGGGAACCACGGGCCAGTTCCCGATGACCCTGACCGATCCGTCCGGTGCCACGACGACTTTTAATTACAATTTCAGCTACGGCCTGCGCAGCACTGTGACGGATCCCAATGGACTGACTACTTCACGCCAATACGGCGATGGTTTTGGGCGCCTGACGCAGGAGACCCGCCCGGACGGCACATATACCCTATGGCACTACAATGACTGCGTTGACTATGGCGGGTGTCTGCTTGGAAGTCATACCTTGGCGCTCGGGCATCACGTCTACAACAAGGACGGATCGTCTCAGACGGACGGGACGACGTACTTCGATGAGCTAGAAAGACCGCTGATATGGAACAAAGTGCTGCTCGCGAGCGGCACTTATGATCGCAATGAGGTTCGATACGACAATTTGGGGCGAACGACGCAGACCGCGATGCCGTGCGCGTGGTCTGGAGTGGGGGCTACCTGCACTTATTGGCAAACAACTGGGTATGACATTTTGAATCGGGTCACGCAGTCGCAGCGACCCATCAGCGCCTCCAATAGCACGCTTCAAACGCAGACAATTTCCTATCAGGGCGATACGGTCGTCTCTACGGATCCGCAAGGAAAGATAACAACCAAGATTTGGACAGCCGGCGGAACTTTGGGTCGGTCACAAGACCATAACGGCTACTATCAGAACTTCGCCTACGATGCTTACAACAGTTTGACGGGCGTCACAGACAGTCTGAGTCATAACCTGATCAGCGCGAGCTACGACTATGGAATGCAGCCCTTCCTGCGTTCATCCACAGATGTGGACCTTGGTGTGCGCTCCAGCACCTACAATGCTCTGGGGGAGGTGACGCAATGGTCAGATGCGAAGGGGCAGAATTTTACCGCCGCCTACGATGTGCTCTCGCGCATGACGGATCGCTACGAGCCGGATCTATATAGCCACTGGGCGTGGGGTACGAGTGCGGCAGCACATGAGATCGGGAAAATCCATAGCACCTGCAGTGGTCTGGGAACAAACCCGACGACCTGCGCAGCCTCTCCGGGGTATGCCGAATCAGAGAGTTACGATAATTTTGGTCGGCAATCGCAGAGAGTCATCACGATTCCGTCGGATCCCACGCCCTCGTATACGTACACTTGGCAATACGATACGAATTCCGGACTGCTCCAGTACTTGACCTATCCTGCCGTTTACCCGAGCACCTATGCCCTAAAGCTTCAGTACAACTACGCAAACGGAATTTTGGCGTCGATTACCGACATTGCGGATTCTCCCAACGTAGCGATCTGGACCCTCAATGCTGAGAACCCCCGCGGTCAGGTTACGCAAGACACGCTGGGCAACGGAGTGGTAGTCAACCGGAATTTCGACGCGGTCACCGGGTGGATTAGTACCCTGCAAGCAGGCGTGGGCGGCGGTGTGGCCCGCCAGAACGAGTCCTATCTCTTCGATCAGGCGGGTAACCTGATTCTGCGACAGGACAACAATCGCGCGCTCAATGAGAGCTTTTGCTATGACAATCTGTACCGATTGGATCACTCGACACTGACCGGCTCCTGCTCCGGCACCACGAATTTGCAGATGGTCTACGACCAGATGGGAAACATCACCAACAAAAGCGACATAGCCAGTACAAATTGGACTTACGACACCACGCATATACATCAGGTCCGAACGGCCGGCACAAACTCGTACACCTATGATGCGAATGGGAACATGATTACGTATCAGGGAGGCACCAGTTACCCTATTCGTTGGAACAGTGCCAACTACCCGACGTTGCTCACCTTCGGCAGTTCCACCGATACGATTGCGTATAACCAGAACAGAGAGCGCTACTATCAGCAGTTCGTTTCAACCTCTGGGACCGAGACGACCTACTATGCCGGCAAGCTCTTGGAGAAAGTGACGGAGACCGGCGGCGCCGTCGACTGGCGGCACTATGTTTTCGTCGGCAGTGCCCCGGTTGCGGTTGTGAGCCGTCAGAATTCAGTCACGACCATCAGTTACATGTTGAAGGATGCCCTGGGCAGTGTCGCGGCTTTCCTGGATTCCACTGGCAACCTGCAGGTGCCTGAAAGTTTTCGTGCGTTTGGAGTCGAGCGCAGCCCCACGGATTGGGTGTCGAATACTTCCGGCGCCGATACGAGTACAATCGCTGGCATTAGCCGTCGCGGATTCACGTCGGAGTCCACGCTGACGAATCCGGGAACGTTTGGCGGTATGATGATTCACCTGAATGGCCGTGTCCTTGATGGGTTCATTGGTCGCCTCTTGTCAGCGGACCCTAATATTCCTGACCCAGGCAATACCCAGAGCTATAATCGATATAGCTACGTTGGCAACAACCCCTTGACCTTCACGGATCCGACGGGGTTTGTCGAAGACAGCCCAATATCGAGAGACCCCGTAATAGTCAATGCGCCACCACCAAGCGGGTTTTCATGGGACTCTCTGGCACTCGCCATTTCGGGTTCTACAGGGCAGGCTGTGGCATCGGAATCCGAAAATCAGAAAATGGCAACTGTTGTGGTGAAGCCGAAACCGCAGCAGCCTCCTACAATTCAACCACCCGTTCCTCCGACCGTGGTGGTGACGCCGCAGCCTCAACAACCAGATCCTCAAACGGACTGCGGGAAACTAGCGGTGGCGGCGGCGGCTCCGGACTTCGCGGCCGCCAGAGCCAATCTACCCACCTCGGCGAAGATGGCGGGGACGGCGATGTTAGCCGGAGCAGCCGCCGGTGTGGCTCGCACCAGGGGAACGCCGTGGTGGGCAGTATCCGCCGGTTTTGTCATCGGATCATTGTCTCCTTTTGGGGAGAGCCTGGGAAATATCACTCAAGGTGTCATTACACAGTCGGGCACACTTCAGGCTTGCATCAATCAAAGTGGGCTTGGCCCTATAGTGGATCCGTACTGAGATCACAACGATGGAGAACTCCGAAATGTTGACAAAACCGGAACAAACTCCGGACACGCAGAAGTATTCCATCACCAAAGCTGTTGTGGGCATTCTTCTTGTAGTCCCATGGGTAATCATTGACATGGTTCTTAAGAAGACAGATCCGTCTCTAGGATATGCGTCCGGAATGTTTTTGGGCGTAATCGCGGGCTACCTGCTGTCGCCGGGAACTCCGAGAGTCTGGGTCATCTTGCTGATCGCGGCGGTCATCGCGATCAGTCATTTTGTATTGGTGCCGCACTATGTATGTTGAACCGGCACACAACGGCACGCCGCAAGGGGAACAGAGATCACTTAGAACGAGAGCATGTGATTACGCAAAGGAACAGGACTCCGGTTCGCTGGGCGAACTTGCCGACGCTGCGGGGCTAGATGGTAGCGGATCGTCGCAAATCCGTTCAGGGCAAGGGCAGAGCCGAGGGTCTCCTTACGTACTAAGTGGCGCTGCGCAACTTCTGCATTGCCGCCAATAGCTTTGCCACCGCGGCCGGCGCCGGATGCGCGCCCGCCGGATCCTGCACCGCGGGAATCAACTGCTCGGCGAGTTTCTTGCCGAGCTCCACGCCCCATTGGTCGAACGAGTTGATGCCCCAGATGACGCCCTGCGTAAAAACCTTGTGCTCGTACAAGGCGATCAGCTTGCCGAGCGTGGCGGGGTCGAGCTTCTCGAACAGGCAGATGGTGCTGGGGCGGCTGCCCTGGTGTCGGTCCCCTGAAAGCCGAGGCGCTCGACGTCGTCTCTTATGACAGCGAATCGGGAGGGTCGTATTCGGGGCTTGTCGCGGTCGGGTTCGGGAAGTACACGGCTGGTGTAGAGTCGACGCGTTTCCTCAGAGATTGGCACGAAGAGACGACACCAATTGGCTTCGTGAACGGGGAAGAAGCGCTGCAAGGTCGCACTGGGCCATTCAAGGTGACGGAGGCGAATTACGGCGGGTTGCTGCAGATTGGAAGACGGTCAACTGCTAGTTGGCGGATATCTGGGCGCTGCGACGAAGACCGGGCGAGCATTCGGCGGAGGCGGATATCTCCAGCTTCAGTTGGGGCGGATGCCCCAAGCCGGGAGCTGACTGAACCATGCTCCTTGCACTCTGGGTCCTTGCCGTTGGACTGTTCGTTATGATCGTGAGCGTGTTTATTCGTTCGGTTGGTGCGGCGTTTACGAGTCGCGGCGTCGTACCCGCGACCCGGACACACAGAGTCTGCTTTTTTGCGCTTGGAGTGATTGTTTTCATCAAAGGAATATTGATGCTGTGGGCTGCAGTCCATGGCTGATTCCTGCAGCCCTCTCATCCAGTGCTGACGCGTTATGAAGGATCGTGTTGCGTGGTGAACCAAGCGCGCGCCGGCGCCGTAAGAAGGTAAAACGCGGAAATGCCCATAGCGCGAACTCTTCAACACCGTGGCGATCTGAGCCTCCTCGATCGGCGAGAGAGCATTGCCAGGGCGGCAATGGGGGCCGCGTCGACCATCGTCACCGCCGGGCTTATCGCGCCACCGCTCGACGGTGCGAGCTGAGACCCCAACGATCCGACAAGCCGGGACCAGACGCGCACCGAATGACTGCGCCTCATCGATAGCGGACAGGATTAACTTTCGCTCCGCCCGTCGGTGTCGTCGTCCTCGTCGTTGAACAGGCTCGCCACTCTCTTTTTTGGCTCTTTCAGCAGCAATCCACTGTGCACCAGATAAGGCAGCGCCAGTAGTACACCCACACCGGACACCTGCGAGCCATCCCGGAAGATCGGCGCTGCATCATCGAGCAACCCCAGATAGGCCATCTGCCGATCGAACGTGCGATCGCCCGCGTCATGGTCCAAGCTCATCGGCACCGGCTCGCTCTCCTGGGCGAATTCCGGGTGCAGTGCCGACTTCTGCGTTGGCACGGCATTTTCCGTTGAACCTCCGAGCCGCTCGGCACAGGTCTCAATGTGGGCAGCAGAGGATGTCGCTATCGACGACGGCTCACTCAGCGGCGCGTTGGCGGTGGTTACCCACGCAACCTGCTCAACTTCCTCGCATTTCTGGCCCACCAACTTCCTGATAGCCATCTCGCTCACGCCCAGCCGTTGCGCAATCGCGCGATTGCTCAATCCTTGACTCTTGAGTTTCTCGATGAAACGCAACCGCTTGCCGGAAACACGTCGGCGGCCGGGCCGCCAACCCTCAGGCCGACCCAGCCCCACCATCCCGGCGTGCGCGTAGCGCTTCTGGTGTCGGCGAATGGTGCGCTCGGATTTTCCAAATGCCTGTGCCACCTCAGTCTGCTGTGCGAACCCCGATTCGACCAACATCACCATCGCGTACGCTTCGGCTATCGCATCTGCGGCGCAATAGTGAAACACCGCCAGCCCTCCGACGACTATCACGCGCTGATCCTCTCTTCCGCGCGCAACACACAGCGCGCGTTGATGACGATGGTGTTCGAGGGGGCTGCTGTCGGCAGCCCAAGGCCGGGCTGGGTATTCATGACCCGCAGCTAAAAGCGGACAGGTATAGGTCCGCAACCCTCTGCGCGAAAAGCCGCTCATTTCAGCGGTTTACCCACTGCGAAGCTAAAAAACCGGACAGGTATTGGTTCGCACCCCAGGCGGACAAAGACCCGAGTTTCCGCCGAGAAAAGGGGCTATGTCAGGAGGTCTGGTGCGACGCGAAATGGAAACCTGATGGATCGGGTCTCCAGTGCTGTAGTAGCAGATGAGGGTAGGCCCCTCGGAGTCGGCGTGCAGAAGCTGGCTCCAAACCAGGCAGTGCTGCTGTGGTCCAAAAGGTCATGGTGGTGAGCAACTGCCGCAAATGTTGGCCGAACAGGTCAGCAGGTGAGAGTTGAGAAGAGGAACGAAAGTGGTGCGCCGGTAAAACCGGCAAGGAGTAGGTGGTGGAAGTCCACCGCAGTGAAAGATTAGCGATCTACGCTGACCCCGAGTCATGCGCTGTTCTCCGTGAGGATGGCAGTGAAGCGTTGACAGGGGAGTACGCAGGCCAGCCATTGAGCCGCGAAAGGTTGATCCCGGATGCCGACACGGTCACTTACGTGGAAGGCAACACGGTGAGGTGCGCAAGCGCGAGCGCCTCAACGATCCGGCGTGGTCTGAGAACCTGGCATGCGTGGACGCTCCTTGTACGGGAACCGGGAGATCTTGGGGCTGACCGGGAAGCATCACCGGTCCGTGTCGGGAAGGTGAGGAACCGTAGCCGATGATGAACGGCCCCAAGAAGTCTGACCTCGTCAAAGTAGCGATGAGGCCGAGGAACAAGGCTGCTGTAGAGGCGGCTGCGGAGTCGGCGGAGCCAAGGGCGGGGGCCAAGGGGAACGCGGGCCAGCAAAGCACGCACCGGACTCAGTGCCGGGCGCGCGTGTCACAGGCGCTGGAACGTGTACGTCGAGTAGCAAGGCTGAGGAAGAAGGAGCGGTTCACTGCGTTGCTCCACCATATCAACGTCGATCTGCTTCGAGAGTCGTTTTATGCGCTGAAGCGCAAGGCGGCACCTGGGGTAGACGGAGTGACGTGGCAGGACTACGAAGCGGAGCTGGAGAGAAATCTCGTGTCTCTGCACGAGCGAGTCCAACGGGGGACGTATCGGGCACTGCCGAGCCGGCGCAAGTACATACCGAAGCCGGATGGGCAGCAAAGGCCGTTGGGAATCACTGCGCTGGAAGACAAAATCGTCCAGCGTGCAGCGGTGGCGGTGCTCAGCGCCATCTATGAGGAGGATTTCCTCGGATTCTCGTACGGTTTCCGACCGAAGCGCAGCCAGCATGATGCCTTGGACGCGCTTTGTGTTGGAATTGACCGGAAGAAAGTGAACTGGATCCTTGATGTTGACATCCGCAGCTTTTTCGATCGACTCAGCAGAGAATGGCTGGTTCGTTTCGTAAAGCATCGGATTGGCGACGAGCGCATGAACCGACTAATCTGCAAGTGGTTGCAGGCTGGGGTGTTGGAAGAAGGGGTCTGGACAGATAGTGAGGCGGGTATCCCGCAGGGAGCGACAATTTCGCCCCTGTTGGCAAACGCCTACCTCCATTATGGCGCGCCAGGACAAACCTGGTGCTTCCAGCGGGTGAAATTCCCGCCCCGACAAGAGGTGCAGCCGCCTCACCGGGAATCGAGTCTTGGGTCTGAGGAGGTAACGAATCGGACTAAGCGTAGACAGAGCGACGCGCGAGCCGTAACGAAAGTGAAGCAGATCAGCCTCGTTAAGTACTTGTCCGCAGGCCGACAGCATCATAGTGGCTGGCAGGCACCAGTAGGCGCACCGCAAATGGCGAGGTGGCCGGAGACTGCGGCGGGGTCAGTGTGCACGGCACGTTCGGAGACGGAAGCATCAAGGGACCTGGGAGATCCACTGCGGTCTCGGGCCGAGATCAGAGCGGACCGAGTATGCCGGACGATATGGCTTACGCCTGAGAAGGGCAGACGCTGCAGTGCGAAGTCGGATTCGCTGGTAGTACTCCGAGCGCGGGAAAGCCGCGTACATGGGGAAGCGGCGAAGCAGATGAAGACTGACCTGAGGGACACATCACCTGCACCCACGGAGGCAGGAATCTGATGTCAACACAACTGGGTCAGATAGCGAAGAGAGCGAAGTTGGATCGAAAGGTGCGGTTTACTTCATTAGCACATTTGCTGACACCGGAATTCCTCAAGGAAACTTGGGGAAAGATGAACCGGCGCGCATCAGGTGGAGTTGATGGAGTGAGCGCCAAGCAGTTTGAGAGCGAACTAGGAACGCACATCGAGGCGATCTGCGCGCAGCTGAAGGCAGGCACGTATCGCGCACCGCCGGTCCGACGGGTGGAGATACCCAAAGGGCCGGGCAAGGTTGGGACTCGACCGCTGGGAATTCCAACTGTTTCCGACCGCGTCGCGCAAGCCGTTGTCAAAGGATATCTGGAGCCTGAGTTGGAAAGGCATTTTCATCCGGACTCGTACGGGTATCGGCCCGGAAAGTCGGCGTTAGAGGCCCTGGGTGTAGCTCGCCAGCGTTGCTGGAAGTACGACTGGGCGCTCGACCTTGACATCCGCGCTTTCTTTGACTCAATCTCGCATGAATTGTTGCTTCGGGCGGTCAGGAAGCATACGGACTGTGCCTGGGTGTTGTTGTACATCGAGCGGTGGCTCAAAGCCCCCGTGCAGCTGGAAGACGGCACTCTCGAACCTCGGGAGAAGGGCACGCCGCAAGGTTCTGTAGTTTCACCCTTGTTGGCTAACGCGTTCCTTCATTATACGTTCGATCGGTGGATGGCAAAACACCATCCGGATGTACCGTTTGAGCGTTTCGCTGACGATATCCTCTGCCATTGCGGTAGCGAGCAACAGGCGCAGGAACTGAAGGAAGCGCTCGAGAAGCGCTTTGCTGATTGCGGATTGGAGCTTCATCCGAGCAAGACGCGTATCGTCTACTGCAAAGATGATGATCGACGGGGACATTACCCAAACGAGAAGTTCGACTTCTTGGGCTTTACTTTTCGCGCCCGACGGTCGAAGAATCGGTGGGGGAAGTTCTTCGTTAATTTCAGTCCCGGTGTCAGCAATGTTGCAACGAAAGCTATCCGACGGAGAATGCGCAGTTGGCAGTTTCGCTGTCGTATCGACAAGTGGATAGACGACCTGGCTAGGATGTTCAATCCTGTCATACAAGGTTGGATGAACTACTATGGTCGTTACTATAAGTCGGCGCTTTATCCAACGCTTCGCTATTTCGACCGGTGCCTGGTGCGCTGGGCGATGGCGAAATACAAACGCCTGAGGCGGCATCGACGGCGTGCAGAGCATTGGGTGCATGAGGTTGCCTCACGTGACCCGAAGCTATTTGCGCACTGGAAGATGCTGCATCGGGCAACGGCTGGACGGTAAGAGCCGGATGAGCGGAGACGTTCACGTCCGGATCCGTGAGCGCCTGGGGGTGAAATTCCCCCGGGCGACTCGACTGGTGGTGCTGATCGACGCCTACAAGCGTCATGACTGGCTGCTGACGGCGGTAATGAAGCGGTTACGGGAAGAGTTTGCCAAGCTCGATGTCGAAATCAATGAAGAGAAAAGCCGAATCGTAGACCTCGGTCGGGGCGACAGCTTCGGCTTTCTGGGGTTCGATTTTCGCCGCACTCGCTCGCGACGAGGGGTATGGCGGGCGCAATACACGCCGAAGCTCAAGAAGCGGACGGCGTTGCTGCGCAAGCTCAAGGAGACGTTCCGGCGCTTTCAATCGCAGCCGCTGGATCGGGTGGTGGAACTCATCAACCCGGTGTTGCGCGGATGGGTTGGCTACTTTGCGATCGGACACTCGAGCCGGTGCTTTGGCTTCATTAAAGACTGGGTGGAAAAGAAGGCGCGGCGCCATTTGGGGCGAGCCAGGAAACGACAGGGCTTCGGTTGGAACAGGTGGAGTAGGCAGTGGCTGTACGAGACCGTAAGGCTATTCAATGGCTACCGCGTCAATTACGCCGCACGCTGAAAGCGCTGCCAGCATGATAGGTCACATAAACCTTGACAGGAACCCGACAGGAAAGCGTAGTGCGGGAAAACCGCCCGCTACGTTTGACGCGGCGGGGGCTGGAGACGTGGCATGGTTGAGATACAGTGGCACTCGCAGACGAAAGAGCGAGCAACAGCGAACACAAACTTCAACCTACACCGGCGCGCCAGTCCTCGACCCTACCTGCGAGGGACTTTGGGTGAGACTCCCGAGGTCTACTCTCCAACTTGGTCTCCGCGGCCCACGTCCCCGACGTTACACGAACCAGAAGGGTGTTCTTTTACGCATCGCCCACCACGATTCGAACCGTCACTGGTTCAGTGTTGACGACCGGCAATCCAACAATCGGGCTGAGGATGCGCTCGACGTAGGGATCATGAAACAGTGGGTGCCGACAATCAGCCCGTCTTGTTTGACTTATCTGGGGCGTAGCGAAGTCGCCGGCGCGGAGCCAATCACTTGTTCGGCCTCAAAGGGCCAGATGTCCACTGGGCTTGACCGCGCCGGCGGCTGTTCGATTACTGAGGACTGCGGTCCGCTCGCGAGCGTGGATCGTCGCGAATCAACTGGACGTAGTGTATGGATGTTCGCAGTGCAAAGGCTAGTCGCAGGCGGCCGTGCTGCCGGGCCAGTTGCCATCGAAGGGGCGCTGGTAACGCCACGTGGCCCAGATGATCCGCGCCAATTTGTTGGCGAGCGCGACGGTGGCCTTGTTGAGTCCACGACGGTGTTGAATGTCCACCGCCCAGAGGCGCAGTCGATCGAGGGGCCGCCGACCGCCTGGGGTCGAGAAGCGGTTCGCCGCCAGCAGCGCCGAGCGGGCGCCATTGACCAACAAGGTGCGCACATAGAGATCCCCGCGCCGGCTGATTCGGCCCAGACGATGGCGCCCACCGGTGGAGTATTCACGGGCGGTGAGCCCGAGCCAGCAGGCGAGGTGGCGCCCACTGGGGAAGCGCTCGATCTCCCCGACGGTGGCCCGCAGCGCGGTCGCGATCAGCGGTCCGACGCCGCAGATCGTCATGAGATCGCGGACGATCCGGTCCTGGCGAGTCAGCTCACGCAAGGCTGTTTCGACACCGACCATGTCCTGTTGCAACTGCTCGACTTCCTCGAGTACGTGCACGTAGATCGTCGTGAGCTTCGCGGGTAACGCGCTGGAAGCCTCATGCACGGCGGCGTGCAACGCGGAGATGCCGCGCCGTAGCCCCCTTGGAACCAGCATCCCTAACTCACGCAACGCGGCGCGCAGCAGGTTCAGCCGGGCGTTGCGGGTGTTTTTGTACTGCTCGCGCAGACGGTGTAATTGGAGCACGCTTTGCTGGTCGACCGATTTGACGGGCACGGGCCGAAGCTCGCAACAGCGGGTCGCCTCGATCAGGGCGGCCGCATCGGCGGCATCGGTCTTGTTGCGACGCACGTACGCCCGGACATACTGCGCGGGCAGTAATCGAACCTGGTGACCGCCGGCCTGCAACGTGCGCGCCCAATAATGCGCCGAACTGCAGGCCTCCATCAGGATGAGGCTCGGGGGCAGCTCGCGGCAGAACTGAGTAAATTGGCTACGGCTCAAGCGCTTGCGTTGCTGAATCTGAAATTGTGCATCGGCGACTGCGAGCTCGAAGTGCGCGGTCGCCAGATCGACGCCAATGATCATCGTGGACATGGGCGGGGCTCCTTCAGTTGAGGACGGTGAGCCTGTGGACATCACTTGTGGGCTACCCGCCGTGCGATACCCCGAGACGCACTGCGACTAGTCGCGACAGACGCCCGCCTGAAGTCGGGCGGACATCACCTGCCTCGAACGTAGCATCGGTGCTCGTAAATTCCTAATTTATAAGGAATTTGTGTCGCAAACCGCCGCATTGTG
>Ga0307511_10004797_pt1 | contig 13829 bp, 8 predicted proteins | sample 13_EM_MG_FD_200266 | JGI IMG/M metagenome (GOLD analysis project Ga0307511, IMG submission 200266) | Populus trichocarpa ectomycorrhiza microbial communities from riparian zone in the Pacific Northwest, United States - 13_EM | ecosystem: Host-associated > Plants > Roots > Unclassified | place...
GAAGCATATCCACCATTTGGCAACGTGCCAGCAGAACTGAGTCAGGATCAAGGGCCGGCGGTTTTTCTGCAAGCGGGCCCATTGCAAGCGATGTAGATCCAGTTTGCGTCAGTTGCCAGGAAGGCATTCCCCAGGAAACCATAGTGCTGCTGCAAGACGAGTATGAGAGACCGCTAAATCGAGGCCCAAACTGCAATCACTTCTGGTGTCATGTATGTCTTACGGGCCGCTTTGAAGCTGTTCTGAAGGACCGGACTCTCTGGCCTCCCGCTTGCTGCAACAAGGTGCCCTTTGCGGAAATGGATTTTCTAGCACTAAACTTGCTTGGTGCCCAGCAACATTCAATATTTAAGTCTAAAAGCGAGGAGTACGAAACCAAGAACCCTTTATATTGCCCCAAAAAGACTTGTTCGGCTTTTATTCCTCTAAGGCCTCAATCAAGCGGCGGTGGATTTGGCCGTAGGCTACGACTACACCATCCAAAAGTCAACTCTGTAACTTGTGAGGTATGCAAGACGATAGTGTGCACACAATGCAAACAGCTGTGGCATCCAACATCCGTGGCATGTACGAAAGATGAGGATACGCAGAAATTGGATGAATTGGTGGAAAAAGAAATGTGGGCTTCGTGTCCAGCGTGCAATCAGACGATTGAATTGGCCGATGGTTGTAATCATATGGTATGCCTGTAAGTTACCCCCAGTGTTCTATGTTGCTACATGTCGAATCACAGTCAGCGACCTAACTTTGCCACTATTGGTAACTGCAGTTGCAAGAAGGAATTTTGTTACGTATGTAAACGCGACTGGCGTGGGACATGCCCCTGCCCCCCATGGAGCAAGGTGAAGGAACAGCGGAGTCAACCAACTATTACAGTGTTGCCAGCTGCAGCGCGGCTCAGTACCCGCGTGCCGACGCCCGGTCCTCTTAGAGTCATAAATGAGTCTGAGGAAACATTGACCCCAGTACTATTACTCGAAAGAAGGGACTCCGCAGTGGAAAACACACGCATTGCATGGGCCCGGGAGATTGCTAACGCTCGAGAACAGCAAAGGGAGCACGAGGCCGAGGAACGCCGTAGGGCGGAACATCGTAGGAGGATAGCTCTGGAAAACCAAGCCCGAGAGGAAGGCTTGAGAAGAGAGCTACAGCAGCGTCTTGCACGGGAGAGAGAAGAGCGTGAGGTTAGGGAACGCAATGAGAGGGAGCAGAGGGGGGAGCACGAACAGCGAGAGCAAGAGGAACAAAAGAACCAGTCGATCATGAGGGAAAGAATCAGGAGGAGGAAAGCGGGTGAAAGGGCAGAACGGCTTGAGCGACAGGAAGCGCTGGATCAAATTGAACGAGAAAGAGGATTAGCATTGGAAAGACTGGAGGCTAACAAGAGGATTTCGCACAATTTAGCTGCTGAGACTCCTGAAACTCAGGAACGGGACGATACTTTGCGCACGGAAATGGCTGTTCAGATTGAGCGTGAAAGGAGACAACGGGAGCAGCGTGCACGGCAGGAGCGTCGGCTACAGCAGGTGTATGAAGAAAGTCAGAAATGGGCAGAAAACATAATACCGAGGCTTGAGGCAATCATAAAGGAAGAGACTTCTAGATCTGTAGTGGTTTCGGTACAAGAGACAGCACAGGTAGAGAACTACCAATCACTAGGCGAGATTGAGGATGGAACGAAAGGGCAAGAATGCTAATTTAACGTGCAAGAAAATTTCCCCGGTTTCAACAGATCTAGAGCCTGCCGCCGGAGAGACGGGAACCGAGTTTTATATTCCGAGAAGAAGTCTTCCTTCTCTACCCAGGAGGCATACCTAGCATTGCATCAGTCGAGAAATCGGAGCAGCTGATTCCAATCCCACCGTACGCGTCAAAAGTTGCCATACCATCTGGCGCTGGCCTAGGTTAAGGAGTTATGAAGGGTCAATGTTCTGATTGGGATGTACCATAGGATCACTATTGGGTGGACAAATATCAATGCAATACCTATGGGTGCTAGTTTGGGCTTTGAGTGTTGTATCATTTTCTTCACATTTTATTTCAGCGCTTTATCAACAGAAAAGCCAGCTCCTTTCTATCCAAATAATTTATCTAGGATTAACTGCTGTCTGGCGTGTATAAGCAAAGAAATAAATATCATCTATTCCTTCCACTAACCCGGAGGTTTTTTTTTTTTTTTTTTGGAGTCTACGCCTGATCAACCTAAAGTTATGCGGCGCACTAACCCGGAGGTACGTAGGTAATACAGTAATAAGTTCAACTATATGTGTGCGATTGCAATGTTGCATTGATTCTGTTGTTTACTAGTGGATATATTTCCTATTTAGGAGGAGGAACAAATCGGTTCGGAGTCCAGATGACAACATATTGACTTTTGTAGCGATTTGAGACAAAATCGGTATTCGGATTTCCAACTCCTGTTCGGGGTGCATCCGCACCTTGATTGTCGATATGTAACCAGACTATCGATATGTAAGACATACATGTATCCCATACAGTATAGAAAATGGCGCTAGCCCCCGTTTACCAGTCACGTGCGTCCCGAGAACCTCAATTTTGCCCCTAAATGTATTTCGGGTCACTTTAGGCCTAAAATAGTGGATTATTCAGCACTCAGACATGCCTCGCCCGGTATATCAAGGGGGAAATATATGGAGACAGGGGTGAGAAGACCTCTGCACTCTGTCTGTATGGCCATCCGGTATAGCAAGAATCCGTTATAGCGAGGTCCATTATAGCAAGGGTAGACTGTACTGGTAACCTGTCGGAAAATGTGACACGGTTAGTCACCGCAGGGTTCAGGAACGATACCAGTTTTGCTATAGTTCACTTTCATTGTCACAGAATTGTCGGTGGCTGTTTTGAGCCTTGGAGGACTTTAGGAAGGTCCACATCAGGCACGCACGTGATGAGATTCGTGATCTCAACATGTTTCCTTGAAAAGGCATAGAAGTTGGGGATCCATACCAGATGGGTATTCACTACTGCAAACTAACAGCGTCGCATTTCCGACGGGATATGTTAAGAAGCTTTGGGGCATCTAAATCGGTAAGGAGTTGATGAAGCCAAATATATTCCTTGCAAGTTTCAGTTGACAACGCTTCAGTCAACATAGAACAGAACATGTAGGTACAATATATAGAAATAGTGATAGAAATCGGGGAACCGAATTTAGAGATCCTAGTCCAACTTGACAACCCTAACCTGCACCTGATCTACCCAGAGCGTGCTGACTGGCTTGACATTTTGGTTGCCATCATTAGTCCACCTATATTCCGCTCGCACATGAAATTCCTTCAACCCAATATCAAAACCCGCCGTAGTAGTTATCAACCACGGGCCATAGTTGCCCCATGTCGATGGCGGTGCCAGAAAATCAAACTCCGCCGAGGCAATATTTCCTCCCGTTCTCGATTTTCCATCCATGTATACTCGAATAATAGCACTCGGATCTACTGCAGTCTCTGAAATTTTCTCACTTCCCAATGAAATTGAAAGGACTCCAAAGCCTCCCTCCCGCCAAGGGCCTGCTCTGGAAATATTCAAACTGCCCCCGGCAGTGATCACGTTTGGCAAAGAATAGGCCCTCCAGAATGGCCCTTGGTGATCGGCATGTTCTCTGCAACGAGGGGTTTGCGTGGTGTTGTACACTGTAGCTGGAGAAGTGGGGAACTGGTCTGTTGCTAGGCTTTTAATGATGTACTCGCCTTCGTATGGAGTGGGTAGTGGCGTAGAGTTGCACCATTCTTCGTTGGGTATGAGGATATTATCAAACTAATAATATTAGACATTTCTACACAAGGGTTTTATAGGCTAGATAAAAAATATACGTACTGTCAGGTTCCGCTTTATATCCGGGAATTGCCTCTGGTGGATGGCTGACCAGTTTTCCTCCGCCGTAGGGTAGGCCGTAACAAAGCCGTTCCCTAGGAGGTACAATAGACCCAGGAGAGACAGAATGGTACTTGGCGTTTGCAACATCTTGATGAGTTTTAGGCTTTGCGATGTACTCTGCGGTCTGTGGATGCGCTGTTGGTAGATAGGTGCAGTGAGGAGATTGTGGCCATTAAATACTGTCTACTTTCACTATATACTTACTACACTTGAAGCCATCCATTACAATTTCACTTAATTCTGTGTCACTTTGGATTCGTTAGACGTAATATTGATGCAGCAGCCAAGGTTAATAGGGCTATAGCCAAGTCGATATTCACATACTCGATCTAGCAATTATGTCCTGGCCAAACCGCTGGGCAGACGTAAAAGTCGTCACAAGACGACATTTTCATTGGGCAACTTACAGTGTAAAGGATAATGATACCAAACAAACATTAGTAGCCAAACTGGTTCCAGTTGTGTAACGTGGATCGTTTGTTATGGCACCGGGAACAGCTTCCTTAGGTTCTGGAATACTTATTGGTAATTACTACTTTAAGTTAAAGTGATCGGCATGCTTACCGGGTCCGCTCATTGTGCCTCGGAGCAATTCTTGCCGTAGGAGGAGCAAAACAAGTTATGCCAATAATTCGGGTAGGTACAAAATGTTAACGTTAGGACTCTTTATTTTTATTTTTACATATTCAGTACTCGAATGCACATCTATAAGGGATGTATGACGAGGGTGTTTGTATACAAGAAAAAGAATCTACAAATTTGTAAAATCTTTTACTTTTTTTTATACAAGACTTACACTGAAAACCAATCTTTGTAGATACTAGTATGTATGTATGTTTGTATGTACATAAGCGTGTTTGGAACCGGACTTGTTCTTGATGCCTGTCGTACATGACAATCTTCATACCTATTGGTATTGATATCAGATCTCATTTAGTTGATTCGTGCAGTTGTTTACGTGAGCTGACATCAGCTCAAGAGTCTCCCTTCCGTTTTCGAATTCGGATTAGTTATTTAGTAATGTGTTTAGACAGTAAGTTATACCGACCGATTAGGTGTATGTCTGGCTATAGAGCCCTGGCGATGGTTGCGTGCTGAAGATTCTCAGGTTTGAGGAACATCCTTGGTTCGTTCGCCCGCGCAGTTTACCCTCTGTATTCTGCCTTTGTATATGTCAAGTGCTATTTCCATTCGAGTTAGTTTTTGACAGATTAGCTGCCGTGCTTACAATTTCTTCCTAGACAGCTGCAAAGCAGGAATCTCTGGCCAAAAGACGTCGTTGAGAAGATCCTTATGCTGCGGATCTGCGCCGTTGCCTCCGTTGATTGACATGCTCAATAACAAGATATATACCTGACACGAGATCGAATTTTCTCAAGGCCGCCTTACAGTTATTCAGAACAACCTGTATAAGGCTTCTGCATTGTTTATATCCGGGGTAAATAGCTAGGAATAAGAATCCACCAACGGGACAGAGTATTCCCAACCTGCAGTCAACATCAATAGACCTTGAGCAAGCAAGGCAGAGCTCTAACGGGCAGTGGTATCCCACATTAAACAATTCCACCCTCGTTCCATCACCATACCCCACCAATATCGACATAAACCTGGGGCGCCTCGCCACCGTGAATTGGTTGAAAAATATCATCAAAACCAAAACTCCTTGGAGATTTCGCGAATGAAAGTTTTGGATGTGGATTCCGCCTTGCTATGTGTTTCTGTGTTTTTATTTTCATTTTACTATTAGTACTCGCAGTCAGCATTAAGCGCTGACGGACCCTATCATGGCTTGATGATGGAAATCGAAAATGCTTATTTTCCGACTCATTGCGAATACCCCTCTTAGATGGGCTCTTTCTAGTTTGATATTTCATGTCTGCGGCATTATCGTTCTGTTCACGGCAAGATATAGTTGTCTTATGCAAGTATCGTAGTTAAATAGCAGCCTAACCCCTCTATTCACTTTATCTGGTTTTGTCGCAGCATGCCTAAAGTACTGTCTGATATCTACCTTACTCTTCGATTACTTGAAGCTATCTAACATTACTCTGTGTCACTTTAGATTCATTTGACGTAACATTGATGCAGCAGCCAATGTTAATAGACTTCAGCCAAGTCAATATTCTCCATATTCAATCCAACCGATGCTCAAACGTAAAAGTCGTCATAAATCGTCATTTTCATTGTGAAATTTACAGCGTAAAGCATAATGATACCACACATTAAACCTACACAACGGCCCTTAGTTGAATAAACAAACTGGTGCCATTGTGTAACGTGGACGTTTGTTTGGGCACCAGGAACAGCTTCCTAAAGCTTCTGGAATACTCTTATCCGGCAGATCGGCATATGCTTCCCGGGCCCGGAGAGCGGGCAGTAAATGTGCCTCGGAGCAATTCTCGTTGCAATTGGAAAGCAGTTCGGTAGCGCCAGGACACTGAGAGCCAATTTTGGATACGTAAGCATGTTTAGAACCGGACTTGCTCTTGATGCCTGTCGTACACGACAACGCATGTTCTTTTGTTTTAATTATTTCATAGATACGGTTGCGCATGTGAACTGACACCAGATCCAGGCTCAGTTCTACATCCACTTCGGTTTAGCGTATAAGTTGGTCTTTTTGGGATTCATCCAATAATGAGCTCATACGGTAGGTAGTGAAATAGTAAGTTAGACTGATTATGAAGCAAGCAGTATATATCTATGTATAGGTATGCATTTACAGTAGCTAACTACAATCCTTTGGTCGTGGTTAGGTCCTCGAGATTTTCAGGTTTGGGGAACGTTCTCGAGCTCCATTAGGCTTGGTTCATTCGCAGGTGCGGCTAGCCCTCAGGTGCAATCTTCATTAAGTGTGAGTGAGTTTCGATCAAATTAGCCGCAAGGAAAAGACTCGCCATAATTACTTGGTATTAGGATGTATAGTTCGGTACCATTAGTCTTCGCACGATGAGCATATTTACACCGAAACCGCGAGAAGTGCCTCTCCAGCCAAAGTTCAGAAACCCTAGGGTATCTGAGTGGATTCCTATAGCATATCATGAAACCAGGCTCTGAGGCGGGCTTCTGTGATAGTTGACTGCCATGAAGTGGTTTCTGTGCACCGCCCCCATACAAAGTTGTATGGTAGCATGATAATTCTAGGTATCAGTCCACTGCTTAACCTTTGATACATGGCCTTGCTTGTATATAACCAATGATATCATAGGGGTGGGGAGTTTTGGATAGCCGCTATGTAATCTCCAAGGGCTTGATGATTTGTGGTTATTCCGATCTTGAAGGGTTCTTCGAGAAAAAAAAGTGGCTGTTTTGGTGTAAAACCTGCCTTGAGCGAAGACCACCTAGGCTGATATAGAACTATACATAGATTCTCGAAGTTGCTGTTGAAGACTCCCAATTGGGACACTGATATGTTCCGATTTGGCTAAGGTTAAAACTAGCCCCCAGCACTCTACCAGTGACTTGCAACTACATGCACACGAAAGATCAATTCCGAGTTCCCGTTGGTTCGTGCCCAGCCTGTCGGTTTGACTAGTGAACCGACATGGGAATGAGGCTAGAATATCATATAGTGTTTACATATGCATCTCGGTTGACCGGTCTTGACCTATGTCCATTGCCAGTTGTCTAGTGTATAGTCTTGATCGAACTGCGCCCCCCGGATATGTCTGCCTTGCAAGAGTTAGAGGTTAAGGTACAATATCAATTTGAACGAATTAGGCGATCAATACATGACCAGCAGGTATAGTCACAGCCATGTTTAATATCCATAACCTGCCACAAAATGTGGCGCTGTTAGTCGCCGTAGGGTTTAGAGCGGTACCATTTGTCCCATCGTTCACCTTCATTGTCGCCAGCGTCGTGGAGAAAGAATTTTATTGAAAACTGGATGGGGGTTGAAGTATTAAGATTCTGGGGTTTGGAGTACTTCAGGAATATTACAATATACGTATCAGTCACGTACTTGATGAGGCTGGTGACCTCAATATGTTTCCTTTAAAGGCATAGCAGTCACACGATGGGTATTCACTAGTGCAGACTAGGTCACATTTTTCTACGGGTTATGGGGTAGCTAGTAGACTCTATGTTATGAATAACTATGATACCATTAATAGGCTGTTCCCACAGAGCTGGCACTACACGAGTTCTAAGCCCTGCTGTGGGCTTGATCGTCAATGTAGTTGAATTGGGTGGTTTACACGGATCTGCAGATCAGATAAGATGTGATTTTGTTCTTGCTTTCATGCTTTCAGCCTTACATGTTTTCTTGTGAGACAACATCTCTTTGTTGCATGAAGATTAACATATTCATGTAATAAGCCTAAGAAAGATCGAGTGTCGACATGTCAGGACACCCAGCCTCAATTCCAAACACAGATGTTGTGCAACACGATAGGCTGCTATAGTAGGGCTGGGCAATCACGTGCTGGGGCTTTGCTATAACGTACATCAATAATTTCGATAGTTCGAAGTCATGTCAGCCTACTTTCCCCATGGTCCATGCTATATGCGAGCACTGACTTTTAAAAAAAAAAGAATATGTCAGCCTGCTGTCAGCCAAAAACGGCGATCTTCTAGAAGGGTTCCTTTAACGGAATTGACAGGTCTGCTTCGCATTGGTTGCGCACTTCGCAAACCTTAAGCTTAAAGTCATGAAAGTACCACTGTTTCGACACTGCACTGCGCCCCCTTATGGTGGGACACAAGCTTGAGGCTCTAAACCGAAGTGCGCGATGGGACGTGCCTTACAGATTATAGGATTAATATTTAATTAATCCTTTGTCGGCGAGAAAGCTTAACACATGAGTTCAAGTGAAGTCGCATTTCGCGAAATATGGTAGCCTAAGTCACCGCCATAGCTTTGCACTGCCATTTTAATATCAAAATGGATAGCTTTGATCGAGGTAATCCGCTAACATCCGCGCGTGTCCTAGTTTAGTCTTGTTGCAGCCGTAGCTCCCCAGATTCGGTATATTCGGCTCATGCAAGCCATCATTTGATCATGAAATGTGAAATGGGGCCTGTGCTTTCGAAATTATATAAATTCACCCAAGTACATTATTATCATCTCCACTCCCACTATCGACGACCGTTAATGCTATTTAGCTAGACTTCGAAGACCCTTGCAAGCTAGGACTCAAAGTTGCTCCGCCACTACAACATTGAAGGCCGCTACCCGTGAGAATAGCTGTAGCGTACCACGCTATAGGTACCGATAAGAGCGAGTGGTAGATTATCTGGCCTTCTATAACGCCAAAAATTGTACACATTATGAGTCGTCCCTTTGAAGGGAAATGTATGAACTGCGCTGTCGACAAGCAAGGTGTACGAAATGCCATACTCCCATTGATATAGGGCTTGCAACACTAACTCTCCATCGTATAATCTAGTGCACATTTGATTATCAGAACCCGGTCCAGTGTACCTGGTGTGCTCGCCACCGCTACCGTTGCTCGGAAAGCGAAGTCGACTCACGGCGGCGGAAACTTAGCTCCTTTAAATGCGACCATTGTCGTGAAAAACATCATAAGGTGGGAACATTCGTTGTACAGCGGTTGCTGTACTGTTGAGAGTTTATCATCTATCCGTTCTTATAGCTCACCAGTGAATTTACAAAGTGTAGTGTTTGCCCGAGAACCGGCAGTGGCCTCATCGCTGCAATTTCTGCAAGGAGAGAGATCTCCCTTGCTCTCCACCGAGAAGCAGGCGAGCCCGAAGTTCGACTGTTAACTCGAACTCAGCACGCGGGCGTCGCGTCAGCGTAAGCCCTGGTCGGTCACCGTCATTACAGGATGGAAGTGATAGCCCAGAAAGTGCAGAGGCTACTGGGGAGCTTCTGTGCCCAGGCCATGAAAATCATAGTCGCGAGGGGGGTAATTCATTAGAGAACGACTTGCTTCACCCACCATTCTTAGGGCTCATGGACTTGATTCTTGATCCTGGTGACCATTCTGGACATCAAATGATAAACCAACAGCATCCCATAACCACGGTCTCCAGTGCGAACAATCCAATTTTGATGCGCCCCATGTCGGGTGAATTCCGGATTCACGTGACTCCAGCGAACGTAGCAAGCCTGGACAGCGATGGCCAGGAGTTGCTGCACCCAAGCTTGGGTGACTCGAGGACGTTTTCACGATCCTTGGACTTGTTGGAGCTTCCAATTGCTACGAAAAGGCGGCTAATTCACTTTCTATATGCTGCCGACCAGCCTCTTACACTGTCACAATTCTCCGCCATACCAGCTATCAATACAAGCACGCGGGTATTCGAAGCAGATAACATTCTACCCCTGGCCGAAGAAACGGCCCAAGATTATCTCGAATGTTGGTTTGGCCAGTTGATTACCTTCGATCTAACACAGAAAACTGTGCGCATCTGCGATGAAGGTCGCCATCAACCAGCCGGCGAGCGATACAGGTGGTTCGTTGAGAAGTTCCCTGGACTTTTTGTCGGCTCTGGGGAGGCTCATGCAGAGGCATTGTATGTCTGTACTACTTATTTACTCCTTTCCAGTGGGGGTTTAAGCTCGATGCATGTGAGAGGTATGGGATTTCAATATTCAGACGAAAATGATTTGTCTGGTATCATGGAGCGGCTCAGAGCCGGGCTACGCAGACAAGACATGGGTTTCGAAGATCCACCCCTTGGCCCCGAAGAAAGGTCAGATTCTAGCGCAAGTCAAGATCGTGAATCTGAGCTGTGCCCTTTTTATTCGTTGCTGGAATACGCTGCACTCAACTGGCCACGGCACCTTGCTTCCATTACACCCTTACCTTACACAGCGAAGCGAGTCAGCGACGGCATATCCCTCAGTGCTCTACGGACTGTCTCTTTCGTCCTCTCTTTCCAGTTTCTGACTTGGTTGGAATGCCTTAATAGCATCCTGCGTGGAAACAATCAGCACAACTCTGAGGCAGTTGCTTTAGCACAGGGCTATGTTTTTGGCACATTCAAACGCTGGGTCAAAGCAGGCTCCCAACAGGCCGAAAATCCTAATACTAAGCTTTTTAGCCGTGCCCTCCACTGGCTCAACATCTTACAGTCGGTGAACATCCTGGGACAAGTGCAGGAAGTATCTCAATCTTCCAGGGGTTCATTTTCTTCATCCCAGAAGGGAAGATCTGCAATCTGCCATGAGCTGCATGCCAAGTTCGCCACTTTGGGCTCTTTTGAAGATGTTCCCCAAAGCGAGTGTGACTTGATAGTGCATACGAAATTCGACCCAGATTACTGGAAATATATAATCCAGCTTATAAGCGGGTGCCGCGAACCCTGTATTATTGACCTCACGCACCGCATTGCCTTTTACGTCGCCCAGCAGCCGTGGAGTGGGGGCGCACTACAGCTCGAATGCGTAGACCTTGAGACTGGTTTGATTTTGGGAAGAGATAGTATTTGGACAAAGCGATTTTTTGGGTGGAAACAGCGGATCATTATCGCAAAGAGTGCAACACATCTGGCCTTGCAGGTTGTGGCCGAGAAACGAAATTCAGAGCAGGTGCAAAATCTCCTGATAACTTATGCCTGGGCCATCAGGGATATGGAATCTTTGCGATTGGGGCAGAGGATTTTAAAGGAAGGTTGGAAGGTTGATGATGAGCTTAATACGTTCATGCCAAGGGAGACAGGTCTAGTAAATTCTGATCTCTACCATCAGGGGCAATTACAGTTCGGTAGTGATGGTATGACTGTTCAGACCCCACATGGAACGTGGGACTTGCGGACCAAGACGAGGCTCGGTGTTCATGCCTTGAGATCCACCCTTCTTGCGGTTTCTGGAAACGGGTATGTCGAAGCCCATTCAGAATGGGATACAAGAACGAATAGTTGCTCCAACCTCTTTCTGAAGGATTGTGCATCCCAGACTACTTATCAACTCTTGCCCAATATGCTTCCACCAAGGCCGATGGAATATCATACAATTATCAACTCACCTGCAGACACCGCTTCGAACTCAGCAATACTTCGCATTCGCTACGCAGCTTTCAATCACTCCGGGACTAAGTTTCTCGTACAGGCAGAGCTCACCTCCAGATTGTCAGCGACAGGGAGGGAACTTATATGGTTCGTATGGAAGAACGAGGGTGGATTTGTGTGGGAGTTGAAAACACAACGGCGCACAAACGATGATGAATTTTGGCCACTGCTTAGCCACGACTCTATTCTCGAAGATATTGGAACAATTTGCTCAGTGCATCAGGTTGTGGAAGGTGCTTTTATCTCTTGATGTTCTTCCTCCAGAGGCAAGGTTTGCCAGGCTCTGGATGTATTATACTTCTATTTTTTTTTGTTCTCGGGTTTTACAGGGTTGACATACTACGAGGGAAAAGCTTGAGAATCTGAAGGGTATCGACGAATAGTTTTATGGGATATGTTTTCATTTATCTCACATGAGTGTATTTTGCATCTTCTTTTGCATGTTATGAACCATAGATCTTTTGATATATATTACAACGACCAGCAGCACGCGGTTGACGGGGGATTGTATGGGGCTAATAGGAAATTCAATCTTATAATGTTTACAGCATCAATATCTTTTGCATTCGCACCTAGAATAGTTTTATATGTACTTTCATCCTTGATTGTATGTAATATGTTGGAGGTGTGATTGTCGATATAACGTTACTTTGTAAGCCATTTAGGTTGCCTTACGAGAGTTGCACGTGTATTGGATTCTTGGTATTTTAATTTTTTAAATTTTTTTCTTAGTCAGTTTATTCCGCATATAGTACAGCTCCCCAATCAGGGCCTAGCTAACTACCTACAGATGTAAAGGCCAGGAAAAATAAAGGTCTTATCCCTCTATCGATTCCACCAGAAGCAATACTTGACACGGTCTTCCAGTCCCACAAATTCAAGAGACGTGAAACTAACCACCCAACTGGTCCCCTCATTTGTCCTCCAAGAAGCCGACGTGCTCTTAATGCACTACTACTTATGGGTCTCAGGACCCGGACAGTAACTTTTATTGAAAATTCCCTCCTCGTAAACAACCACTTGGCATGTCTAGATCTATTACTGCTATCAACAGTAGTATTATACAAGACTATGGTAATGAATTTTCTATTTCTCTAATTCGGCACTATCGTTGCAGTGAAGTAGGTGCCTAGCTTCTTCGCCTTTACAGTTAACTACAGACATGGCACTGTTATGAGTAGTAGCAGTACCTCTCCTCGGTACAGTAATTTTTGTGAGCATGTTAAAAGGACATGTTCTACTGGACTTTATTAGGGTCTAGTAGTCATTAGACATAGGCGATTTTACATCAAAAAATATAAACAGATTCCGCTAATTTTTAGTAATGACTGAAAGTTATTCTGTACTTTAGGGATTGGATTATGAGACAGAGTCACAAAATTAAGCATTAGCCTTTGATCCCCCGGCATATAATTACCAATATAGCAATTGAGTTCGAGGATTATTCATATTAGGGACCAGCAACCACTGAACAACATGCATTGTACAGTATGTATGTTTAGAAATCCAATAAGGCCTCAGGCGCTTGATGTTGTAATGAAAGTACGGCACTCGGCTTCCAGAAATTCGGGTTTCTTAGGGAGATATTTACTTGCAGATACTGAAATGTATGCGTACAATATGTTGTAGGTTCGTTCGGGCCACAGATTTCTCGTTCCCTCTATTTTTAACGGGGTCTCCACGTACACCTTGCCTGGGAATGAATATTGCTCCCAAAGGGAAAGGCCGTAGCTATAACTAGTGTCGCTCAGGAATGTCGCACGATATTGATGCGGCTTTTCCGACCGCGGGCAGAGACAAATCAGTGCGGACAAGGTACCTTTGATTGACATGGTTTCCTTGTGAGTGTAACCAAGGCATGTGACTTAGTTCCGAGGCAGCGGCAAGGCTGACTGTACTAGGTCTGGAATACCGTACCGCAAGCGCCGCGAGGTGTTCCGTGTTACACATTAGTC
>Ga0307511_10004798_pt1 | contig 13826 bp, 11 predicted proteins | sample 13_EM_MG_FD_200266 | JGI IMG/M metagenome (GOLD analysis project Ga0307511, IMG submission 200266) | Populus trichocarpa ectomycorrhiza microbial communities from riparian zone in the Pacific Northwest, United States - 13_EM | ecosystem: Host-associated > Plants > Roots > Unclassified | place...
TGGAAACAGGCAGAGAGAGCCATAGAATATCTAGGTGTGCAAAGTCGAGAGGTGTTAACACTCGCTCTGACACTTGGATCTTTAAATCCGACCGTTCGATTAATCTAGGAGAGCTCTACCCTTAACGTTAAAAATGCATTACAGCCACCTGACGAGTTTTTTTTGGTTAGGGCCAACACCTCCGGTCTTACGGCATAAACCTGCTTTAAATGCATCAAAGTTGTCCTGACGGAATTGATGTATTTAGACCAGGTTCGACTGTATTTTACTTTTGCCTGAGTTTGTTAGAAAAGTACTACCTTAACGTGGTGGGTATATAAGCTGAGGAGGAGGGATGTGTGTTCATGTAGGTACTGAGTAATTGTGAGAGATCTATTGCTTGGTGGCTGAGAGGGTGTTGATAGTTGAGTATGCGACAAGCGCCTCACTGAAACCACAGGCGGCCTATCCTCCGTAGCGGATGTAATATCCTCCAGACGAGTGAGGTTCACTGGTGATCTGAGGAATAGTAGCAACACCAGGTTGTTGTCGTTTTGTAATATGAGACCTGCTTCCTATATAATCCAGAGTTCTTAATTGATAGATCCGGCATTATACATCCGAGTTGTCTAGTGTCCATTGAGAGCCTGCCTCGTATACACATGGACCAGCCTCAACTGCTCATAACTCCGCGGATGTGACTCCGTTGATCTTCATTAAGGTCTCATTTGAAAGCTCTTTCTGCGAGGAACGGGACCCCCCACAGTCCTACATAGATATACTTTGATTTCCCATAGTCACAAACCCTGAGAGTAAGAGAATGAGCACAATATATTCAGCCACATAAGTTTTCGCAAGGTAAACAATCATATATGGATCTCCCCACTGCCAGTCAACCCCATCTAAACATTCACACCTAGGGCATGTATTGCACTCTCCTTCCCTGCCTGCACATCCACCGGAACCCCCGCCCCCGTCTGGATCCTAGCCATCCCACAAGTTAGCAACGATTTAGACAAAATATAGGTCACTTGGTGACACCTACATCTGCAAACTCAACGCATAGGAATCATAATCCCATTTAGCAAGGATGGTATCAAACCAAAGCCAAGCATGAGCCACTTCACAACCTGTACCTAACCCCGCTTTGGCGGACTATCGATCTTCAGCAGCGCCCAGGCCTTATCTGTCTGCACTTCACATCTTCCCTGTTTTCCATTCCCATCTCGAGCCGATAAAGCCAATCCTCCTCCTCCGCTACCCCTGATTGCCCGCCCTTCTGGGATTCCCATCCCTTCTTAGGAGACAGCCAGTCCCTAACTTGCCCACCCCCATCTTCCTTCACTAGCCACACCACCTGAAAAGTAATTCTCGATTCCCCGCATTCGTAGGCCATTTTTTGGCTAGCTCTGATTGGAGAGTGGTGTACGAGTAAGGATGGGGCAGGCGGATGTTTCGGGTAACCGAGCCTTCCTGGTCACGGGTGTGTAGGACTAGGATGAAGGTTGTATGGGATATGCCAGTACCCGAGGTGATTTTCAGGGTTTGTAGTTGCCCAGCCACTTCTGTTGTAGTGAAGGGTTGTACGGCGGGGAGCGCGTTGGGGCACAGTGTGGTGCAAATCTTGGTAACAAGCCGAAACAGGAGCCAGGCGACTAATTGTGGTTGAACTATCTCGGCAATAGCGATAGTGAGACTAATCGTATCAATGCTGTGTTTAACAGTTTATGTAGATCCATCCGGAGTGGTTACCTATAGCTACGACGTCCTTAAAAGTCTTTTAATTGACCGTACACTCCCCACTTGTGCCGGGTGTTGCTTGCTTCTGAATAGTTATTTAGGACATCTAAGAACACCAACCACTAACAGATAACAACCTTCTCAAGCAGATAGGCATGGACTCACAATAATTTTGAGCCAAGCCCGCAATCAGTTGGAGGGCTAATGTTTCTTTGCTATTGACCGCGGGTCAGGGCTTAGCCAACCACCGATGAGTTTCATCTGTTTCCCTAGTTATGGCAAGCCCGGCCAATCCAGTGTCTGCCTTGCATCGCATTCATCCTGAAGCTACCGTAGAAATTCGATAGTAAGAAAGTACGTGAAGGTAAGACAGTACTCAATACTGTTCGTCCCTGATTCCACCGGCCCATGGCAGTTGTAGTTTTGATACCACGATGGACCTGCTTCCTCCATTGCGTGTAGAGCTTTCCTGGTACCCCCCCATCGTGGAACCCCGCCTTTGCGGCTGCTTTCTCCACGGTAACCTCCGTCTCATCGTTGCTGGCTGGCGCGGAGGGTGCCCTGGTAGCTATGGTAGGGGTTTGCAGATGTCCATCCTCCTAAGTAAGAATGATATACCTAGTGACGAAGGCACTTTGAAACAACATGGAACCCGGTGGCAATTGGTCTATGTTGATGCTAGGTTCAGAACAAAGCAAACCGGGGTTGTATGGCTGGTTGAATATCTGCGGCAACCCTTTTAGTCACATATACATACATTTCCCTTTTTCTGAACTCGTTTGTAAGAAAGTACTTACGTTAATGTAAGACGGTATCTTATTGTAAGACGCGTAGAGTTCGAGCCTGTGAAAGAGAAATCGATAATAAGAGCACTGTCTTACTATCGAATTTCTATGGTACAGCAATATATAGCCTGTATATTCAATTATCTTCGACCCAATGGGCTGTTAGCAAGTATATCAAGGCAGATCAGATGGAGACAACTGACCTATACTTAATTGGATCCTCTATTTAAGCATGAATGCTCATATTGTGCCGACCATCCATTCCCAACGTAAGTGAAGTAGTATCTATATAGTAGTAGCTTGGGTGGCCTGTAGCAGCACTTCAACGAGTGTTGCTACCAATGTAATAGGTTTTAGGTTGTATGATCTTCCCATTCTTCCGTTCCTCTCGTCACTACTCCAAGACACATGTGCTGCTAGGTTTCCCCTAGAATCGCTCCTCAATCAGGGGACTGTCACGGTGTCTGATAACAAACTCACTGTTGCCAGCTGCTTGAATGAATGTTGAGCGTTTGCTTGTATGTAACATGCACAGCCCCCCGACCGTTTGAGCTTTCCTGGGGGGGCGGGAATGGTTTTGTCTTCCACACGCGGGTGAGAATAGTTGCAGGTTCCCTCAGCGTGTTTATTCCTGGTGGCATAACTTTAGCTAACTTCTCAGTTCACGATATCGATCAGTAGCCCTTGAGCGAGTTACCCACCAGCCAGTTATAAGTCTGGCTGCAAAAGGCCCTAACTTTGCCTTCCTGCAACACTTGCAAGCAGGGACATACTATCCCATATCCCATATCAAACTCTTTGGGCAGCCCTACCAATCTTCGATAACCTCCTGACCCCATGGAGCTGGCGCCCCAGGGGATCTGGGCGTTGGCTGATGGCGATGAGCTCTAGCCATACATACCACCCACAACACTCTTTTTCCGCTATCGTCTGAAGTGTACCGAAGGGCTGATGCGTAATTTCCGCTTTGGCGACTAAGTTGTGAAGAAGCTCCCACATAACTGGGTACATCTTCAGGGTCGTGGTAATCCACGTCTTGGGTGGGGGTTTTCTTGGGGGTGAAGTTAAGCCCTTCAGGTTGCCGGGGTGGGGGCCTAGGCTGAATCACTGAGACGGGGGTAGGTTGGAAATATGGAGGCACGGAGTGGGTTTGTGCGACCGGTTTCTGATGAGACGGAGTCCACGGAGAGACTTGGACTAGGCAGTAGTGTCTCTATGGTATTGCGCCTGTTAGCTAGATCCCAGGGCAGTCTCGTTGGCACAAGACAGGGACTCGCGGGATGTGGCGCACTCGACAGCCCCACACAAACATGAGTACCAACAATCGTAGAGTTGGAATTTAAAATGCAGCATCTAGATACAATATGAAAGGTATCCAGCAGGTTGGTTCACCGTCAGAGGGCAGATTAGGGGGCGATTATGTATAGGGGAATTTGATAGGGGACTTTAAATGTTTGTAGCTTGAAGTATCCTGATGAAGCACAATGACTACAGTATGAGAGCGGCTTGTGCCAACCAGACTAATGACTAGAGTACCAGGATAATTATAGTTTTTGCACTTAAAGATCATTGGGGGCGTGTACTTGCGCCAGCAGAGAGCTGTGGAAAGACCTGTGATATGGCTTGGGAAGTCTCTACGGGAGGCCGGTGCCTGCCAGACTATGTATTGGAAAGCGGCACCACTCATGCCAGCTATTGGCTATTGAGCTAGACCCATTCGATGGGGCATCACGAGTACCAAAACTCGGCCCATCGTAATCAGTCCTTGCTGTGTACACTAGCTTCAAATCGCGAGGCCGGCCTGCTCACCACCAGGGGGGCCATGTACTGGGAATTCAAGCCCTGTACGTAGCCACAGTTCCGTTTGTCTGGGTGTGGCGGTCAAGATACTCGTGTCTCGCATAGAGCAGGACGTATTCTCTAGTGAAACCAGGTGTGTAGTTGGAGGAATGTACGATACGTTGTGCATTCCCTGTAGTCGCGGAAGTGTTAGAGTAAGGAGTTGAAAGGGTCGGCGTGCTGATAGCGGGACTAAGAGCTTAGTGTCGGCACCTGCAGAGAAACATCTAGCTGTAGATAACGTTTCTTTCAGTCTGGTGGCTGCAAGGGAGGCCGTGCAACCAGACGATTATAGGACCTGAATTAGTCTGGTTGAGCTGAATATAACTATATTTCTAAGAATGGTCTGGTAGGCGCTTACATAGGTATAGGTATACAGGTGCTCAAGTACCTAGTGATCATGAGTCCACTATTGTTAGTGTTAACTATATAATCGCGGTCGTGTTGAACCAAGTATATATTGTAATCCTTCTAGAGAAGAGTTTGATTTTCAAAGGAGCCCACAATCAGGGTAGAGATCTCTTTCCTCAGAGATGTACACCAAGTGACTTCACTAACTGAACCTAAGAGCTCGTTATCTGGTTGGGGACTCGAATATTACATAGTACTTGAAGTGAGTTGAGGTCAGTTGCCAGCCCCAACGAAGTGGGTACGTTACAGTATATAGTTGGGTAAGAAGTATAGTGGATGATGCTCAAGCTAACTTACCAACCGGAATAACTACTCCAAGTAAGTGCGCACTGAAAGGGGTCTGGGATTACATGCTCTACACTGAAATCCAAACCACCTCGATAAGACGAGGCTAAGTTCAGACCTCTCAAGGTAAACCACCCCAGTCCCACCAGAAAACTTCTGCCCAATACAACCCCGACGCTTGGTTCGAAGTTGCTTCAATACCCTACCCTCAGTCCACCTCTCTGAACCTAGGGCTTGTACGCTTCAGCTCCCGAATTCAATCAAGCTGAAACGGATGGTGTCACAAAAACTTATCGGACTGAGTTGCAGCCTCTGGGCTAACAAAAATGCCAAGACGGTTATATTATGGACAAGGTACCTTCTCGGGGAACCCCGCAACCAGCTCCTTCAGCCTTCACTTGCACCCAGCTCTACTTAAGTGCACCTACCCGTTTGTCAAGAACCTGGATTTCACACGAGAATATTACGGAAGTGATTGCATGAGACCACCGTAGGTCACTGGAGATTGCAATCGTACGGTAGATTGACCGGGAAACGGGAATCAAGTATGTCTGCGATTTAAGTCAAAGGCTGCTGCTATAATCAAGCACAGCTGCAGCTGTAGTGCCGTGTGCTCGATTATAAAGGTCAAATTACTGATGAGCCTTAGGAAATTACATATTTTACCTAAACCCTGGTGAAAAGGCAGCAGCCTCGAAAACTCATGCATGCCCTAACACAAGCACACCGCCCCACCGTGTATGAACGCAGGAGCTATATGCATGCACGGCCCGGTAATATACGTTGCAATTCCACCGGAGGCCCGGTTCATACCCTGCGCATGTGTAACTGTCCAAAGCTTCTAGAATTCTGCTAAATGTCTCAGCATCCAATATACTAGCACACCATGGAGCAATGAGACAGGGTTCATCCGATGATTTAGTCTCGGAAGGTCTCTGCCGAAGGTTGTGTTACAACGAGAGAAAGAGGGGGGTGGCTCAAAGAAACGTCGAAACAGGATAGCGTTTTGAGCACTCAACTCGAGGGGCGATTTTGGTATTCTTTTTGGTATCCCAGTTGTCTTGCTCAGCTTTGGCCTGGGCTAATCTTGTCCAACTAGGTTGAGAAGTCGATCTGGATGATCCAGAGGGCCTCAATTCATGGGCTTTTTCCTGTGCTGGAAAAACAAAACAATAGGACTGGGGTTCTTCGTACATTTTGTACGTTGTTCTTGATACATGATTTTGGCTTAGGCCCCGTTTAGCAGATGCAGTGACTTGTCTGAAAAATCTGCGGGGAAGCATCCTCTGACAGCAGGGCCATGAAGTAGGGAATGCACATTTAATTTTAGGGCAGGTTTTTTCCCCAACTACAAAAGATAGCGCCGTTCCTGCATCGTCGCAGGTATCAATATACATCAAAGTACTAAATAGAGTAATTTCCAGGTCTAGATTGCGATATGTGAGTGAGGTTTCGCAGCTCAACCCCTTCCCTATTTGATATGCATGCGCACGGCCTTCCGGCGCCTACCACAGCCCCACACATACCAATGCAGAGATAAGCAATCACAAGAAGGAGCAATATTGTAGGTTTCATTTCACGATATATTAGTCCCTCCACTGACTTGTTGATCGAGAGAGCTACAGCTGCATACTCGGAATATTCCTAGATGAGTAGTTTCCCTGCGTAGGCGAGGGGTCAGCATACGCATGTATTTTGATTACCCCTGTTTGGATAGCCCTTGGTTCGAGACCTGAGCTGCGAGTTTGCGACGTCTTGGGCTCATCCTGGACCCGCATACCAGAATTTCGACATGGTCACGACAACCTTGCCGATGTATGATACCGATTGAGGCTGGCTTCGGTCTCGGTATGCCTAACCGGCATGCCGGACTCCCTAGTTCGCTTTATTGGGTAATTTATGACGGAAATTCCGCTAATTATAAGCAGAGGAATTGATATCCATGGGCACCAGTGCTCGGTGAGATTGCCAACAACTTAATCCCCCAATCTAGGATTCAGACAATTCTCCTTCCAGTACCCCTCCGGTGGAGTCATTGACCTGAGAACGTGGTTTCAGCAATTGCGGGATGATATCTTGAAAAAAATCCCAACCACCTCGAAGGAGAATTGAGAAAAATGCCTCAGTACAAGGCATAGAGAATCACAATCCCTGTTGAGGTGTCAATTTTGCTAGACGTCAGTATCATGTCGTGGCGGTGTCCCATGCATTACCGGTTTCTTTTCGTGGCGAGCTTTCCGTGGCCTGTTAACACTCACACTGAGCTAACAAAATTTTAGCGCGGCTGTTAACTGTATGGCCCCCGCAAGATCATCACGTTACTCTAATGTTTCGTGACCGATCTAGAGACCTTTCGCTGGCTACTCTAGATTTCTACTGAGTTTAACAACAGGGACTTCTCTTCAGCCGTTTTGAAACAGCGATACTCAGCGTAGGTACCGGTGAATAAGACTCCTTGTCTGTACTGAGACATCTCCAGTGCCAATGCTAATCCTAACTTGGACAAGGATCCGGCAACATATCTACTCCATATCTTCATCACGTATCGGTTGTATTTTCCACCTACTATGGCCCGACTATTATGTCTGGTAAGCTAGTGGATATAGAAATGCCTGCCTGCTTAAAAGACTTAATGTTACTGACTTTTCCTCTCATGCTGAAGTATGTAGTCTTGGCGCTAGAAATGTCTCAGTCCGATACTTGGCAAAGTTTGTGGCCGTGCGACCAGCCACAACGCCCAATTCTTGTCTCTTGTCGCGCACTGCCAAGGCACTAAACACCACGCTGCCCTGAATTTTACCCTAGACAAGCCTCTTCGAGAGTAGTCTGGTTGGCACAAGCCGCTCTCCTAGAGCCTTCGAGAGGTAATCTTGCACACAGACTGTAACCAGAACTAACAGACTGTGTCCGCCAGAGAGTTTCAATTATGGGGCCGACGTCCGAAACTAACCCTTCGTCACGGGATTATCATTTGTTACCTAAGTACTGTACATACATCTTAAATTCTCAAGGTCCATTGCCATGGCTCCAAGGACGGAGATTGCCGTGTGGCAGAAGGAAGGTCAGGGATTCAAATTACTTGCATGTTCTTGCAGCTGCCAAAAGGGGACTCCCACCGATTCAACGCTTGCGATCCCTGACCCTAAAGGCTATAGCGCAATCAATCGCGCATTGCAGAGGTCACAATATTTGTGCTGAGCGCAGAAAAATCGGACCTTTTTGTTGTGCGAACAGACCCAGTGCACGGCCGATTGTGCGATTAATACCCACGCTATCGAGTAGACATGAGGGCAATATTAGAGCAGAAGATTCACTCTAAAACTACGATTACTTCAACGTCCAAGACCTCAACCACCTGGCCTTAGTCTACCGTTGATAGATGCCTCGGACGAATCACTACCCTATAGCTATGAATGGGGTAAATGAAGGGAACTAAGGTATAACTAGCTCACGAGAGCTATGAAGAGAGGGGATCAAATGATATTTTGAATGATTGTTTGGATTGATATATCTAATGGCCTTCCGGTGGGGTTAACATGCAGCTACAAGGAAGGCGATTAGGGGTTTCCGGAGGAGCCCAGCTGCAAGCTAGAAATATCATCCAGCCCAAACTATGGATAGACCTTGCACACAATTGGACATCTCTACGCTGAAACGGGGGAGTCCAACCACGCCTATACAACGGCGAGAATTGCATATGTATGGTGCACCCTGCTACGACGGTACCTAGCCAACCTAAGGAACTCGGGGGCCATCTTCACAGAGACACCAGATGTTTAAATTAGCCTGCATATGGCCCAGTGGCGGGCCATTGGGCCTTCGATCTCTGGGTTGCTACAGTCAGGTGGCAAAAAGAATTGGACACCCCCCCTGCATAAAGAGGCCCAAACACTGCATATTTGAGACTTTTGTATGGGCTTGGGTTGGATGATATACACTGCATTTGTTATGCAGCGTCCAATTCTTTTTGCCACCTAGCTGTATAACGCGACCGCCAGTCAGGTGTTTGTTTTTTGTTGCCAATGTTGCATCCGCATGTTGGATAAAAACGTGGCTGCATCTGCCTTGGCATGCGAGACAAGGATGACAACTCCAAGCCGAAGGCCTGACATGTCGAATATGTTTGGTTACGGTGTGCATGCAGCTGCATGCGCAGGCAATGACAGGTAATCAACTGTGTGCACGGAGAGTTCTCCCCCAAACGATCGGTTCTCTGAAACACCGAGCTTCGAAATTTGCACCCTACAAACGTGGAACGACTTGCTGTCGAGGCTTGTTGAATGGGCACGCGATGCATGGATCGAATATTCGCATATGCTCATCCCTTATCACATGCATGCTTTCGCAGTTTCTGATAATCGAGTCTGCCCCAACCCCTGTTCTAGTGTACTGCGGCCCCAGGATTCGTCTGGAGCTTGGAAACGGCTGGTATGGCATGTGGGGAAACAAAATGCTAGGTAGCTAGTCTGCGCTCTTTTGTCCCATATGTCGAGAAACCTGGACCTGCGGGGGCGCCGGAACTAGTGCCACAAGCTGGGGTTACCTGCGCTTGCTCATCCACCACACGGTAACCAAGCTGCACAGGGTGGGATATATTATTCCGTTCGCCCTCGCTGAGGTCTGAACTACTTGTGCCTTCACAACTTCTGCCACTGGTCTTGGTCATCCATGATAAATTTCCTAACACTGTAGAACCAACTTCATCTATCATCCTTATACCCCACTATCATGGCTGAATCGTCAACGTGGTCCTCCCCGCTGGAGGCGCCGGCTGCTGCTGGTGTGAAGAGAAGTGCAACCACTGCCGGCAACGCTCAATCGACAAGTTTCCGTGCAGTAAAAAGACGAGCGTCCAAAGCATGCCAATGCTGTCGGGCACGGAAAGTTCGATGCAATGTTGTTGAGCACGGCGCCCCCTGCACCAACTGCCGTTTGGATGAGGTTGAGTGCATCATTACAGAAAGCAAAAGGAGAAAGTAAGCAATTTTTACTCCAGCTCTGAGGTTATCGTCGGAGCAAACTCTAATTAATATATAAGGAAATTCTGGGGAGCCAAGATTGATCAGCAGAAGGACTCAAATGGCGAGAGTCAGGTCCGAAATCAGGTGGTGGGGAAGGATTCAATTGCAATGGGGGGAACCCTATCTGCTTCTCCGGAAGTCTTAGCGTCACACAATGAGCGCCTGGATCGTGGAGACTACGATGACTTCCTTTGTATGCGTTTTCCTCAAATTGATGATGTGTTCCTCTGACAGTTCTAGACCAACAAGCTCGATCGCACCTGGGAGAAGAAATGGCAGAGCTGCGAAGGCCGTCCTACGCTACTTCTAGCGCCTCAGTACCATCCTTATCATATTCGTCGTCGGCCCCGGCATCCACGGCGCCCTCCTTCCCACATGTCCCACATCGGTCACGAGCCTTCGAACTCCCACACTTTATCAAGCCGACACCAACTCGGATACCAATTGATGACTTGGAATTTCTAGCAAAGAAGGGCGCATTGCAGTTACCGGAAGCGAATCTACGAGATGAGCTTCTTAAGGCACATTTCAAATTTGTTCACCCGTTCATGCCGTTATTGGACCGTAAAGAATTCATGGAGATCACAATGGGATTGGATACGAGCGGAAGAAAAATTGGGTTATTATTATTCCAGGCGGTAATGTTTACTGGGAGTGCTGTAAGTGACTCAGGCACCAGCTCTGAGGTTCTCCAGCTAAAGGGATCTTGCAGTTCATCGATCTGGATCTTTTGCGAGCTGCCGGATATCCGACACGGAAAGCTGCTAGGAAAGATTTTTTCACAAAAGCCAGGGTATGAAAACATATCGAAAATTGGACATTGCCGCAATTTTACTGACATTTTTGTCAAAGTTATTGTATGATTTCGACCATGAGCTAGATCGCTTGCCCTTGGTACAGGCGCTGCTCCTGATGACGTACTGGTATGAGACACCCGATGATCAGAAGGATACCTGGCATTGGATGGGGGTTGCGATATCCCTGTCACATACGATCGGATTACACAGAAATCCAGACAAGTCGATGGCATTGGATGGGAAGGGGAAGAAGTTATGGAAACGGGTATGGTGGAGCTGTGTCATGAGAGATAGGCTCGTTGCTCTTGGGATGAGGAGGCCGACAAGGATCAAGAGTGAGGACTGCGATGTGCCAATGTTAACTTTGGAGGATTTCGACTTCGATATGGACGTTAGTAATATTCCGTTATTCTCAGAAGAGGGCGATACCTACGAACAGGCGACCAGCCGACAACGACAATTAGCTATTTTGTGCATCGAGAAGGCGAAGCTATGTATCTGCATCAGCCATATATTGACTGCGCAGTACTCCGTCCTCAATACAAATCAAGGATCTCTCGCTGCCGATGGGAGCACAAAAACGACAATGGTTTTGCTACCGAAGGCTCAAGATAAGGATAGCTGTGAGGTTCATAAGTGCGATGAGAGTTTGCAGGACTGGGTACATGGGCTATCGGAAGAGGCTGTCTACCGCCCAGTGAGGGGCGGTGATGAGCCAGTGGATGATACGTTGGGACTGCATCGGAGCCTTTTACACATGGTGTACTACACCACTGTCAGCGCTTTACATCGTCCGCAGGTCCTCCCTTCGGCTCCAGCCCCATGGCCATCGCGCAACATTAATGCCGCGCTTCAAGAGATTTCCCACCGAAAGGTTCGCCAGGCTGCGACAGAAATAACCCGCTTGGCGGCGGAACTTATCGACCTTAACCTCGTTCGATATCTCCCAACTTCTGCTGTTACCGTCATGCTCCCGGCGATCATCATCCACTTGCTAGATATCAAGTCCTCCCACCAAGCAACTAGGGAGAGGTCCATCGAGGGGTTCAATGTGTGCATGCAGGTAATGCATGGTTTGAGGGCCAGCTACGCTTCAGCAGATTACGCCACTCATTTCCTTGAGGCGGCAATCAGGAAGGCGGGTATCAATATCTCAAATACCAGACGATGGAGACAGCCCGAGTCACAACTACAAGCGCAATCTACCAGCCCAATGAGCCAGCGGGTAAGGCGACGCAGATCCAACAAGATGATTATTCGGCCATCCAAAGGACTCTCTTCGAAGACCCTGACTCCTCCCCCAGACCATATCACCATTCTCGGAGACGGGAATTTGGAGATAAACCCTGACGGAGGGGATTACATCCTGAATGAACACCCGAATGCCAATAACTTCTTTTCTAACTCACTAGCCGGCCTAGAAAGCAGTTGCAACACATACAACAGCAATGTCGACACTACCGATAATTCTAATAACAATAATCTGAACCTAGACGAGGATACTACGCTACAGTTAAAATTGGAGTCGTTTCTTGCGACTACCCCACCACCACCTTCGTCCGAGGGCATGGTTGATCATGATATGCTTGATGAGGAAGCAACCCCGGATATGCTCTTCTCTGCTACCACGCCCCCACCAGCGTCCATTACCATCCCTAGTGAGGATGAGTACTACAATAATCATGCTAACCCTGAAAATAGCCCTGCTACTAGCATCGATCCCATGTTGGGTCGGGATATCGATCCCTTTCTAGGGCACTACGAGGACGTCGCGGAGCTCTCTCTAAAGGGGAATGGGGAGAACGTGAATAACGGAAAGTGCTTTTTCAACTCTGCCTGGGGGGGAATTGTGAATGAGGATTTCATGCGGCATACAGGAGGCGCGTTTGGACATGGAGGGTGGATGGAGGATATGGAGGGTGTGGGGAATGGGGGGGATTATGAGTTGGAGGATGTCAATTAGGTTTTGAAGAGTAGGATAAATGAAGGTGCCTGGGAGTTTGGCTGGTACATATTGTGGTGGGCATGGGTGGAGTAGATTGGACTACGGAGGAATTGCTTGGATAGGAACGGGTGTATGGGGTATTTGGCTGGTTTATCGTTCTGGTTATCTATTTTCCTTTTCTTGTGTTTTACATTTCGTTTGTACGGAGTTACTATCCTTGGATTGGTTTTCACTTGGTTTTCTTTAACGGAGTGGTGCACGGAGTACAAGTTTTTTTTCCTCCTCACTTTTGCTCTTGAGGGAATTTACGATAGGCACGCACGGGAAGGATGGGATGGAATTGATATTAGTGGGGGCGCATGTGTATATCCAATAGAATTGCTTTGGGTTGATAAATGAGCTGCTACTCACTTCTCATAACGTACACGACGGTAGATAAAAATATACCATGGGATTCTTTCTTCTTTCGTGGATTGATTGATTTGACTATACCTTTGAATCTCATGACTTAAGGATTTCGTTGTGTGCGATCACAGGTACATACGTAGTTTGGTCTCGCCAAAGCTAGATGGTGAATCTTGTATGATTAATAGTATTACTCAAATAGTATTTCACAGGATCCTTGCAGTAGCAGTAGTAGTATGAACAATCTATTGTAGTAGAATGATACATACAGTCTATTCATTTTCCAAACACACCCCCCCCTCCCCCTCCCCCTCCCCCCTCCGCCAGGTATATATGTATACAAAAAAAAAACCCTCCACTCCAGATATCAAACATCAAATGCATATACTGTACATACTTGCGTTCCTGCATATATTATTATTATTACTGATTATTATTGATTATTATTATTTCATGAGTGGCCCAAGGTTGTCTTGGACAATCTACCGTATACTAGCTTCGTGCAAGCATTCTAGGTCTTGTGATTGATTTGGAAATGTGAAAATGTGGAAATCAGAAGTAAAAGGTGGATGATCGGAGGGTAACCTGTAGTGCCGAGGAAGCTTGTGATTAAGTCGAG
>Ga0307511_10004799_pt1 | contig 13825 bp, 6 predicted proteins | sample 13_EM_MG_FD_200266 | JGI IMG/M metagenome (GOLD analysis project Ga0307511, IMG submission 200266) | Populus trichocarpa ectomycorrhiza microbial communities from riparian zone in the Pacific Northwest, United States - 13_EM | ecosystem: Host-associated > Plants > Roots > Unclassified | place...
GGAGTATTGCATGAAAACCTGGCTTCGCGGAACCGTTACAGCGCTTCTGGGTCTCATTGCCGCGTTTGGACTCTACTGGTTCGCCGTGCAAGTCGTGGCGCAAGCGTTCCCGAAGAACAGCACCTCCAGCATCCAGATTCCAAAGTCGGGCACCGCAAATACCAATGCCCCCGCTTCAACGGCAGAGGCTGAGAGACGCGCAGCGGCTTTGGAGATGCGACTGACGAGCATGGAAGGAAGCTGGACGTTTCTTCAGAGCTTCATCAGCGTTGTCACCATCATCCTCACCGTCATGACGATCTTCGTCGCCATCGCCTCTTTCTACGGCATCGGAGCGTTGCGGACGTATATCGAGGAGATCGTCAAAACCCGAACGGAACGGGAGTACAACGAATTATCGGCGAGGCTGTATGCAGCACAGGGAACGGTCTTCGGAGAAGTATCTTTGAATGACGCTACTCAGGAAGTGGAGCGTTCACGGCTACTCGACAGCGCCATCTCCTATCTTCAGGGGGCCGCTCAGAAACTGTCTGCCACCAAACCGGCGGCGTACTTCGCCGTGCGGAACAACCTCGCGTTCTTCTACGCCGTTCGCGCGCGCAAGGACACGAAACACTTCAACGCCGACGGTGAAGAAGCGATCGAGATCGCTAACGAGTTGCGCACGTCGTCGCGACGACGCGATCCGTCAGTCATCGACACTCGAGCTCGCGTCGTCAGTGCTTTCTACAAACACTTTCCCAACCCTCGCGATGAGTTGGAGCACGCGATCAGGGAGATCGTCGTCGTGCTGCATCGAGACGACACCAGCGGCCCTCAGAAGTTACACTCGCGGATCACGCTGGACCGGCTCATCGAAGCGGCAAAAAAAGTCGATCCGACGTTCGGCGCGAAACTCGAAGCAGAAGCAAAAAATGCTTAGCCCGGCTCCCTCATCGTCTCCGGATCGAGGCCCAGGCTCTTGCAGAAATCGACATACGCGAACGGCGAGATCTCCGACGGCTTGATCTCGCTTCGGCCACCCCAGAACACATTCGTATACGACACAGGAATGCCGACCTCGGCGAGATGCACATCGATGGCGGCCTTGTGCGCCAGCACCGAATCCTTCTCCGTCCCGTGCGCCACGGCCATGATGTTGACGTTGCGGAACTCAGCTCCGCCCTCGCGCCAGTAGCAGTGCGTGAGAATGTGAAACCGTCCCACTTCGCGCCCCGCTTCGATCTCGCGTCCCGCCGGAACCGCCCAATGGAACAGCGCGTTGAATCGCGTCACGCGCTCACCTGTCTGCAGCGGCTTCACGTGCTCGAGGAACGTCGAGAAACGTCCGATGACTTTGCGCGCGTTGAGCGATTCGGCAACCTCGAAAAACGTGTCGAGCGGAACGCCTGCCTCAGTCGCGCGAGCGCGCCAAAGATCGCGCGTCAGCTCTTCCGGTTCCACTTCGCGTTTCAGCGCCGTCAGCACGCGCCAATCGAGCTCGCTCAATTGGACTTTCGTCGTGTCCTTCACCTCGGCCAGTGCGTCCGACTTCGAGCCGGGCTCCATTCCCTTGCGGCGCACGTGGCCGACGCCGAGGGCGAAGATCCGGTTGGCAGGCATCACGCGGAAATGTTGCGCGCCAGTGAGACGTCCGATCATCGCGCAGTGCTTTTCGATCGAATACCCCTGCGGCACTTTCACCGTCGTCCAAAGCCGGTAATTCGATCCCGGCGTTGCCGCATCGGTCGAACGGATGACGACGTGACCTGAGAACGGATCGTCGTCCACCATGTAATCGAACGCCGCGGTCAGCTTCTCATCCGGGTATTGCCACGCCACGAGCGCTCCCTCGGCCAGGTTCGTGGCCATGAGCGTCTGCCGCACGCGCCGGATCGTGCCCGCCTGCAGCATCGCTCGAACGCGCTCGATCACCGTTTCCGCATCGACGCCCGACTGCTCCGCGATCACGCCGATCGGATCGCGCACGAAGCCCTGAATGCGATCCTCCGACACCGAAAGAATCCTGGCGTTGACCGGATCGGTATGGGCAATTGGCAGGTCGGTAACGGTGGACATATCGCTTCGAAGATAGCATGTTGATTCTATGGCCGCGCGCCTCTTCGCCGTCTTCCGCACCCTCATCGTCAGCGCTCTCTTCGTTTCGATCTGGACGTGGTTTCTGCCGCGCTGGATCGTAGGCACCGGCGCCTTCGCCGACCCGCGGCCGCTGGGCTGGATCGTCATCGGCCTCGGCGGCGTGATCGCCTTCGGATGCGCGCTCGAATTCGCCCTGCGCGGACTAGGCACGCCCGCTCCGTTCGATCCGCCGCGGCGCCTCGTCATCAGCGGTTTCTACCGCTGGGTCCGCAACCCGATGTACGTCGGCATGGGCATCGTCCTCATCGGTCAGGCCATCACCTTTCCGATGCTGACCACCACCATGCTGGTCATGGCCGTCATCCTGTGGGGTGCGGTGACGCTCTTCATCATCGGCTACGAAGAGCCGACGTTGCGCGAGAAGTTCGGCGACGATTACATCGAGTACTGCAGGCACGTCCGGCGATGGATTCCGCACCTCAAGCCGTTTGACAACTCTCCGCGCGCTGCGTAATCTCCTTGCTCCTGGACTGATTTGCGGGGCCGCTTGCAACCAGGTTAAAAAAAGCTAAAGAGCCGGCAGCCAGTTCGACTCCGACTGAAGCCCCGCAATTTCAAGCGGGGCTTTTTCTTTACTGGAGACTCGAATGGCGCAACCGGACCGTACCGCCGAGCTTAGACATTTCCTCGATCGCCGCATCCTCATCCTCGACGGAGCGATGGGAACGATGATCCAGCGCTACCGGCTCGACGAAGCGGCCTTCCGCGGCGCGCAGTTCGCCTCCCATCCGCGCGACCTCAAAGGTGCCAACGACATCCTCTGCCTGACCAAACCCGAAGTGATTGAGGAGATTCACCGGCAATACCTTGAGGCCGGCGCCGACATCATCGAGACCAACACCTTCAACGCCCAGGCGATCTCGCTGGCTGACTACGACCTCGTCGAATACGCCTACGACATCAACCTCGCTGCCGCCCGACTGGCCCGCAAAGCGGTCGATGCTGTCTCGACTCCGGAGCGGCCGCGCTTCGTGGCCGGCTCGCTCGGACCGACTAACCGCACTGCCTCGCTCTCGCCCGATGTCAACAATCCCGCCTTCCGCGGAGTGACCTTCGATGAGCTGGTCGACGCCTACTACGACCAGATCCGCGGCCTCGTCGACGGCGGATCCGACATCCTCATGCCGGAGACGACGTTCGACACGCTCAACCTTAAAGCCGCGCTCTTCGCCATCGAGAAATACTTCGCCGACACCGGCGTCCGCCTCCCGGTCATCGCTTCGATCACGATCACCGACGCTTCCGGCCGAACGCTTTCCGGCCAGACCGTGGAAGCGTGCTGGAACTCGATCTCCCACGCGCCGCTGCTCGCCGTCGGCATGAACTGCGCCCTCGGCGCGAAGGAAATGCGCCCGCACATCGAGGAGCTGGCCGCCATCGCGCCGTTCTACATCAGTTGCTACCCCAACGCCGGGCTTCCGAACTCGCTCGGCGAGTACGACCAGACGCCGGCGGAGATGGCCGAGCTGCTGCACGAGTACGCCGGCAACAACTGGATCAACCTCGTCGGCGGCTGCTGCGGCACGACGCCCGACTTCATCCGCGCCATCGCCGAGGCGGTCAAAGAGTTCCCGCCGCGCGTGCCTCCCTCGGTCGAAAAACACCTGCGGCTGAGCGGACTGGAAGCGCTCACCGTCACGCCCGAATCGAACTTCATCATGGTCGGCGAGCGCACCAACGTCACCGGCTCGCCCAAGTTTGCGCAGCTCGTCAAAGCCGGTGATCTCGAGCCGGCCTTGGCCATCGCCAAACAGCAGATCGACGGAGGCGCCAACATCCTCGACGTCAACATGGACGAAGGGATGCTCGACTCCGAGAAAGTCATGTCGCACTTTCTCCACCTCGTGGCCTCGGAGCCCGACATCGCCCGCGTCCCGCTGATGATCGACTCGTCGAAGTGGACGGTCCTCGAAGCAGGCCTCAAATGTACGCAGGGCAAGTCGGTCGTCAATTCGATTTCACTCAAAGAGGGAGAAGACAAGTTCCGCGAACAGGCCCGCATCATCCGCCGCTTCGGCGCCGCAGTCATCGTCATGGCGTTTGATGAGAGAGGCCAGGCCGATTCGATCGAGCGCAAAGTCGAGATCAGCTCCCGCGCTTTTCGAATTCTCGTCGACGAAGTCGGTTTCGATCCCACCGACGTCATCTTCGATCCCAACGTCCTAACCGTCGCCACCGGCATCGAGGAGCACAACAACTACGGCGTGGCCTTCATCGAAGCCGTGCGCCAGCTCCACGAACGCTTCCCGCTGGTCAGTTTCTCCGGCGGCATCAGCAACGTCTCCTTCTCTTTCCGCGGCAACAAGACCGTGCGCGAAGCAATGCACGCCGCGTTTCTCTATCACGCAATCAAAGCCGGATTGACGATGGGCATCGTCAACGCAGGTCAGCTCGCCATCTACGAAGAGATCCCGCGCGAGCTGCTCGATCTCGTCGAAGACGTGCTCCTCAACCGTCGCGCCGACGCCACCGAGCGCCTGCTCGCCTACGCCGATCAGGTCAAAGGACAGGGCGCCGTCAGCGCCAAGGAAGCAGAGGCCTGGCGCAGTGGCAGCGTCGAAGAGCGCCTCTCGCACTCGCTGGTCAAAGGGATCATCGAGCATCTCGATGAAGACCTCGAAGAAGCGCGGCAGACGTATCCGAGCGCGCTATCCATCATCGAAGGGCCGCTGATGGACGGCATGAACGTCGTCGGCAATCTCTTCGGCGCCGGCAAAATGTTCCTCCCGCAGGTCGTGAAGAGCGCACGCGTCATGAAGAAGGCCGTCGCCTATCTGCTGCCTTTCATGGAGGCGGAGAAAGCCAAAGCCGGCGATCTCTCGCAGCGTGGCAAGGTGCTGATGGCCACGGTCAAAGGCGACGTCCACGACATCGGCAAGAACATCGTGGGCGTGGTTCTCGGGTGCAACAACTATGAGGTGATCGACCTCGGCGTGATGGTTTCCGCCGACAGGATCCTCGACTCAGCGATTGCTGAGAAGGCTGACATCATCGGCCTCTCCGGCCTGATCACGCCGTCGCTCGACGAGATGGTCCACGTAGCCCGCGAGATGGAACGCCGCGGCTTCACCACGCCGATGCTCATCGGCGGCGCCACGACCTCCAAGCTCCACACCGCCGTGAAGATCGCGCCGCGCTATTCGCACGCCACCGTTCACGTGCTCGATGCTTCCCGCGCCGTCGGCGTGGTGAGCACGCTGTTGTCGGATCGAAAGGGCGACTTCGTTCGCGAGCGTCACGAGGAGTACGAGCGCCTCCGCGAAGCGCAGGCCAAGCGCCAGAGCGAAGTAAAGCTGCTGACGATCGATGCCGCGCGGCGCCGCAAGCCGGCCCTGACGTTCTCGCCCGACCGCCCCCCCTTCCTCGGCGTTCGCGTTCTCGAAGACGTCCCGCTGGAGCGCATCGAGCCGTTCATCGACTGGAATCCGTTCTTCGCCGCCTGGGAGTTGCGCGGGCGTTTCCCGCAGATCCTCGACGAGCCCCGAGCTAAAGAGCTGTTCGACGACGGGCAACGTCTACTGCGCGAGATCATCGACAACCGGCTCATCCACGCCCGCGCCGCCTACGGCTTCTGGCCGGCCAATGCCGTCGGCGACGACATTGAAATCTACGCCGACGAATCGCGCGACGACGTGATCGCCACGCTTCACACCCTGCGCCAGCAACAGGAAACGAACACCGGCCAGAACCTTGCCCTGGCCGATTTCATCGCACCGAAGGAGAGCAACATCATCGACTACATCGGCGGCTTCGCCGTCACCGCCGGAATCGGAGTCGGCGAGGTCGTGGCGAAGTTCGAAAAGGACCACGACGACTACAACGCCATCATGACCAAGGCCCTCGCCGATCGCCTGGCCGAAGCGCTCGCGGAAATGCTCCACAAAGAGACGCGCGCCGGGTGGTACGCGCCGGATGAGAACCTCTCCAGCGAAGAACTGATCGCCGAAAAGTATCGCGGCATCCGTCCCGCTCCCGGCTATCCCGCCGCACCCGATCACACCGAGAAGGCCACGCTCTTCGCCCTCCTCGGCGCGGAGCGAGCCGGCATCGACCTGACTGAGAATTTCGCCATGACTCCCGCCGCCTCGGTGAGCGGTTTGTACTTCGCCCATCTCCAATCGAAATACTTCGCCGTCGGCCGCATCGGCCGCGATCAGGTCGCCGACTACCACCTTCGCAAGGACATGCCCCTCCCACTCGTTGAGCGCTGGCTCGCGCCCGCGCTCGCGTACGAGCCGGAGGTTGTTTCCGACCCAAACGTCTGCGCATGCGGCGCCCAACACGGCGCAGTCGCAGCTCGCTGAACGCATAAACGGCGACGCCCGGTAGGGAAAAGCCCACCTGAGGGCACTCCCATATCTGGATGTTCGAAAAGAACGACGCGCAGCAGGCTTGGCTGGAATCGCTCATGGCGCAGGTCGGAGCAGTCGCAGGCAGCGTGCACGAGCAACGCGGCGAAGATCTCTACCTGACCGCCGCGCACAACCTCCCGCCCAAGGTCGTGGAGATCGTCGCGCACGTCTCTCACGGAAAGGGAATGGCTGGCGTGGCCCAGGTGAGAAAAGCGCCGGTGCAGACCTGCAATCTGCAGACGGATCAAACAGGCAACGTCAAACCGGGAGCGAAAGCCGTCGACGCGCAGTCGGCCGTAGCGCTGCCGGTATTCGACGATGCCGGCGACGTTCGCGCCATCGTCGGCATCGCCTGGAGCACCGAAGGCGAAATCGATCCTGACAGAGAACAGGCACTAATGAAGCTGTGCGCGGCATTGCCGCAATGAGGATCGTCATGAGCGTCCTTTCGATCGTGACGCTGTTGTCGATTGCGGCGATCCCACTGCGCGCCGAGGATCCGCCCAAAGCCGGAATACCGCCGGTGAAGCAGGAGATCGTCGTCACGCCGGAGCGCGGGGCGGCGCAGCGCGATGAAGTTGCAGCCTCGGTCACCGTCCTGACGCGACAGCAACTCGAAATGCTGCCCGCGCAGTCGTTACCCGAGGTCGTCAACCTCATTCCCGGGATCACGATGCTTTTTGACAACGCTGCGGCCGGTGCTCCCATGGTCACTGCGCGCGGTTTCTTTGGCGGAGGGGAAGTCGAGTACGTCAAGTTGCTCGTCGATGGTGTGCCGGCCGGCGACGTCGAATCGGGGCTGATCGACTGGCGGCACCTGCGCGTAGCGGATATCGATCGCATCGAAGTGCTGCGCGGTCCCGGCTCTTCGCTCTACGGCGACACGTCGATGGGAGGCGTGATCCAGGTTTTCACGCGACGGGCTGCGACCGAGGGCGACGACGCAGGCGAGTTGCGGCTATCGAATGGGACCTTCGGCACGCGCGCTGCCGACCTCTTTTTTCGCACCGAGGTTGGACCGATTCACGTCGGAGTCAACGGGTTGATTGCTACGACTGGCGGCTATCGCGATCATTCCGAGTCGCGCGACAGCGGCGGCGATCTGACGCTGCAACGGCTGGGGACTGCGAATCGTTTGCAGCTCACTGCGTCGCTCTCTTCCAAAGATCGCGAGGAACCGGGGCAGCTCACTGCGTCCGAGGTGGCGAGCGACCGGCGCGCATCGAACGCTGCCTTTCGATTCGATCGCGAGCAGACCGGGCGCAGGCGGATTGCGCTCAGCTACGACAGCTTCGGATCGATTCCGATCCGGGCCACGATTCACGCCGCCGATCGCAGCACTGACTTTCCGCGCACGCTTCTTCTGGCTCCCGGATTCGGCAGCACACTCTTCCGGCACTTGGAGACGCAAAGTATGAGCGGCGCGTTCGAGATCGCGCACGACTGGAAGAATGCGTCGCTGCGAGCGGGGACCGACATCGATCGGGCATCGATGAATGGCGACTACGCCATCCTCTCATCGACCGGCGTGCGCGGCGCAACGGTTGCGTCAGTCGATGCGCATCGCGATCAGGCTGCGTTCTTCGCCACCGGCGACTGGCAAGCGACGGACCGGCTTCGTTTCAGCGCCGGTTTGCGGCACGACGAGATCCGCGACGAACGAACGAGCGTTGGCCATCGCTCGGCATGGTCGCCTCGTATCGGAGCGACGCTTCACCTCGGGCCGGCCGGCGATCTGAGTCCGTTTGTGTTTTTCGTGCAGTTGTCCCGCGCCTTCAAAGCGCCGACGCTCGATCAGCTTTTCGATCCGCGGCCGTTCCCCGGTCCGAAGGGTGCACCGATCTCGATCTCGAATCCGGCCCTCCTGCCGCAGCGTGCGCGCAACGCGGAAGCGGGCCTCAGCCGCAGCACGCCGCGCGCCGATTGGACCGTCAGCGTCTATCGGATGAATCTCACCGACGAGATCGATTTCGATCCGACGTTCTTCCTCTACAAAAATATCGGCAGCAGCAAACACGCCGGCATCGAAGCGATGGCCGAGAGTCATCAGGGAATCGTGAGGCCGCTCGCCACGTACGCGTGGACGCGCGTCGAATCGGCCGACCATCCGGGCCAGCAACTCAAGAACATTCCGGAGCACGTCGCGCAACTGCTCTTGCGCACCGAACTGCCGGGAGCGATTGGCGCCACTGCCGGCTACCGCTGGGAACATTCACGCTTTGCGGACGACGACGGGCAATTCCCGCTTCCCGACGTTCGCACCATCAACGTGAAACTCGATCGCAGGTTCGGACACATTCGCGCCGAGGTCGAGGGGCAGAATCTCTTCGACGCGAAGTACTCGTACGCCGCGTCGATCCTCAACGACTTCAAAGGACATCCGACGGTGATGGAGTTTCCGGCGCCCGGCCGCACGGTCCGCGTGAACGTGATCTGGCAGTACTGAGATCAGCGCCGGGCGATGACAGCGATCGAGACGTCGTCTTCCGGCGGACGGCCGCCGGTGAATAGATTCCATTCGCCGACCAGCGTCTCGACGAGTGTCGACGCCGAAGCGGAAGGATTCCAGCCGACGATGGCGTCAACGAACGAATCGCCGAATTCGCGCTCACCGGCGTTGCGCGCCTCGGTGAGGCCATCGGAGTGGAATAGCAGGCGTTCCCCGCGCTCCAGCGAGCCGCGAAGCTCCTGCCACTTCATTCCTGTCTTCACGCCGAGGGGATAGGAACCGGAGCCGATGCGATCGATGACCTTGCCGGACGCGATCTTCACGATCTGCGGGTGGCCGGCCACGGTGGCGATGAAACTGCCGTCGCGCTCGAACAACACGTAGCAGCAGGAGAAAAACGAGCGTGGACCGCCGGTGCGGCAGAGGATGCGATTGAGCGAGCTGATGATCGGCGCGGGCGACGGATCGACGTCGAGCTGCGTGCGCCAGGCGGCGTGGGCGACGGCCATCACCAGTCCGGCTGCCATGCCGTGCCCCGAGGCATCGCCGAAGAGCACGGCCAGCCGGCCGTCGGCAAGCGGGACGAAGTCGTAGATGTCGCCGCCGACTGTGTTGGCGATCCGGTTGAATGCCGCGATCTCGTACTCATTCGTCTGTGGCGGCGACCTCGGAATCAGGTCGGCCTGCAGGTCGCGGGCAAGCTCCAGCTCGTCACGAAACTTGATCTTGTCGATCAGCTCCATGGCCAGCAGGAGGACGACGATCATGAACGCGCCGCCCATCTCGAAAATCGGCCAGGCGTGAAGGCTATGGTCGCGCGTCACGACGGAGAAGAGGCAGAAGAAGAACCAGACGAAGGCGATGAGAAACATCACGCGCCGATGTGGCGCCAGCCGTTTGGCCAGCCCGAGGAGCATGGCGCTGCGCGTGCGGACGAACCGGCGCAGGCGCTTCGGATCGTTGTCGATCTTCGACTGGTAGTCGGCGATCAACATCTTCCGCGTCTCGGGCCATTCGAGCGCGTAGAGGTTCGTCACGTCCTTCGTCTTCAACGACGAGAACGTGTCTTTCCCGAGTTTTAACCAGTCGTGCAGTTCGGCCACGTGCGGTTTGATACGTAGAAGGGATCTTCGGGTTCCGATCACTATCGAAAGCCGCGCGGCACCACCGGAGATCCTTCCTCGCTGCGCTCCTCAGGATAGACTCGAAAAGCCTCGGGATAGACTCACCAAGGATGCGTCCCCTCGCGTTACTTCTTCTCGCCGCGCTTCCTCTTACCGCGCAGGAACTTCCATTCCGGCATTTCACGCCGAACGATCAGGTCAATCCGCTCTCATCTGCCAGTGTCCAGAAGGTGACGCAGGATCACCTCGGGTACATCTGGTTCGCGTTCTACTCGTCGGGATTGGCGCGCTATGACGGTCACGCCATGGAGACTTATGGAACGGCCGACGGGCTCCGCGATCTGACCATTCGCGAGGTGGCTGAGGATGGTATGCATCATCTGTGGGTGGGCTCGGAATCGGGATTGGTCGTTTCCGAGAAGCCGCTGGATGCGTACGAGCCGGGGAAGCGGGTGCGCTTCGTCAGCGCGATTGGCAGCGAGCGACTGCCGCAGATGCGGGTGCGGCGCAACTGCCTGGTCACCGGCATCGACGGCTGGATCTGGGCGGGCGTGCAGGACAGCCTGGTCCGCTATCGATTTCATGGCGACTCGCTGGAACGCGGCGCGATCGACGAAGTACCGCTGACCGGCGGCGTGACGAGCATGCTGATGCGGCGCGACGGCTCGGTGCTGGTGGCGCTGAGTGCCGGTCCGATTCTGCATTTCGATCGCGACGGGACGTTTCACGGTTCGCTGCGCGGCCAGCCGGCGTGCATCGCGGGAGCGCTGACGGAGGCGCGCGACGGCTCGCTGTGGGGCGGCTGCACGGACGGAACGATCTGGCGCGGGCAGGGCGAGCGCTATGACGTCGTCAATCACGATCTGACGGAACGGATCGTGTCGATCCTGGAGACGTCGCACGGGGAGCTGTGGATTGCCAGTCTCGGATCGGGCGCGCTGCGAATCGACGGGAAGAACTTCTCCGATCGACTCAAAGTGAATCGCACCAGCGATCTCCTCGGCGATTCGCTGTGGGGGCTGTACGAGGACCGCGAGGGGAATCTCTGGTTCGCGCAGAACGGCGGGGCGTCGCGGCTGCGCAAGGACTATCGCGCGTTCGAAGCGCTGACCGGACGTTCGCATGCAGGCGAGCAGCCTGCGCTTCCCGATCCGAGCGCGTTCAGCGTTCTGGCGCGCGAAACCGCAGGCCGCGGGCCGTGGGCGAAGCTGTTATTTGTCGGCACGGGCGGAGGGCTGGCGGTCTTCGCGCCGGACGAGACGAGAACGGTGCTGCGTGTCGGCGAAGGGTTGCTGAGCAACTCCGTTTATTCGCTGGCGCGTGATGCCGAAGGGCGCATCTGGATCGGCACGCCGAGCGGCGTCAACTGTCTTTCGACGGCCGGCGATACACCGCCGTTGATGGCGCAATCGGTTCGGAAGAACGTCGTCGTCGGATCGGCGGCCGGCGTCATCACCTCGTATCCGGTCGACACGACGTATCTCGTGCAGCCGTTCACGATTCGCGGAGCGGAGACGATCTGGCTGGCCGGAATTCATGGAATCCATTGCCTGGCCGGCGGTCAATGGTTCTCGTTCGGCACGCGGGCCGGACTTCCGCCGGCGGGAGCGAGCTCGGTTACTGTCGATGACGACGGCTACGTTTGGGCGGGCACGCCGGACAGCGGACTGCTGCGCAGCGTCGCCCCCTTTGATCCGGCGGCGATGCGAGCCGGCGAGATGGAGACGAAGTTCTTCGCCCCGGCGTGGTCGCACGCCACCGGAGCGCGCACCGACTCCGTTCGTACGCTGCTCTGGGCTGGCGGCCGGTTGTGGAGCGGCACGGCGGACGGCCTGGCCATCCTCGACACCAAGCCGCTGCACACCGTGGCCACGCTTCCCGATTTGTCGCTGGGCGGAAACATGGTGACCGGGATGGTGCTGTCGCCGCACGGCCAGTCGGTGTGGGTCAGCCAGAATGCGGGACTGGCCGAAGTCGACCTGCGCGACTTCCACATCCGGACGCGCGTTTCGAAGGCGGACGGACTCATCGACGACGAAGCGTGGGCCTACGATCCGCTGGCCATCGGCGACGACGGGCGCATCTACTTCGCCACGCCGCGCGGAGTGTCGATCTTCAATCCGGCCATGCGCGAGCCGAACGCGGAGCCGCCCATCGTCCGGTTCCGCGACATCGCCTTCCACGAAGATCGCAGCGGCAACAACGAGATCTCCATCGCCTACGCGGCGCTGACCTTCAGCGACGAATCGCGCGTCGTCTACCGCACGCGCCTCATCGGCTACGACAAAGAGTGGTCGGCGGCACGGCCGGACGCCAAGATCCGCTACACCAATCTGCCTGCGGTGCTCTTTCCGAAGACGTATCGCTTCGCGGTGATGGCGCGCAACAGCGACGGCGTCTGGTCGCTGCCGCAGCTCTACGAATTCTCCGTGCTCCCGCCGTGGTGGCTGCGCTGGTGGACGCTCATCGCCTCGATCGCTCTCATCGTGGCCATCGCCAGCCTGGCCAACCGGCTGCGCATGCTGCGGCTCAGCCGCCGCAACCGCGAGCTGGAGGCCATCGTCTCCGCGCGTACGCACGAGCTGGAAGCGCTCGACAAGATGGTGGAGATCATCAATCGCGAGCTGGTCCTCGAGAATGTATTCCGCAGCCTGCTCGAACAGGGGATGAAGCTCTTCCCGCAGGCCGGCGCCGCAACCTTCCTGCAATTCGATCGCGAGCGGCATCTCACGCAGGTTGTGGCCGAGCTGGGCTACGCGGAGGGTTCGTTCAAAGACGTTCGCCTGACCCCCGAGGAAGCCACGAGGCGCTACTCAGAACGGGCGGAGCTGCTTGGGGAGGGCGTCTACCTCGTCAAAGGCGATGTGTTCCACGAGCTGGCGGGCAGCGAGCAGACGAAACACTTTCGCGTTCCGATGGCCATGCTGGCCATGGAAGTCTCCCTCGGCGGGCGCATCGAAGGATTCCTCGTCTTCGACAACTTCACCGATCCCGACGCCTTCGGCCGCGACGACCTGCGCAAACTGTCGCGCGTCCGCGAGCACGCCATTTCGGCCATCTCCAAGGCTCGCATCCTGCGCGAGCTGCAGCTCAAGAACCGCGAGGCGGAAGACGCCAACCAGGCCAAGAGCCGCTTTCTGGCCAACATGAGTCACGAGCTGCGGACGCCGATGAACGCCATCATCGGCTTTTCGGAGATACTCATCGACCGGCTGGAGACGCAGATCGACGCCAAGTCGGTCACGTTCATCCGCTCGATTCTGAGCTCAGGCAAACATCTGCTGGAGATCATCAACGACATCCTCGACCTGTCGAAAGTCGAAGCGGGCAAGATGGAGCTGCTGCCCGAGACCTTCCCGGTGCGGAGCGCGATCGAAAGCGTCTGCCAGGTGATGCGCGGCATGTCCACGCGTAAAGCCATCACCTTTGCCGTGGAGATGGAGCCGGGCGTGACGGCCGTCGAGACCGATCAGGCAAAGTTCAAGCAGATCCTCTACAACCTGCTGTCGAACGCGGTGAAGTTCTCGCCGAGCGAGTCGACGGTGACGATTCACGCCCGCCTGCTGGCGGCGACGGAGGAGCGGGCCGAGTCGATCAGCATCGACGTCATCGATCGCGGCATCGGAATCGCCCAGGAGAACCTGGCGGTGATTTTCGACGAGTTCCGCCAGGTCGACGGCACGCTGAACCGGCAGTACGGCGGGACGGGACTCGGGCTCTCGCTCGTAAAGAAGTTCGTCGAGCTGCAGGGCGGCTCGCTC
>Ga0307511_10004800_pt1 | contig 13821 bp, 9 predicted proteins | sample 13_EM_MG_FD_200266 | JGI IMG/M metagenome (GOLD analysis project Ga0307511, IMG submission 200266) | Populus trichocarpa ectomycorrhiza microbial communities from riparian zone in the Pacific Northwest, United States - 13_EM | ecosystem: Host-associated > Plants > Roots > Unclassified | place...
GAGTAAATCACTTAACTCCAACAAAGGAAATACATAACTTGGCGGGGCGGCTGTGACTCGAACTAGGGCTTTCCTCCAAAGAGACAACACAAGGCCCGAGTACAAACCACTCGGCCAAGGGGGCACAACCCCCCCCATACACCTACGCTAAGCACTGAGCCCAATTGCCCCGAATGCTACCGGTAAACTGCGTGAGCAAACGGACCACCGGGGTGCTTTCGCGTTATTGCAGCGCATATGCATTACATTTACCCTAGTCATCTGCAAGCCTGTCTGCATTAGCTTGGGGGTGAGTGGAGAATTCGATACCAACAAACCACGCATTATTTTATGCAATAATGCACCAGAGCGATGTCATATATACTCGCCGGCTTGGGATATACTGGTATAGAAGTGCAAGGTTGTGGCCATATGCTTCTCAGGCTGGTGGGGTTTTTGGAACAGCTTGAGGAGATAAATGAAAATGAAAGTCATGGCCAGCAATATGGCTAGGTTTAGGTAGTGCAATGGCGATATAATCGCACAGAATGACTCTTTACGTGCTATTTTCACTGCCTTTTACTTTCGAGGGGGTCGTTTCTTGCAATTGATACCTAATTTTGATGTTTGCAGTTAGAGTCAGTGTCCGTGCACAGGTGCCGGAAAAGCCTCACACCAGCTGCAGCTAACCCATGCCCAGGTATAATCACAGTAAGCTCATCTCGCAATCTCTGATGTCTTCTGTTTGCCATCAGGTTATGTTCCGGCTCCCAGAAACTGAATTTGACTAATGGCCGGGATAACCGCATATATTCCCCACCCCGAAACCTTAGCCTTACGAGAACAATGCGCCTAGTTCAAAATTGGCAAGTTACATTAAAATGAAGGAATGCATGTGAAAAGAAAATAGGATGAGACATTATTTTTTGACAAACGGCATAGTGGAGAAGAAGGAAATTGACCAGGCCTTACCAATGAAGGCAGAAAGCAGATAACACCAGAGGAAAGAAACAAAAGACAGCCCTAATCCATGTACACATTGGTCTAATATGATACCATCAAGAAAGAGATGATAAAACGAAAATCATGCATGTAGACTCTATATTGATCCAACGAACCACACCTTAATTAACGTAGACACCGCCAAACAATAAGTGCCCCCCAGATTCTGGGGCCCAATTGTTGCTTTCTCGTCTTTCAAATCTTTCGCCCTATATCTTGAAATCAATTCAGATACATGGTGGGCAATTCAGACGCTGAACTCCTCCAAATCCCTAACCACGATAGCCACACTGGCTCGCTTTACCGCTTCAGCAAGCAGATTCCTCCTTGATAATAAGTCCTGGCTATCAGCGTCCCCGCCGTGTGCATATGAGCTGCTCGGTGGTGGTGGTGGTTGAGCATGAGCAATCCAAGACGCAGATGTTGGAGTGGGATTCGGAACAAGCACACTGGATTCTGCTGTGGCTGGCTGTCTTATGCTGACAGGGGAAGATGCTGGTGCTGCAGACATTCCTTTTGGGTGACGTTTGAAGATGGATCAGACAGTTTGTGTGGTTTGTGTCTCGAAGGTATTCCTAAGGACCCTGCCCGGTGTGTATGGATAAACCGGTACAAGAGAAGTTTTCAGTGGGTAGCTTTAGGAGCGGCAAATTGAGCGAGCGAGGAATTGGAGAAGGCCTATGTCGTATATGACCGTGGCAGCAAGTGAATCCGTCCAGAGAGCAAGAACCTAAAGGGGAATCTCCACCTAATAATAAATGAGTTTTTTCACCACACAAACGCCGCCAGACCAGATAAGACCCACCTAACGAACGAACTGTCCACAGTACATGGAACGAACAAACAGCCGTTACCAACGGGAAGTGAGCAAGAATTCTGAATGTCAAGCTTGCAAAGGATCCAGAAAGCCCGCCAAAAGCCAGGAATGCTCTAGCAAAGATGCCTAGCTACCCGACGGACCCTTATTCCCTTTTCTTCCGCACTTTCCTTTTTTTTCCCTCTCTCACTTCAACCTCGCGGCTGTCGAGGGGAGTTATTTTTCCGGTAGATGTCGGGCTTGGTGGAGGGAAATTCCCGGACTGTTAGGTTGGAATTATATTAAGCTAAACCAGAGTAGGGGTCCTTCGTGAGATTTGGTTTTCCAATTGGGTCAGAGAGGCCGTTAAATTGATAGGTAAGGATGGTGGATCCTTGGTGGATTGGCCGGTGGCTTGCTGGTATATATATGGCTATTGCAATTGCGTGGAGTTGCTGGTTTTGATAGAGTACGCTGTGGCGGACCGAGCTTTTATCACAGCACTGAACGAACGAATATAACTCGGTATATCGGTTAGGTGTATTTACTGTCAGGGTAGTATCGGCAGAGCGAGCAAAGGGATAAGGCCGAGAGAGAGACCGAGGGTAAGTAAACAGGTGAGGGTTCGTTCTATATGCTATCAGGAGAAACGTTAAGTTCCTGGATAAATAGACTTGAGACACTTACAAGATAAGTATGATGATATATGTCAACAAAACAGTTGCTCGGTAATTAGTCTCCCTCTTGTAGAGACTCGGTTATGGCTCGCTCACTTGTGATTGGTATTCCAACCTTTTTCTTCTACCAATATTCTCGTGATATGGCGGCAATTAACCCGGATAGAGAAATGGCAATGTTCGAGATAAATAAAATATATTATCCTCGGGGGTTCCACCAGCCTTATGTACTCTGTTTCGTTCCCTATAGCTTCTATACATAACGGCTATATCCTTGACTATTATCGACATTCCTGGCAAGAAGGAGATTTGGGATTGCAGCTAGGAAGAAAGGCCCATATTTACCATCATTTCGTCTGAAAGTGAAGCTCTCCTCCGTATCAAGGGGTTGCTGATAGGGAGTCAGTGGGGCGTCCCTTACGCAAAACACTGAGTGTCATAGTTCCCTGACCCTTCCATCGGTAGATCTGGATCTAGATCTAGATCGAGGGCTTTTCGGGCCGTGGGGGATATGTCATTATGGGGCGCAACGCTCCCTCCACAATGGACTAAATTCCCCACATATTTTGAATATTCCAAAATACCCGGTGCCCTAATCACCTCTTGCTTGTTTTTGTTTCGCTTTTCTGCTCTTTTGGTCTCTGATCTTGCTCCAGTTGTAGCGAATAAAGAAAAAGACACATTGCACTTCTACATCTGCTCACTACTTCCGGAGCCAAAACGGGCACAGCTATAATGCTCCGGTACCAGAGGATTATGGGAAGACGGCTTTGGGCTCTGAACGCTGAAATGGACCTCCCTAACACCATCCACCAATCCCTCTGCCATATTTCATATCCAGCTACCTAGTATTAATCTAACCTACGATGACTTATTCCACGATCTACTCCACGATCGATGCTAGGTTTTCATCCCAGGTTCACCCGGCATAAACCTGCGAACGACACTTTCCCCGAGCAAGGCATCAGCTTCGGAGTTGGAATACAGTAGAGCAATACCAGCTAGGTATCATATGGCCAACCTCAAGCCCACCACACAGGGCTCTGAAGCCGACCACATGGAGGTATTCCCCTCTACCAGGTATCGAGGTTCCGGTTGGTTTGAAACTTGACTTGAACCCTGCCCTGCGTTAACGGAGCGGGAAAGCAAGGGTTACCCAGACCTCCCCTCCGTTGACATTTATTTACCGGAATAACCATCCATGACCCCTCACTATTCCCTTCCACGAGCTCACTGATGTCCGTTGAGTAAGAGGGAGGTGGGGGAAGGGGGAACATATTACTTCTTCCCCCCCCCCACGCCCGTTAAACAGTCCGCCATCATCAGTTTTACAATTTCAGTATTCGGTCGTGAACTACCTCATCCGGAAAAATCTCTGAAACCGATATCTTTAGTAGTTAACAACCATCCGAACAGTCATTATCGTTTTAAAACACTGACATCGTCCAACTTACATTCTCCTGCAAAGCACACAGGCATCCTGGATGGGGAGGATCAAGTATTGCATTCGGGGCCGGGGTCAAGTGTTACACCCAACATTAGATATGTATAATCAATCCACCTTGTTTCAACACTCCGGCTGGGATCCTGTGGAGCCAACGGCTTTACATATGAAGGCCCCAAGAAACCTTGTACATATTTAGATGAAATTAGGACGATTCCTTCATTTAGTTGTCCGGCCAAAAAGAGTCTTAAATCATGCAGGTTTGAGGGGAAAGATGACATTTGGGTGAAAGGTCTTGAAGGATCAATCCAATTCAAAGGCTAGTTATAGCTTCTGCATGAAACCGTCGGGGATAACTCTAGATTAAACACCATTGGCGTATCACGTAGTATGTCTCGTGGGGTGTGGGGTATAACCTTCGTTCACAAGTGCAAACAAATAGGTGTAGATCAACTAAACAATGTGTATGTAACTCCTCTTTTTTTATACATGTACAATGAGTGGTGGACAATAAGGAAAGCGGGGTTCAATAAAGCAGAACAATGAAAAGTACGAAGGTACAAACCGACAAGCATCTTACTCCGCAAAACAGTCTCACAATATGCTGGGACGTCTTCACCCGAGCGGTTTTTTGTAGGTTCAATTCAAGGAAATAGATGGTTGTAATATTCCCTAGATCCCACACATTCAATTCATCGATGTCAACCAACCACCCATAAAATACACGAACCATCAACCCCTTGAATCAAAGCACACAGAAAACTCAGACCGTAGATAATGAAGAGCAAAAGGGAAAATGGCAAGTATGATATTGAAAGACAGTAAAGGAAGAATATGAACCTTGATATCGCTAGAAACGATGGCAGAAACTCGGCGAACTCTCTCCCGATAATGTTAAGATGGACAGTAACATGACCACAAGCCAGGCTATTAGTAGCCATGGAATCAGAAACCATGAGAAAGACTCAAGGTGACCAGATACCTAAACAAGAGTAACAGACAAGAATGATATACCACAAAATCGAGAAACACAAACGTCGAAATGAATGAAGAGGTAAAGGTATTTTTTCATAGCCGGAACCAAAAGAGAAGATCCCCCCAGGAAGTCACAGAGACTCGGCCAATTACAGAAGAAACATAAATTAGGAAGATATTAAGAACTCCATGAGATATGACTGAAAGGAATATTTTCTTTGAGTTTAGTCAGTATGCTGTAAGGCCTTTGGGTTGATAGGCTCTAAGATATTGTCGATCTCTTTATATAAGACCGCAACGCTTGAGGTTCTCTTGGATAATAATATCTAGAATTAAATAATTAGAACGATATTCCATCTAGTATTGGATTATGCTCCTTGGGCTTACCGTTCACTGCCGCCATGACGAATCTGATCTGTGTAGTATCTGTAGCACAAGTAAAGTGTGTGTAAATGTTCTTACTATCACTCTGGTTTAGGGAAACGAATCGGTTGAGAATGTAGTCGCAAGCCGCATTTTCGTTATCACCACCTGTATCATTGTCAATACCATTTCAAGGATCAAGGGGTCGGCTGAAGATTACCTTCGTAGTCGGGGAAGTAATTCTTCATGGGTGAGACAGGGAGCTTGTCTCGGAACCTGTCGATCTTGTTCAAGAAGAGGATGATTGAAGTATTTATGAACCACCGTGAGTTGCAGATGGAGTCGAATAGAGTCAGAGCTTCTTGCATACGATTGACCGTCTCATCTTCGAAGAGTAGCTGGTCGTATTCGGATATGGCTACAAGGAACAGGATTGTTGTCACGTTTTCGAAACAGTGGATCCACTTCTTTCGCTCGGACCTCTGTCCTCCGACATCGAACATGCGGTATGTGAGTTCCCCGATAATGAATGTCGTCTCCGTTATACCGGTTGTCTTTACACGCGATCGGAGAACATCTTGGTCACTGGGCAGGTAGTCTGGCTGGCATATGCGGTCGATAGAGTCGAAGTAGCTATGCTCCCGTCAATAATCTGGAAATAGCATTACGTTCCGAGGGTACGCTTACTATCGGGCAGAGTCGTTGAGTTGGTACTCGCGCGACCTCGTGAAACACTCCTGCACTCCTCGATCTTGCCACAATGCCCTAATAGCATTTCCAACTTCTGGTGGGAGACTGTCGCCTTCAATTTGTTGGGGTTGCATGAATATGGTCTGGACATGATACTCGTGTCGTTGATCTCCAAGCGGTACCTCCAGGGACTCCATAGCCTCCAGTATGACCCTCATTGACTGTACAGTATTTGAGAAGATGATTTCTTTAAATGATTCCCGCTCATCTCGGCTGTAGGAACCTTCATGGATCAATTTCATCTGCTTTAGGATCGTTGATTTTCCGGATTCACCAGCACCTGCGAAAGTGTCAGGATATCTTATCGCATCGCAGTCGCGATGGATGAAACTCACCCAATAGAAGCATTTTAATCTCGTTCCTCTGCATCAGTCGATCCTTCTTGAGCTGATTATCGATCTCCTCGTTTCTTTGCTTCCCCTCCTTCTCCTCTGCGCTCATTCCGCAACCCATTTTTGTTGATTAAAGAGAGTGTTGGTCTGCTTTTACTTAAGAGGCCAAAGGGGCTGAGCGCGACCGCCGCTGAGTGATTCAATGACTGGCGTTTTTATCGGAATGTAGAATTAATTCTAAGTCCGTTAGATATGGATCTGACAATCAACACCCAATGCAAAGCCGTTCGATTGAGAGAAAGGAAAAGGAGGTTGGAGATGAGACACGTCCATAGTAGAAGGGCAAATCCCAGGATGTGAGGTAAGGGTAGCCAACTAAAGGGGTTGTGCCACCACCAAACAGCAAGTCTTAAGCACAATTGCAAAATGCCCCTTCCCTGCCCGCCTTACTTTTGCAGCGGATTAATCGTTGGGAAAGAGATTGAAAGCAGCAATATCACCGCATATCTCAAGAGGTTATTCTTTCCCCCGACGCGCGCGAAAGAAGCAACAATACTGGGGAAAGGATTACAACAAAAACCCGAGGCGGATGGCAAAAATAATGAAGGTCGGACGACAGTTACTTACCGTGTTGATCAACGAGTGTGGAGACCAGGCGACTCTTCGAGTTTTGGTTGTGGTTTTATTCTGGCCAGATGATTGAAACAGAAAACTCTAATTGGAGAAAGACTGAAAGAAAGTGTTAAAAGAAGTTCTAGGTGCGTTCAAAGACTAAGTGAGTGGGAATGGTCGGAAAGAGAAAAATATGTGGTGTGCCTCTCGTGCACCTTCAGCTCGTGTCTCGAGGCCTCGAGCTGGTTTCTGGGGGGGGGTAAAAGGTTGGTTGGAGGAAAGAAGGAGTGAGAAGAAGGATGGATCTTTTTGTTACGGGTACAAGTACCTCAGAGACCAAGAAGGGGAATGCACCTTGGTAAGTGGACCCAGGCTCGCGGGGGCAGATATCTCTTCACGAGGTGAGCAGGGTCCAGGGGGATGGAGCCTGTGTAGCGTTTAATTGTACCAAGGTGGTTTGTGGAAGCTGGCAGGACGATTCAGTACCGACCCAGTAAAGCACGGGAGGATGTGAGCTAAGATGCCGTCGGTGGCGAATTAAAGCTGGAGCCGACTGACCTGCTCTGCACTAACTTAGTTCCACTGCCGTTGGGCAGTCTGGAGGAGGATGGAAACAATTGGATGAGGCTCCGGGTGCTTGCTTGACACTGCGGGTTGTCTTGGTAGACAAAGGCAGTAAGGATATTAGACGAGGACAGCTCGAGTAGGTGACTATGTATGTAGAAGCAAGTAACGTCGATTGCGAGCAAATCCGGGTGGAGTGGGGTGGAGTGGGGAGTGGGATGTGAAGGATGATATCGATGAGAAGATGCTGTGCTCTGCTATACTGCGCAGGAATGAGGTCGCTGTCCCAAGCTGTGTGGCCGGTGGGGGGAGCGCTCCTGACTTCAGGAACGGGCGGGAGCAACTACAACTGGATCTGGCTGCTGCGGTGGTGACCCCTATGCTGGATGGATGGATGACCCCCCGGCTGGGCCACCCATGTCCCTGTCGCTGCCTGTTTCCGGTTGTGTTTCCAGAGAAGCGAGGCTAAGGCCCGACGTGCTTCGAATCAAGCCTCAGCCTCGTCCTCTCACATCGCTTCTGGGCCCAGCTGTATCTGGAGACACGATCACGACAGCAGCTTCACGCTCTCCGATGTTGTTGAATATTGTGATTTTACTCGTCTTACGTGCTTATACCTACTTAAAGATGTCTTTTCAGTCCGCACCCCAGACTTCAGCTTCATACGGCAGTCTCCTACCCATACTCTAGTGTGGCCATGTAGGCTGGGCCATTGCCGCGGCAACGCTGGCATCTACATCTTTTCTTTTTTTCAAAAAGTCAATACAGTACGGTAATGATAGCTTTCCCAAAGTTCTCCATACAGTCCAACTGCATCGGAGATCTGGACGCAGGGTACAGCATTAAGAAACTGCCGACGATGTATAGCGCAAAGCACTCGTCTATCGACCTTCGGATCTGTAGATCTATATGAACCCAAGTCGCACTATTGGTGAAGCATGATCCCTTGCAAGCGATGCAGGAGCCGTTTAAGCATATCCTGGAAATTTGATCGGATGTGCCAGTTGGAGAAGCGAAACTGCAAGTCGTTCGAGTTTAGCTCAGGTTGACCCTGGCCCTAGAGGATTCCGAGGGCAAGCCACAAATGCAGGGGAAGTTAAAGCTTCGAGAACTATGCAAAAAAAAGAGTAAATCAATGGCAGTACTCAAGTTAAATTGACTGGAAAGGGGTTGTACAGAATGTGTCTTCAGGCCGCACTTCTTTAAAGTGAATAATATCAATGTTAAATTGGATGTCCTGCATTTCAGCAGCATCATAGGAACTTTTCATGTAATTTGATCTTAGTTTCTCAATACTAAAGTTGGACCAATCGCTAGCAATTTTATCCGGCTTGACAGCCACGCAATGTTAAGATAGAGCGGAAATTAAATGAACGTTGGATTTGGCTTAGAATTAGTGAGTGCTCTCGTCGGCAAAGGTGGTACCGTAACTACTCTGGAACTCGACTTTACCAATTGCAGGCCGAGCTCAGAAGGTCAGCCAGCTTCTCTAAATATTCGCGGTCTTCGCTGTCAAACGTTTTAGTGGCAGCTGAGTCGCAATCAATTACGCCAATGACCTTGCCACCGGACCACGTGTTTTGTTAGCCCAAGATCCCCGAGATGACAGTCGAGCCTCCGCCCTCTAGTATGAGGAGAAGCAGCTAACCTTGTCTTTGTGCAAGATTGGTACTACAATCTCACTATTCGTATCCCCATCACAGGCAATGTGCCCTGGAAAAGCATTGACGACCTTGCATGGCCACGTTAGAATCGCGTGGACGCACTGTAGGTTTTGCTGATCATGAGCACTCACCGGAACGACGATTGTCTCTTTCGCTTGGGCCGCTTTCCCACAGACCCCTTGACCAAACGCAATTGTCTGACAGGCCACCTGTAACAATGTGTCAGAACGTTAGGTATCACGACCAATACAAATTGGATATCTTCAACCTTGCCCATAAATGGCCCCAAAATCAGTTGTTTTTCGTTCATAGGGTCTACTACGTAAAAACCTGTGTATGCTTTCAGAAGTGTAATTCCTTGAATGCTGTGGTGATTCAGGACCTACCGGTCCAGTTGGTTTCACTTGACGGATAGGGCATTGACTTTTGTGCATGCCATATAAGCGATGCTGCGTTGGCAAGATTGCTAGATGCAAGAATCAGAAGCTATGTTTGACCATACATCGAGTCGTAGTTCATACGAGGGGAGCCCGGATCATGTTTCACAGGACCCGACCTCTGGGGGCGGGGACGGGAAATTTCTGAAACCTACCAGACCTATCTCATGCCCCCCGCCGCCACACACCAAAGAGTTTAGCTACCGGGCCCGTATCGATAGCTTTCTCCCCAGAACCCGACTAAGCATACCCTAATGCTTCAATGCGAACCTCAAATTAGACTGGATATATTAGGGTAAATTACCCAGTTTCTTTGTCCATCAAACAGAGCTTCTGCCTGCTCTAAAACCTGAGTATAAGCCTCCTTCTTCGTGACATTGTCTGCGAAGTTGCTGGCATCGGCATGAACCTGGAGTTGGGGACACGTTTAATCTTGGAATAAACTACTGGATGGAATGACATACCATTGTCGCTGGTAGTTTGAAGTGATACAGTATGGTATCGGATGAACTGGTGGGGTCTTGGAAGGGGGTGGTTGTAGGGTGTGGCTATAGGATGTGGCTGTAGGAGGTGGCTGTAGGAGGTGGTTGAGGCTGGCTTGCATTCAAAGTCTACGGAGCGGCACTTGTATAAACTAGTCTGGTTGGCACTAAACTAACGGACTAGTCACGAGACTATACTCTTCTAACCTTCACTCTAACCTTAGTCTGGTAATCTCCTTGGTGCAGAGCTCGACTGTGTTATCCACCGAGGGCCGATAACTCTATCTATCTTAGATAAACCTATGGAGAAAAAGTGCATGATATGCTGATAGTCAACGGACTACTGCTGCATAGGTTTGAGCCAGCCCTGAAACTTAGTCTTGGGGGGAGACATGAATTCTTCTACCAAAATACCAAACGGGAAACGACACGGTACCAAGAATATCCCATCGGAGGATAAATTCATGGGCAATTGATGAAATACTGGCGTCTTATAAAATAATGTGGATAATAAACATAGACGTACTGGAATAATCTTGGAATATAGTATGAATACTGCGCTATTGTTTCAGAAATCTGAAAATCAAAAAAGGAAGAAAATAAAGTCAAGAGGTGTATACGTCGGTAGTGTACTGTTGAGAAATTAAATGGTACGTCTGCCACCTTTCCAGATGCGGCAAGCGTGTTGGATTGGTTACAATTCAGTAGTCTCTGGGCGGGCTACCAAAACGACAACTAGACTGGCGATAATTAACTGTGGTATGTAAGTGTTATGCCCTCAAAATAGGAAACGTAGGGGATGCTCACTAGAAGAGCAATCAGTGCCGTGGCAAATATGCTTCCTCTACTAGCGGGGAATTTGCCCTTCAGAAGCCAACCTTGGGATTCATAATATCTTTCATGGTATTTATCCGTTAGTCTGGTTCAACTTAAAAATTCTCATGTCTAACAGAGACTGGCTCTCACCGTTGTGCACCCAATGCCAATATAATGATTGATATTCCCACAAATGTGGCCCCTAGGGATTTGCCCATATGGGCCAGAGGATGAGGTCCATCTGCCGTGCCAACCAGACTACCATCTGCAATTGGAAAGGTATTAGCTAGACCATCATCTGAATTTTAGTGAAGTACACACCCGTAGAATTTGGTGGTTGCACGACTGCATTGAGTCTGCCAGTCAGTTCCGCACTGTCAGCGCCAATCACCTCACGATGGGAACCAGCAGGGGCTCATGCCTAAAAAGCTGTGTGACTGCAATGCCTATGCACCTGCATTAGAAACATAGAAATAGGATGCAGAAATATGAAGTGAATATACCTATTGAAGCAAAAGCAAGGGATGTTCGCAGCCATGCGAGAAAGGTTCTTTCTATGTGCAGTGATCCAAATTTTGTCAGCTCACGAGCTCTGGAAAGATTCCGCTTGTCCCTACCTAGCGCCAAATGGTCTCGCGCGACACTGCCTTTGTTCTCAAGCTCGATTGCTCCAAATCTTCCTAAAACCGTAGGAGTTTTCACATTCGTTCCACTTGTGGTGTTACTTTTGTCTGGAGCTGCCACTGGTGTATGCGCTGCCTGATTCTCGCGGGAAGGCACTGGTCCGGCTGTCGGTGACGGCAAAGGATTTTCTTGGTTACTCTTTGCTGGTCGTTGACTGGACATATTGATGTAGCTGTGAAAATGGAGCGGCAAGGAAGCAGAGTACCCTACTTAATCTATGGGGTTATATCGTGCGGAGGGGGTGGGAGTGTGCTACTACAGCCGTGTTCAGAAAGTAGTCGCCTGACTTCTATGTATGCAGCGGGTAACAAGACCGATCACCAGTAACTCGGTGCTTTCCACTCCAATATTCACGAGAGTAAGTTTGATTCGGGTGTTTTTTATCAGTATGTGTTCTGCTAGATTGGCAGAAGAACCAGGTGTTGGGCTCAAAAATGGCACGAGGACATGAATAAATGCTGCTATGGAGGTCACGTGCGTCTATGTAGGGATATAACCGGCGTCTAGACCAAAGAGGACTACGTCCAGACTAGTCCAAACTGCCAACCAGGCTAAGTTAAAACAAGACTACTATAAACTCGCCGGTGGCGAATGAGGTTGGGGGACCAATAAACGTTTCCTCCGGTCAGACGGGCATTTGCCGACGGTTTGGGCGATCGGAGATAAAGATTCCTACGTACTATACCTACACAGCAGTCTAGTTGCATACAGCTCTTAACTATCCCTTAGTCAGGCATATTACCTCCGAGCTTAGTTCTTTCAGTTACAAAAAAGATGATTTACCAGGTAAACTGGTGAATAAGAGTCTCAGTCAAAAAGAGAAGCATCACCGCAGAACAGGTCAAAAAAATCCGAGCGCAAGCCGTCAAACTGCCCACATGTAGTAACGCAAAGAGAAAGATCAAAAGATATTGGCTAGGGCTCTTATTCCTGGTAGCGGTTAAGAAGCTTGATATTGGTATTTATGTGCGGATAGGTGAACTCACTTAGGTTCACTTTTAAGCTACTTTTTTTCTTCTTTCACCTATGAGTCCATAGAGAATCATAACAAAAGAATAACTAAGTAAGCAACAAGGCAAGGTCAAGGCACAAAAAAGTAATATATTGGTGGGGTAAAAAAATGATTTCTCCCTCATGGCCACCTCCTCACTTCACTACTCGGCCTCGCCTTTCTTATTACCTGAAGTAAGGGAGAAGTAAGAGTCTCGGTCCCGTAGAGTTGCTATCAGGATCGGGCCCCTTCTGCTGGTGTAGCCTCGTACCTATGAAGTGTCTACCTATTGATAACAAACCCCCAGCTTGTCTCTCCCGTAAGCCACCAAGAAGGCCGAGTGGGTAAGATCTGTTACAAGTATGGTCTTATGAGGGAATTCTAGTGTTAGCAATTTCTAAAATGAATTTCTTGAGCTTTGAAAGTTAGGACACAACTAGGGTGGTTAGTAACCCCCAAGACATATATTCCAGAAGGTGGCAGAGGCGAAGCCCCTTTGTCCCGCATTCATTTCATTTCATTTCCTTAGCTTTAGTGTTTATGTATCTGTTTTCTCGTTGAGAGGAGATCATTACAGAAGGGAATAGAGATAGTGGGTAGGTAGTAGTAGCCTTGAACCTACGCTCTTGGGGCCATGGGACAGGGCCACACGGCATGGTGTCCACTAGTACTACCTAGGTACTTATATGCCTGGGAATATTGTCCTTATAGACAATCTTACTACCGTGGCTGCGAACAGTTACCCTGAACTTTGGCGAGCAGGCAATTTCGGGAATTCAGGGTACTACTGCCGTTCGGGCTCAAATTTAGTACTTTGTAGCGGGAACTATATAAGCAGGTACCTCTTCGCGAGCTCGAGGACAGTCCCACTCTCTCGGTCATGAGAGATGTAGTAATGAACAGTTCTTTGTCCAATATTCTTGCCTCAGACCTGAAGACAGAGTCTCAAAGCAGTTGAGATGTAATGGTACTTACTATTCTCATCGAAGACGGAGAAAGGAAACCGGCACCCATAGCCCACGAGATTATTATTTCACAAATTTCCCGAAAACAAGGTCTAGGAACGGAATTTAGCTATTTCAGACCTTCAAAATCCCTCCCCTACCTCCAATATCAAGGACGTATTTGTTCTGACCCATTCACCAATCTGCATAATATTCTTCATACGAAACTATAGAATAATTAAGCCAGACATCACCAAACAAGTAGAAGTATGAAAAATATAACATAAATAAAATACTAGGAATTAAATC
>Ga0307511_10004801_pt1 | contig 13819 bp, 13 predicted proteins | sample 13_EM_MG_FD_200266 | JGI IMG/M metagenome (GOLD analysis project Ga0307511, IMG submission 200266) | Populus trichocarpa ectomycorrhiza microbial communities from riparian zone in the Pacific Northwest, United States - 13_EM | ecosystem: Host-associated > Plants > Roots > Unclassified | place...
CATGGGTGTCCGGGCCAGCTTGCGCGCACCTCGACTAATCCCACGGGCCCTGAAGTTAACGACCATGTAAGCCTCCAGTGGCTATCATATGAGCAACCACAGGGCTCGAACCTGAGACCACAGAGGGAGCAAATCTCTTGGTCCCAAGCTCTTACTACTGGACCACCACCTAGATGATTTCTTGAGTAGGCAAGTAGAGGCTGGTCAATTTTTAGTTCAGTGCAATATGATCAAATTTAATACTGCAATGCCAGTTGGACTGACACGTGTCCACTACTGCTTCTAGGATGTTATTTAAAATTTTTGCATAGTTTAATTAAATTGTTTCAAACAGTGTTTTAAGAAAATTATTTTTTAAAAAAAATAATTTTAATATTTTTCATATTTTTAAATTGTTTTAATGTTAAAAATAATTTTTTAAAAAATATAAACATTATTATTTTAATACCTTTCTAAAAAATACATCTCCTATGGAAGACTCTCATCCATTACTACTGTTTAAGCTTTCGTTTTAATCTGCAGGGCGAGAAGTTCCGCACTGTTTTAGCTTGCCTGCCAGTATTTAAAAACTCTATTTTTATCATTCACCCGTCCAAGATGCTCAAATTCTCTCATGCCTAGCCTACTGTCCCAAGCACTTTCTCGACCTCCTAAAAATAATATAAACAGGGATTATTTAGCTACCATGTTCACAAACATGCGTGTGATATTAACAGTGAACAGAAAATGTCAGTACAAGCACTACAGTTCAATGATGCAACTACAGTCCAGTAAATATTTATTGTTAAGAAATTGGACGCACAGTGTAAGCCAATATTGTTTTACACCAAGAAGTAAGAATTTATTTTCGAGATGATTAAAACAAATAAATCATTCCATTAAAGTCATATTCATATAAAAATCTGAAGGGGGCTGCTATAATGTCGGCATCAACATATACGGATATTCCTATTTGTAACGTTGGATTTGAATTTAGGGTTCTGCTTTTACTGTTTTATTTAAATCCAGTCGTCTTGGCAACACTCTACTTCCCCCGCCCAAGTTTAGTGTGTTCTTCTTTTAGCTTTGGCACGCTGCATGAACAATTAGGTGCAAGATTTTTATCACTTACAAACATAGTCACCTTGTTATCTCCTTTGGAAATTGAAGGCTTTTATTGCAAAAGCGAAAATCACTCCAAAAAGCACGCAGAATCCAACCACCATAAGACCAGCGACACCTAAGAAATCATGCCTGTATCCAAACACTTCCTGAAGAACTTGCTTCACAGGCAACAAGCGATCCCCTTCGGAGAGCTTCATTAGTTTATTATCATCGCCATACTGGGAAATCAAGAGACCGTAAAGAGTCCAGGCTATTGGGTTTGCCCAGTAGTACCAGCTCCACCATATGGGAATTCTCTGTTCACAGCAAATAAATCAACAGATTTAGAAAAGTAGAACTAGTAATGGATATAGCAAATAGTCCAGGGTCTTTTTTTTTTTTTTAATCATGGCATTCAGGTTTAAATCAATGCTGGAAAACCACTTCTATTAGCTGATAGCATGCATTTGCAATATGAACCATCAATCAAACAACTCAAAGATGCTCATTGGAAGGGCAGGCTCGGATATTCAGCAGTCATCCTCCGAATATATGACTTTCCATCAATGAGAAGTGAGTGGTTAGTGGTTATAACAATTTAGAGGCGCTGGTACATGGTACATTCTGCACTATTAGGTGACCTCTCCAGCAATGGACAAAAAATGCCAAGACTGAAATCAAAAAAATAATTGCAAGATGCAAGTTCTTTCCCATTTTTGCCTGTCTCTCCAAATACAAGGAGCACGTAGGGAATCAAGCTAGACACGCAATTCGAAAAGCTTTGAATAACAACTAGTTCTTTACCTTGTGAGGAATCATAAAGCCACTGAAAAGGTTCCAAAGCATATAAAATGGAGCAGCAATGATGGAAGCCACGTTGTGATTTGGTGTGAGTGCTGTCGTCATCATTCCATAAAAGGTGAAGTATAGCATGGTAAAATACATGAAGAAAGAGTACCAAATAAACTTCAAAGCAGTCCAGTCAAATGATGCCATGGAGTAGAAAATTGTGCAGTATATAATTGTTTGTCCAAACACGTAAGGGAATTCAATAACAACCTGTACACAGGAAAGAAATTCAATGGTCGTTTTTGAACAATCAAGAGGTATTTTTACTTGGAAGGTGGAAACAAGGCCAGTAACGAAACCTGCGCAAAGGCGAACGGTAGAGCTGAGTACATCCCTGCAGCTCTCTCTCGATATGAAACAAATCTTTCAACAGAAACAACAGGTTGAACAGCAGATGCATTGGTTATTCCAATAAATAGGACAGCCGCATACATGGATCCCATTGCATTGAATAATTCTTGCACATTCTCCCTGGAAGAAAAGTATTAAAATGTTAAAATATGATATATAACGTAATTAAATTCTAGACCAAGGAAATGTGAAATTTGATAATGAGAGAACAAACTAATAGAAAAACAAAAACAACAGTTCAAAATTGTTTATCAATGAAAAGGGGTAAAGATCCCTCCTCTTTCTCACAATTAATAGAGGTTCTTTTCATCACGATCATAAGTCACCAATTTTGCTTTGCAAGACTTGTCTTATATTTCTGTTGCTTACGATTACAGCACCTTTAGACCCACATCCATATCATATAGTTTTGTGCGCATATCAACCTTCTAACAGTGTTAAATAAAATTGCTCTGATTTCTAAACGCTTCTAGGGGACTGTAGCCATTAAAAGTTCATGTGATTGAAACTAGCTACAGCAATCAAGTGGAAACAAAGGTGCAGAATAAAGGGGGAGGAACAATAAAAAAATTCAAATTTCTTCCAAGCTTCAGGGAGTTTATGCAGAATTGGAAACAAATTCCCAATGTGGACCCGGTAAAAGAATATGTACTTGATTGATTTTACATCATCATCCTCTTTAGCAAATAGATCATTAGAAAATGTTTAAGTACAGTAGTAAATTGTGCAGTTGCAATACCAAAAGTAACCAAGCATGATTGCACCCCAACGTCATTCAATGTGCAAGAAATCATAAAATTATGAGAGATTGCTTTAACAAAGTTTAAGCAGAAAACCTTTTGGAACCAAATCTCCAACATATTGTCCCAAGCATTAATGAAATGATCACAGTATAGAAGAAGCGGACTGCAGTGTATTGTGGGTTTCGCCAGTAAGATAGATTTTGCTTCCAAAGGCAGGCTAATAACTGGTCAAAAAATGACTGACAGTACTTGGTTGGAAAGTTCAAGTCTTTCGCACTACTGTTTGGCTTGCTTAAATTTTCAACCAACTCCCTATTACGTCTGAAACAAAAGAAGACATCAAAATTTCATGAGCTAGAAAGGAGGAGAGAGAATAGGGGCAGTCCATCAAATTGAATAAAAACTAAAAGTTCTGGGAACTGGACGTACTGATGTAGATTTGATCTTCGGTAAATTTCAGCAAAGTCCACACCTAGACGGGTTTCTTCCGCTGAAGAAGTAACCTCAAGCATCCAGGCAGCAGGGTTATATCCATGTCTAATCTTTGGCACTCCTTCAACTGCCTACAAAACAATTGTGTATAGCATATGGATGAATACAGCCAAGTTCAAATTTGATATGTAGCACAAACAAGCCACATATCATATATGTTAGAGGAATAAAAATGTGTAATCTGACCTCAAAATACTTGATGAGCTCACAAGACCTTGGGCCAAGAGGACCAGCATATATTAGCTCTCCTCCACGCTTCATAAACAAAAGCTGTAAAGAAAGACATGGATGATCAGCATATTGACAAATATATTACGAACAATATAACCTTTAATGCCTCTAGTCTTTTCACCAATCTAATTGAAGCGTGGACAGATCTTTAAGAAGAGAAGCATTTAACAGCTCTATTCAAGCTATTGGTATGTCATGTGGCACCGGATCAATGCAGTTTATATATTGTCCAATTAAAAAGAAAATGAATACCTCATCAAAGGATTCAAAAATGTCTATGCTTGGCTGATGGATTGTGCAAACAATTGTCCGTCCAGTGTTTACTATATTCCTCACAGTTCTCATCACAATGGCTGCAGCTCTTGCATCCAACCCTGAGGTGGGCTCATCCATGAACACTATGGATGGGTTAGCAACCAATTCAACAGCAATTGTTAACCTTTTCCGTTGTTCTGTTGATAAACCATTGACTCCAGGTAGACCAACCAGTGCTCCACTTAATGGAGTAAGCTCCACAAGTTCCATAACCTCCTCAACAAATGCCTGAAAAGTTCAACCCTCACAATGTCATGTTTTACCAAACACATCAAATAGCACAAAAATGTTTATAATTACCTGCTGTGTATCCATGTTAACTACTGTTGGTAACCGAAGCCAGGCCGAGAAAAGAAGCGATTCAAGAACAGTTAAACATGGAGAATGAATATCATTTTGCTCACAGTAACCAGAAACTCTTGCAAACGTCTCTTGCTTTTTGGGATAACCAGATATATGCATGTTCCCTTCTATGATCCCTCCAGTTTTTCTACCAGCTAAAACATCCATGAGGGTGGTTTTTCCAGCACCACTGACTCCAACCAGTGCTGTAAGCACACCAGGCCTAAATGCTCCAGTAACATTAACCAACAACTGCAATCTGTCTTCTACTATCCCTTGTTGCTTCAGCTCCTGGAAAGATACCAGGATGAGATATTTTCCTTTCCAAAATATTCCAGAAAACTTATTACATACATGGGAGGAGGAATTTACACACCACAGGGACGTCCACAAAGTAATTGATATTGCTGAAAGACATGGAAAGAGGCTGAAATGGTAGAACCATGCCTCTCGGCTTGAAATATTTTCCTGCCAGAAGTTACAATTAATAAACACTTCAAACATTCAGTTGTGGTTGATATTTACTAGAAATTAGAAGAAAACAAATCCAGAATAAAGTTATTAACCATTCAGTGAGCCAGAATGCTGCAAGTACTCCCTCAGTTCAATAACAACATTTTCTCCTTTCCTTCTCTTGTCTCTCTCTTGCAGCTCCTCCTTGGAAACCACAGCTTGATGCTTCCCCAAAGCTGTTAAACAATAACAAAGACCTTGGTGTGATTACCTCTCTACTTGTTTGTTTGGACAATCAATGCAAAGGAAGCACAGGATTAGAAAACTGTTCTCAAAATAGTGATGGCTTACGATTAAGGTATGCTAGGAAGAATGTGAACAGAAGATTGAATAGAACTGTATATCCAAGCAGAGCAGCAATTCCAATCCAATACCAGTAGCTTTCTGGAAATAAACTGCGTGCTCTCAGTAGTGCCTCACCTAATGAAAAGTCTGTGTTGTTCCCAGCTCTCTACATCACCAAACAAGAAAGAATAATGAGTTTATATTTTCAAAGCATGAATGCTCACTTAATTAATAGAAATTAATTAGATGAACAAGGTGCTAAACCCAAGCCGATTGCATTTTGGATTTAGGAGCTCCACATGTTAAGAGGGGGTAACCTCAAGGTTATAAAAAAAAAAAAAAAAAAAAAAAGGTTTTCCTTTCAACCAATAGACATATCTCGAGCATAGCCAAAAGAAATTGACAGGAAAGGATTCATATATATTCACATAGTTTATGCTCTGACCGCAGTTAATGGCTCGTCATGGTTCATTTTTTTATTTGTCTATACATAATTATCATGCTGAACTAAATAAGATTGCATTTAACTTGACTTGAACATTACAGTGGGTCGTAACTAAAAAAAAAATAACTTCAAAGGTATGTTTGTCAAGATGGACTAGAGAAGGATATGAATGAGGGGAGGGATTGGGAATTCGCTTTGGCAAGAAGGATGGAGATGCAAGAAAGGACCGAAGGATCCATGTCACTTGCAGTCCTTCCTCACTACTAATTTTCAAACCTCCCAATTATTTTCATTCTTCCTCTCCTTTGTAATTGGATGGGTTGACTCTCATAGCTCACAAAAAAACTAGATGGATGAGTGACCATCCATCCTTTCTCCTCTCCCTCCTTCCATTTTACCCAATTCATCCTTCACCCTATCCATTTTTCCTCCTAAAAATCATTCCCGCAAGTCAGAATTGTTAACTAAGCACAATACTTCCAATCAAACAATATGCTTTGTAACGCTAGTATCAAAAATATACTTCCATGTTTCCTAGAGTCAATGAACCTTGAGTCAAAATCAACAATCAATAATTAAACTTTTTGAACATTCATTTATAAGTAAATTAACAATTGAAGGAAAATAGTTTTTGAAAAAACCAACTTAGAGTAAAAGCCAATGTAACTAGTTGATTTCTAAGGAAGATGGAAACAGATGATCATATAATAACAACCTTATCCCAAGAATGCCCAAGGAATTCATTCACTGATGCTGCATTTTGAGCATACATCAAAGGAGAAACCCAGAAACCCCATATCCACCAGCTTGGGATATAATCTGTCACAGCAAACAAAAAGAGTAAATAAAATGGAATGAAAATAACCATAAATCCAGCAAAACATTGATTACCTCTCGAAATGATGTATCCTCCAAGAGCCATTACAACCAACATAGCAAAAGATCCAAAGGTGTTGGCAACTATCATATGACGGCCCAAGGATCCAATTACACGAAAGAGAGCTATAGACATTTGGTGCAGAAAGAAATACAACAAAAACTGCCGAAAAAATCTGCAGATTGCAGCACTAAAATTACAAACTACTGCCAAAAACTATAGCAGATTAACAAATTAAAATAAAAAAATACATTCCAAGCAAACATCAAAACTGGAAGAAAAATCCATGAAAGATTTTAATATACCTGGTAATATTAGGATCATATCCAATCACATAGTATGTGACTGCCACCCAGAGACCAGATTCCATGAGTGAAATTGGAATACTTAAGACCCAAGAAGGAAGTGTGTATGCCCAGCTGGGGTAGAAGCGCAAATCCCTATGCTTGTAGAGCACTGGAAGCTTGGCTACCAGCATTGAAACCTCCGTAAAGCCATTAAAAAGAATAATGACCATGGAGAAGTATATGGACCCAACAAATAAACCTCCATCATAAATCGTGTCACGATGCATGGTTGAGCGGAAAAAAACGCTCATTGTGATCAATGCAACAAGAAGAAGCTGCAAAATAATTCTTAGAAATTGTATAAACTAGTAGTAAATAGGTAAAATCATAACCACATCCATCTTCCTGAGAGAATGGAAGAAGAATACATTAAAAAGTCTAACAAATAAAAGGGAGTGATTATTAACCAGCTCTCATCGTCAAGAAGTTAACATTAATTATTTTTTCTATCAAGCCCAAAGAAATCATTTCGCTTATCACCAAAAAAGAATTTTGAGATTTCAGCCAAAAAGGCAGTAACATTACCTGAATAAATTTGAATACATATATAAATGAATTCCGTTTCATTAGAAGCTTCTGCCAGTTAAAGCAGATCCTGAAAAGCTCACTCTGTTTTACACCGAACTTAGAAGTTGACAAAGCTGCTGGATGATTGTAACGTTTGTCAAAAGGAACTGCCAGTTCCTCAGACAAACTTCGACCAACAAGAAATGAGTGAAAAGCTTCAACAAACTTCCTCGGAGGTATGTACCGATAAGGGCGATTGGGAACAGACCAGTACTGCTCTTGGTCCTTCTTTGAAATAACCTGTATAATGAATTACAATAAGATAAATATAACAATAATGGAGAATAAACTCACATCCAAGCTCTTTACTACTTACTTCTTGCAAGAAGTCTGCCACGTTCTTTCTCTCAGGGCAGCTAAATCCCATAGATGAAAAGAAATCTAGAGCTGCATCACGGGGTCCCTGGTAAACAATCTGGCCCTCACATAAGAGCATAACATCATCAAATAGTTCGTATGTCTCGGGTGCAGGTTGCAGCAAAGAAATGACAGTGGTACCATCAAGTGCACGGGTTGAATGCCTTAAATATTTGATGATTTGATATGTAGTAGAACTATCGAGCCCGTTGGATATTTCATCCATGAACAGCACTCTAGCCGGACCAACTAGTAATTCACCTGAAAATCAAACACAGATGTATATATAGCATTCTGGCACACACGAAACCACAACCCAAAGGAAAAAAAATAAATAAATAAACAGAGGTCAGTCAATATATAGACCTGTTGTAAGTCGCTTCTTCTGCCCCCCCGAGATCCCTTTAAGCATTTCATCACCAACCAATGTGTCAGCACATATGTCCAAACCTAAAATCTTTGTCAGATATATTTTAGTACTTCAGAAAAGTTTTTAGGGATGATTCTAAGCAACTACTTGCAAGATAAATTTGCTCCATACATGCTAAACAATGTCCCATGCTTCATTTAAGAGGCATTTTTCCTTTTTAACCACCTCCCAATTGCTAATAACTTTTACCCAAACTAGTATCTGTATGGATGGTTAATCCTGAGCAAATAAAATTACACGTCAAAAGTTCCAGCATACAACATTTCATTTAGAAAATAGCAGAATTATTGATTCCAATTGCTTATTCCCAACCCGAACCAAACTTCAATGGAAAAACAAGGATGCTATGCTAAGAGCTTCTTAGAACAACAGGCTAACATTTGTTTTCTGTTTTCTTGATTATGTGGGCATACTGGCATAAATAAGACCTGAAGCATCGCATACTCCAATTGGTATGAACAGGCCACTGACAGAAGAATGCAGGATAATTTTGACACAAATTGAATCAGAAAATAATATAGTTGTTGGAGCTTCAAAACAATTAGAAAAACAATGATAACCAGCAGCAGTCCAAAAGAAGACTTGTACAGACTTGTTGGTAGATGTTCTCTTTTTAAATAAACTCAGTTTATCAATAAGTTCAATCCATGTTCGAAAGAACAGTTTCACATTACTTTTCAATACTATTATTTCTATGCTACTTTGAGATAGTAAATTTCTGCACAAAGCATGCACAAGAAACAGTTTTAGCAGTCTATATTATTACCCTTTCAAACATCTAAGATAGTCAACATCATTGACTACATTTCCATGCTAGAGAGTAAAGTTCTATGGTTCTCAAGAATATTATTGAAAAAACTTTAAAAATACATACAAATAACAAGAAGGCTTTCTCTTCCAAAACTATCATTAAGAGGATGGACTGAGTTTTTCAATATAAAAGATTTGTGTACCCATAAAGAGTAAGGACTTTATAAATAATATAACTGCACCAGGATTAATGTATACATAAACATTAACCAGGATCTAGAGAGTACCTTCATTATGTACTCCACCACCAGGTTAGTCTCCTGTCCCCCCAAAGCTAATGACTGGAGAGAAAAATATATAGTGAAGATCCAACCCAATCAGCAACAAATTATTAGGCAAGAAAAACTGGCTGGAACAAGTTTACAAATTATGAGTACCTTCATAAATATATCAAGATCTTCATCAGGCTTTATCCCTGCGAACTTCTCTCTTCTTGCAAGCTCCAAAAGCATATCTGATACAAGCGTCTTTGTCAGCATCTAGGTAATTGGGCACTGAGATCTTAGTTCGTATATTCATAAGTAGGTGCAGGTGTGAATTTTTGGGATAGGTCTTAGGTGACAATAGCTAAGGGGATTCGGGTGAAAAAAAGGGGACAAAGAAGAAAACAAATAAAGCAGCACAGCCATAGATATGATTTTTTAAATCTTACCATATTTGGAACCAACACCTTGGCAGCATCCTGCAAACTCTAGAGTTTCTTTTACAGTCATCTCAGCCACATGCCAATCATGCTGACTGACATATGCCGAAGTCCTCGGAGCAACAAACTCATTTAGACTGTGTCCATTATAAGTAATTTTCCCAGACATCTTCAATTGCAATGCAGAGTGAATAAGCAACAAGACAAGAAGATATTCAGCGAGAATATCACATTAATGGAACCACAGATATTACTTTCAATCCTATGTAACTGGAAAGCACATCATCACATGATTCCATAGCTGAAAGAGAACGTGATTCTCCATGCAATAGATGTATATTTGCATAGGCCCTCAAAATTTGGTCCATCTTCATCATGCAGCATAGCTCCATTGATGAAATGATACCTTGACAATACGAGAGTCCAAAGTTGCTCGACGTGCTTACACTAGCACTTCTATTATACCAACCTTATACTTTTTTTCAACGTTTGACTACTCTTAACTTTTTTTAAAAAAATCAAATATCACTAATTTTTTTTATTGTTCCAATTAAGTACTTTTTAAAAAAGTACTTGATTTTAATAATAAAAAAAGTATGTGCATCAAAATCCAAAAAACAATCATATACTTGATTGATATAAAATGAAAGTTGAAGTACTGGTAACTATTTAAAAGTAACATCATCAAATAATAAAAATATTTGATGGAAGATATTGAGATTTAAAAAAAAAAAAAAGTGCATTGAACGAAAATAAAATCCATATGCTCCATTGAAAAAAAGGTATAAATTAAGCTAGTATGTAATTATTTCATTTATTATTACAAGAAACCTATCATGTCAACCCGGCAGAGGTTCGGGCATGGGAGAGCTGCAGCAGAAGTCATCCTATTTAAATTACTTGTAAGATAAACAAAATCCTAGTACCTGCAAATCATTTCCAAGACGTCCAGCAAGAGCTAAGAGTAGTGTTGTCTTTCCAGAGCTTGGAGGCCCCAATAGGAGGGTCAATCTACAAAATAACACTTATACCTAAGACCAGAGAGAAAGAATGCGACTCAAAAATAACCAACCGATCCCACTCATGTAAACTCAAAACTTGAATACCTAGAAGGCCTTATAATCCCACTAACATCATCCAAAATGGTTAGCTTGCTTCTGTTTCCTCTATATATCCGCAATTGCCTTAAAAGCGCCTTTTGATCAAAACGTAGATACAAATAGATTATATGAAATTCAAAATTATTGAACAAGAAGAGAAATAGCCAAAGAACGAGATCTCTGGTCTTAATTAAGGAAAAAGTATACGAACAAGCTTCTTAACTAAGATTATTATACCTCGGTCATGTTGAAAACAAAGTTGGGGATGGTTGGGAGGGCCCTACTTCCCACATGGACAAAAGATTCGACAGTCACATTCTGAACACGAACCTCAATCTTTGGAAATTCCAAACGTACTCTGTGAAAATCATAACAAATTAATCGAAGATAGCAAGTGTCCACCCAAAAAATTAAGATAATTTATGTTGAAGTTAAAACAATCAGTTATGATCAGTTTAGTTCAGAAGAATCAAACCCAATAAGCAATTAATATTGGCTTACTTTTTTGGTTTTTTTTTTTTTTTGAGAGTTTTAGACGAGTGAAAGCAATGGTTTATATCCTCAAAAAACACATTCATTTCACTCATTTTCTATATATATCAAATTCCTCGATTTCTTTTAGTAGTCTCTTGTATCTCTATGATCAACAAAATTCTTGGTATTTTTATATATATAATCCTGAAAATGTATTTATCTTATTCTAAGTTGCAAACCTTTCTCGCCTTCTCCACACAATTTACCATTATAGAATATGCATCCCCGGCCATAGATCTCTAATTAACAAATGTGAAAACTGAAAAGTAATTAATATTCTAGATATATATATTTTCTTATAAAAAAAATCCATGCAGTGAAGCATAATTAAAATCTGACTCGTATGAATTAGGTTAGGTGGACTCGCTTAGCTCACTTAAGGTCTTATTGTAAGTTCGTTTCAACTACCAAAAGACCATATATCCAAAACTGATCAACTAATTACCAAAACCTACAACTCATCAAAATCAAATAAAAAAGAAAACCTCTTCAATTCTTTTCACTGATGTTTTCTGAAAACCGTTACAAGAGAAGAAGATTTTACGTACGCATCAAGTCGCTTTCGCATCCTGTCAAAGAATCGCTCAGGGTCTTCATCGACAGAGCTAACCAAGCGCTCAAGCACGAGCTTCTGCTCTTGTGCCCCGAGCTCACTTAGATCCATCTCTTTATGATCACCAACAACATTCTTGAAAATGCCTCTCCGTACTCGAGCATAAGTAGGCAGGCGCTCGAGCGCCGCCCATCGAAGCGCCTCCTCGTCCTCTCCCCCCTCCCTAAACGACGCCGTTCTCGTAAACGCATTTTCAGCCGAATTCCACATTTCACTTATAATAACAAAAAATCAGATCGCTTCTAGATCTAAAACAAACCAATCCAAACAAACAAACAGAACCCTACATTACTCATTTAGAGAGAGAGAGAGAGAGAGAGAGAGACAAAGTGAGCTGTGCTTATTGTGTAAGAGTATGTGTGTCAATGTGAACTACTTGTAGTGCACAAGATTGGTAGTTGAGCTTCGCATTAATGGCTTGCTCTCTCTCCCTTCCTCATCTCCAGTGAGAGTCGCTTCTTGTGTGTACGTTAAAGTGGTTCAGAGATGGCTCATTAATAGCCGCGGGAAAGACAAACTTGGAGGAGTTATTTCTAACTTATACTCGCTCGTTCATACAATTATTTACTCATTCCCTTTCGACACCCTACACGTGTTATCTGGTATATTTATTTTTAGATAAATTAGTTTTCTTATCACATGCTTACTGTTTATATTATTCAACTATATATTACATATATTTCTATTAACATTTAATAAGTTTATTTAATTTTAATAAAAATTAAAAACAACATGTTTATTTGATTAAATTAGATTTTGATACTCGAAATATAAATATTTCTTGTACAAAATTGGATAGTAATTATTAATTAAAATATCTTATTTTCTATATTTTTAATTTATATATAGAATAATTATAATTTTATAAGAATTAAAAATTATGAACGTATATACATAGAGATATCACTACAATTTCAAAAAGAAAATGTAAAAAAAACTCTTAATTTTCGTATAAGCATATGTAGAAATTGAAACAACATTTCTTCATATTTTTATAAAAACAAAAAGTTCATATTTTCCTTTATAAAAAAAAGGAATGAGAGCTTCCTTTTTTATGCGAATAGATTTTTTTAATTAAAGAAAATAAAATGAGTTGCTTGGAGTTTTTGTTTTAATATAAAACTAGTTTTCCAAAGGTAAAATATTTTGTATTTTTATTATTAACATTTGATAACTGCCTATAATTAATTAAAAAATCTTGGAAAATTGAGAGAAAAATAAATTTTCTAGATCATTATTAAATTTCAAAGGCTAAAATTTATATTTTAACATTATAAAATTGCAATTTCTTTTTATACAATATTTTTTATCATTATTACAATATCTATAAACTCTTTTATTTGAAGAAGTCATCTTTTTGTATAAAATCTATTCATATCCCATGAATAAAATGAATTCCTTGTTTGTTTTTGTGTTTCAAATGCACTTTTAAAAAAATTTAAAATTTTTTTATTTTTTTATTTACTTTAAATTAATATTTTTTGTGTTTTTAGATCATTTTGATGCGCTTATTTCAAAAATAATTTTTAAAAAATAAAAAAAATATTATTTTAATATATTTCTAAGTAAAAAAACACTTTGAAAAGCAACCACAACCACACTTCCAAACAAACATGTTTGGTGTCAACAAAAATTTTATATAGGTTCCTGCTGATTTAAATTATGATTCACATATATGGATAAATATTTATGAATCCTTTCGCTCGGTGGAGTTAAAGTTTAGAGATAAAATAACTACAAGTCTTACGATTCGAGTTTATGATGATTTAAAAAGCTTATTCTTGAAATGCATATAGTTTGTGAATAGGCATATAATTAAGAATAAAAAGGGGATTATCCTATAGTTTGTGAATTAATATTAATATTTGGGTGTACTATAAAATTTTTACTAT
>Ga0307511_10004803_pt1 | contig 13818 bp, 15 predicted proteins | sample 13_EM_MG_FD_200266 | JGI IMG/M metagenome (GOLD analysis project Ga0307511, IMG submission 200266) | Populus trichocarpa ectomycorrhiza microbial communities from riparian zone in the Pacific Northwest, United States - 13_EM | ecosystem: Host-associated > Plants > Roots > Unclassified | place...
GACCCTGAAGAAGGTATTTGCCGTTGCGCTCATACTGATCGCCACCAAGGTATTGTTCTTCGATAAATAATGCAGACCCGGACTAAGCAGTGGGCAACATTCTTTTGATGACCCGGAGATGATGGGTGCGCTGAAAACTTTGCGCATGGACAATCCCCATATTATCGATCTTATCCACCCGCACTTTCCCGGAGGAATGAATGATCTCATTGGTATTTAGTAATATGCCGACATGCGTGATCCTGCCTTCCTCATTATCGAAAAAAGCCAGGTCGCCAGTCTGTGTCTCTTCCAGGAATCCGACAGACTCTCCCTGGGTAGCTTGCTGATACGCATCCCGTAGTAAAGGTACCTGGAGAAACTTGAAAAGGGTCTGTGTAAACCCGCTGCAATCAATGCCGAAGACTGTTTTCCCTCCCCAGAGATAGGGTGTATTCAAAAATTTAAAGGCCAGTTGACGGATGGATTTTGAATCTTTTGAGGCGCCAGCCGGATCCCAGATCTTGCCTTTATAGTGTACCTGGCTCTTTCTCCAAAGGCCGCGGCCGTTCTTCATGGCCGTCAGGTTGCTCCCCATTGGCACCATCATGGGATGACCATTGTATTCGAGGGCATTTACCCAGTCCGGTGTCAGGGCAGTCCCCACCCCCTCATATTCCTCCTCATCGATCTCTGTCAAATGAGACGACTGGCACCAGCCTTCATAGTTATCATACTTACATCGAATGAGGGACCAGTCATCCTTGATCCGGTCTATTATTTCACAACACTCGCCGAAAACCTGCTGGGTGACCATCTCTGTCCGGTGAGAGGCTTCTGCTCTTACAGGGCTTACCGGGACACAACAAATAGCTCTGATCATTGCGGAAAATTAAATAATGAATCGTCCCCGTCAAAATTTTATGCTGTTAATGACCGTTAAAAGACAAAAATTAATATGAATTTTTGCTGAACCTGCATCTTTATAGCCGGACTTCGTCCGGTTATAAATAAAGAATTCTTACATTACCCGACGTGAAAAGAGACCCTTTCAACCATATGACCGACCAGGAGCTGCTGGACCGCTGGTACAGCGACCGGAATAATGAGTGGCTTGGTGTTTTACTGCAGCGATACACCCTGCTGCTGTTAGGCGTCTGTATGAAATACGTAAAACAGGACGAGGAGGCAAAAGATTGTGTCCAGCAGATCTTTGTCAAGATCATTACCGAATTGCCCAAATATAAAGTGGAATATTTCAAATCCTGGATCTACACGATCGCCAGGAACCACTGCCTGATGAAGTTAAGGGACCAGCATGGGCGGCCGGCCGCTCTTTCAGATACGATGCTGGCTGCCTGGGACGAAGATCCCGGCAAAAACCGACACCTGGAAAAAGACCAATTACTGGAATTGATGGGGCAGTCCCTGGAAGAATTAGGAAAAGAGCAAAAACTCTGTGTAACTTTGTTCTACCTGGAAAAAAAGTCCTACCAGGAAATTGCGGACATCACCCAATTCAACCTTTTGCAGGTGAAGAGCTATATACAGAATGGAAAAAGGAACCTGAAGTTGTTAATGGAAAAAAAGGCCAGCCAAAATAGTAAATCATGAACAATGATCTGCTGAACATATTGTCCAATAGTAATAAAGATATCGACAACCAGCAATTGATGGACTATCTCAGCGGGAAGCTTTCCGGCGAGGAGCGACATGCGGTGGAAAAAATGATGGCGGACAGCGACTTTATGAATGATGCCGTGGAAGGGCTGGAGCATATCCATAATAAGAAAGATATTCAGTCCTATGTGGACGAACTGAATACCACGCTGCAAAAGAGCCTGCAAAAGAAAAAACAGCGCCGGCTGAAAAGAAGGCTGCGGGAAGGTCCCTGGGGGTATTTCGCCATCCTGCTGATCATTTTGTTATGCATTGCCGCTTATTTTATTGTGCGGAAGGTGTTGCTGGCGGGGAATTGATCGTCCCCGACCATCTCCTTTTTCAGCGTATTAATATAAGCCCCCGGCCCCTGTCCGGGGGCTTATATCCTTGAGATTATTCAATCTTTCATTTCTGCATCAGTCATGGTCGTATGATTTTATCGGTTATGCATCGGCTGGTTGCAGCCATTTCTGAAAATCGATTTCTTTTCTTGGAAGGAAAAAGCCTTTTATACAGCACAGTCTAGTTCTCTTAGGACTTTATCTTTGTATGGATCGTGAGGGTTATCCTTGTTTTGGGGCAGTTTTTGCCCCACTTCTGCATATACGCCAGCCATTAGATCAAAGTATTCTTTCAGAAGTAAAATATAAGTAGAATCCAGAAAGTCACAGCAATGACCTAAAAATAATACCGCGCCAATTACAGCCGGTTTATCAATTCTACCACGCCGTTGCTTTTCTTCCGCCCATAGCAAAGCCCTTTGGTAATTGTTTTCCCAAAAATACATTCCATGTCCTAACCAGTCATATTTCTCTTTGCTGATGACAATTTCATCCGGCTGATTTAATAGACGGTCACGAACGCTTTGGTCACATCCGTGGAATCCAAATATTAAATTTGGTTTAACATCATACATATACTAGCTACTTAAAAGCCAGGCTACTTGGAAATGGGAGTAAGAGCTCTAGCGAGGTTCTGGTATGGTGCTGTGTGATTACCATCCTTATCAAGAATACCGGCATCTTGCAAAGAGCGGAGTGCTTCTTCGCGAGTAAAGCCTTTTTTTAGCTCTTCCCGAGCCAAATCCATTAAATTCTTGATATCCTGCTCGCTCATCGTCGTATGATTATACTGTAAAAATAATTAACTTATTTATATCCCATAAAGTTTTTTTTGCACAATGCAGGCTAGGGTAAAGTACCTCATTAGAATTACCCGGAAATGGTTATTTTGAGCGCATTATCTATTCAACTATGCGCAGAATTACTCTTTCCCTTGCATTTTTTTATTGCCTTCAGGTCGCGATCGGACAACGGATCAGCTATATCGTTTCTTTTCCGAACATCGCCCATCATGAGGCGAAGATCGAACTGGTCGCCAGTGACATCCCCACACGCAGTGCGGTCTTCCGCATGAGCCGCTCTTCTCCCGGCCGTTATGCCACGCATGAATTCGGGAAGAATATTTATGATGTAAAGGCTTTCGATCAACAAAGTAAACCGGTAACGATCACCCGCACCGACGGAGATGTATATGAAGTGTCCCGTCACAGCGGTTACCTCCGGGTGGAATATACGCTCTACGCCAATTATGCAGATGGCACCTATGCAGGGATCGATCCCTCCGGCATCCACCTGAATATGCCCGCCGCTTTTTTGTGGATGAAAGGAGTAGACAATACCGCTATCACCATCCATTTTACTGTGCCCGACTCCCTGCATTGGAGCATCGCCACCCAACTGCAACCGACCAGTGATCCCTGGACCTTTACAGCCAGGGGCCTGCAATATTTTATGGACTGCCCTACCAAGATCGGGGCTCTGCGCTACCGGAACTGGGAAGTAAAGAACCCGGATGGGAAATCATACGCTTTCCGTATTGCCCTGGATGGCGCCGGAGAGGACAGTACATTCACCACCTTCAGCGGGAAAGTGCAAAAGATCGTTCAGCAGGCACAGGCCGTCTTCGGTGAAACGCCTGCCTACGACTACGGTGGCTATACTTTTTTAGCCAGTATCAATCCCTATGTGTATGGGGACGGGATGGAACACCGGAATTCTACCATGATCAGCCTCCCCGTGAATTTTCATGGCGAGGATTTTTTATTGGGTGTCTTCGCGCATGAGTTCTTCCACTGCTGGAACGTCAAACGCATCCGCCCCAGAACGCTGGAGCCTTTTAATTTCGAAAAGAGCGATATGAGTCATGAACTGTGGTTTGCGGAAGGCTTTACCCAATACTATGGCGACCTGCTGGTGCTTCGTTCGGGAGTTGGGAAAGACACGGATTATGTGAAGACCACGCTGAGCGGCCTGATCAATGTAAAAATGAATACCCCGGGAGCCCGGCTCTATTCTCCCGTGGAGGCCAGCCGGATGGCGGTATTTGTAGACGCCGGCGTCTCCGTGGACAAAACCAATTACCCGAATATTTATAGCTCCTACTATCCCTATGGCGGCGCCATCGCCCTGGCATTGGACCTGGAGCTGAGAACTCATTATCAAAAGACCCTGGATGACTATATGCAGGCCGCCTGGAAAAAATTCGGCAAACCCGAAATTCCCTATACCATCTCCGGACTGGAAGACGTGCTGGCTTCGTTGACAGGGGATAAGAAATTTGCAGCCTCTTATTTCGAAAAATACATTTATGGCCATGAAGCGATCGACTATGGCTCGCTGTTGTCTGCAGCAGGGCTGGTATTGAAAAAAACGGCAGCGGGAAAGGCCTGGATCGGCAATACACGTTACACCGACAAGGATGGGCTGATTATCGCCGGTAATACCGTACGGGGAACGCCTTTGTATGATGCCGGGCTGGATATCGATGACAAAATCGAGTCGATAGACAATCAGCCTGTTAAAACCGCCGAAGAGCTGGGTAGGGTTCTGGACGCCCATTCTCCGGGAGCCGCTGTAATCATTCACTATATGCATCATATGGAGGAGAAGACAGCCCTGATCACCTTGCAGGAGAGCCCTGCGGTCTCTGTGGTGACGTACGAGAAAGCCGGGTTGCCGGTGACGCCGGCGATGGTGCAGTTCAGGAAGAGCTGGTTGGGAGGAAAGACCTTATAAACAGGTTGCCGGTGGATTGTCGGCTCAGTATACAACCATAAAAAATAGGTTTATGGGAATAAGGCATGCACGAGTGAGCGACTGGAAGCAAATCCGGTTGTTGCTGGACCAGTTGGAGTACCCGGGAACGGAACATTTCCTGGAGGCCCGGATCGAAAGATTGGTGAATGATCCGGATGAGGCGCTGTTGGTGTATGAAGAAGATGCGGGGACAGGGGATATATCCGGCAAACCGCCGGGGAATCGGGAAGAAGAACGGCAGCAGCCGGAAAGGAGGATCCTCGCCTTCATTTCCCTGCATTTTATCCCGCAGATCGCCCTGGAAGGGGATTTTGCCCGGATCAGCTATTTTGCCGTCAATGAAAGGGCCCGCGGCGGGGGAATCGGGCGGGCCCTGGAAGAATATTGTACCGGGCTGGCCCGGGAGAGGGGGTGCTCGCTGATCGAAGTTCATTGCCATACCCGCCGGGAGCGGGCGCATGCCTTTTATTTCCGCCAGGGGTATGAGGAATCACCTAAGTATTTGATAAAGAGGCTATAATGAAGGTTTTAGCGCCTCCCCCTGGCAGGCAGATGCCCCGAACGGCGACTCCTCGTGGGGCATTATGGTTCGATAAGTGTGCCGCAGGGGGGTATGGGAATTGCGTAACTTTAGAGAGACAGTATTTATCTGCTCTTAAAAATCTACAGTTATGGTTACACTACGGAATATCCAACAATGGAGTGTCACCCATCATCCCCGCTGGCTGGTGATATTACGGGTAGCACTAGGTCTGTGCCTCTTTGCAAAAGGGATTACGTTCATAAGTAATGCCACGCTCCTGGAAAGACTGCTATCGGGAAGTGCCATGGCCAACAGCGCGGGCTGGCTGGCAATTGTTATCACTGTTGCAAATCTGCTGGGAGGCTTTATGCTGGCCGTCGGTCTAATGACCCGCCTGGTCGCCCTGCTGCAGATACCTATTCTCCTGGGCGCCATCATCTTTATCAACGCGCAAAAAGAAGGATTTGCCGCCGAGTCGGAGCTTGGTTTGGCGGTGGTCGTACTGCTGCTGTTGGTCCTTTTCCTGATAGAAGGAGGTGGTCCGCTGTCCATGGATGGCTATTTTCATAAAAACCGGGGCACCAATGTACGGGGGACGAATATACCATAAAACGCCACGGGCGTTTTGCCCGAAGGGCCATCATTAGACCCGGGCGCCCGAATGTTCATCTTTCGGACGTCCGCTTGTAAAACGCCACAGAACTTTTACCCATAACCGAGCGAAGCGAAGGTTGGCGAAGTTGTATAGAATGAAATTGCAGATAGAAGGATGATGTACGGGGGTATATATGTCTTTTTGAGTTGTATATGCAATTAGGTAGGTAGCTTCCGTTTAAAAAATGGGGCAGTTGTATATACAATTAGGTAAATAGGGGCAAAGGATGGGATTGGCAGAAAGGTGAGGGTTTAATAAAAAAAGGACGACCCTCTTCGGATCGTCCTCCCGCAAATTATTCTCCAGGGGATAGATACATTTTTTTTGTAGGGCCGGTGTTAGTATTGTTATTGATACTGTATGTAAATAGGCTTCGGCTTCTGGCTCAGCACTTCCACAGGAGTGAGCATCCTGCTTTTCGGCTTGCGGATATCGTTTTTGTAGAACAGCTTGAATCCGGTGAATTGTACCGGCTCCAGGGCTATATAGGACTTGTAACTGTCATATTTCAGCGTGGGCTCTCCCCATCCGTCCATGTCCATTACGATCTGTACTTCGGGATGTTTTTGAATGCTCTTATAGTTCGTGATCATCGGACGGGTAAAGCGATGGACGACCAGGATCTTGGGGGGCAGGTTGTTTGCCTTGACCAGACCGGCCAGGTAATTGGAAACAAAATTCACGTCGGAAGCGTCCATGGTGCCGATGACAGTGCCGGGCTTTTTGCCTGTTTTCATAGAGAATTCGGGGTCGATTCCCAGGTGTACCTGGGGCATTTTCAGGTATTTCTCCAATTGAGGGATCTCGGCCTGTACATTACTGAAACCTACCTGTACGTCCAAAAATACCAGGGCATGGATACGGGCGGCGAGATTGATCACAGAATCGATCTGTTTAAACGGCATGCGCAGGCGATATTTACCATCTTTTCCCGGGCTGCCCTGGGCAGTGGCGGCAATATAGTGAAGTGCCGGCTGAACAGGGGTGGAAGGATCAGCAGCCTCCCACTTTTTTATCTCAGCGCCTAACATTTTCAGCATTTCATTTGGGGGATACTCTCCTAACACTCCCATTTTCTTGGAATAGAAGTTCCCATAATAAGCCACGATCCTTTTGAAAGGAAGAACGGCGCCTGCCAGCGGATAAGCCGTCTTTACCGGCCAGCGGCCTGAGGAGTCCCCATTGGCGAGTTCCGCCAGTTTTTTATTATAGAGTGCTGTATCCAGGGGGCCCCGCGGGGGCTCGGGAGTATTATTGGTAATGGATGTATCTTTTGAAGCTGCGGCCGTGGCCTTTGCGGTGGAGTCCCCACCCTTTTGAGCGGCTTCGGAATGCCCGCTGCAACTGCTTATGATCATTGCGAAACAACAAGCCCCGGACAGGCAGATTGTCCTTAGCGCCTGGTAAGAGATATTCATGCCGGATCTGTGCTGGAGATGGTCCTTATACTGCTGCATAGGATATCAAATAGTATTTTTTTTAAATTAATCGTGCAAAGCTACTCCAAAACGCACCTATTTAAATTTTATTTCATAACAAAATCCTAAAAAATGTGGACAACCCCGGGCGATCAGGTGAGACAAAGCGCTCCGGGAATCTGGCAGATGAAAAATTTATTAGTCTACTTATTTTGTAGACTAATAAATTTGGACTATTTTGCCCTCCATATGCTGATTTTATTACTCGTCAAAATAATAGTTGGGATCCGAAATGAGTTACGTGGCCGAGAGGCAAGGCGGAGGTCAGCAAGACCTTTTACGGAGGTTCGAGTCCTCCCGTAACTACACAACTTTCAGGGAATGGCCGGGAGCTGGCGGTTCCCGGCTCATTCCGGACGGAGAAACCGGCCCTTTCGAACGAAGAATCGGTCCTTCCGAACGGAGAAATTTTTATAGCAACAATGGTTAGACCTTAGCGGGCGGTGTTTCCACACCGCCCTTTTTTATCTTCCCCTGCGGAAAGGGAAGGCCGTTAAGAGGGGCTTATAGCATTCGGCATGGGATCGACCGGGCCGGTATTGGACGGTTTCCGGATGGGCATATGTTCAACAGGGGTCAGGTTCGGGATCAGGCAGGGCATGTTGTCCGGTCTTTGACTACGGACCGAATCAATATCCTTCCGGGCCCACCCATCTCCAGGGATCCCCGAAAAAATTTCAAAGGAAAATGCACCGGGATAAGAAGGAGGAAATGACAGGTTGGGCCGCAGGCCTCGTTTAGGGAGTAAAAGTTGCAGGTGAAGGCTATCCCGGCTGGCCGGGACAAAGGACTGCCCGTAAGCAGGGCCGGTTATCAGCAGCAGGATGTATAGTATTTTCATATCGTGGTTTTCCCTAAGGATGCAGGGAACCGGCGGATTACATAAGAGCCAATGCCTTTTCCGGATGAGAGCCGATGGCTTTTCCAAATACCCGGAAAAAGCCATGCACCAACCCAGGGGCTGGTGCATAGCATATAGGACTCTATCACCCTTTTATTTTTATTTGTTGACCCGCGTCGCGCCGCCCGCATAATCCGAGATTTCAAAAAAGACATCCTGGCTTACCGTTCCGCAAGACGTCGTTACGGTGAGATTATACGTCACGTTGTCCGTATGGCTGCTACCAAGCTCAAAATATAATTCGCCGGTAGTAGAATTAAAGGAAAAAGGGTTGTTGTGGGTGTTAGTAGTTGCGGCCCAGGTATAGGAAGTGGCGCCACTGACAGCCGGATGGGCATATACCTCGATCACATCACTGGGAGTGCCGGGTGAATACATCGCATTGTAGGTGGACAGATCGTTCGTGAACTGGTTGGCCCCATTGACATAAAAGGTATAAGTGCCCGAGAGTTCGCCGCAGAATGCGTTACGCACCGCAAATGGAGCATGCGTGGAATCTGATTTCTGCGAAAAAGCCTGGCAGGAAATAACCAGGAGGCAAACGGACAGGATCAGCTTTGTTTGAACACGGACCCGCATCGATAAATTTTTCATTGTTAAAGTTTAAAAGTGATTAATGAATGCAGGATAAAAATATCCCCCACATGTTAATTCACTATTAAGGGAACATTATGAAATGGCGAGGTTGAAGGTAACAAGGCATGTAATCCGCGACTGTTCCTAAACGAAAAAAGCCCTTTGTTAAAAGGCTTTTTCGCATATCGTTTATCCGGGCCGGTGACTTAGCGCATCTTTTTAAAAGCATTGATCAACCCATTAGTGGAAGAGTCGTGACTGCGCACTTCATCCGCATTCTGTAATTCCGGAAGGATCTTTCCGGCCAGTTGCTTACCCAGCTCCACTCCCCATTGGTCGAAAGTGTAGATATTCCAGATCACGCCCTGGACGAATATTTTATGTTCGTACAGCGCGATCAGCTCGCCCAGGCTGAAAGGGGTAATCTCTTTCAGGAGGAAGGAGTTGGTGGGACGATTGCCACTAAAAGATTTATAGGGAATGAGAGCAGCGGGGACTTTCTCCGCCTCCAGCTCTTCTTTCGTTTTTCCATTCATCAGCGCCTGTGTCTGAGCGAAGAAGTTGGAGAGCAATTTCACATGATGATCTCCGATGGGGTTGTGACTGACGGCCGGGGCGATGAAGTCGCAGGGGATCAGGGTAGTGCCCTGGTGGATCAACTGATAAAATGCATGCTGGCCATTGGTGCCGGGTTCTCCCCATACGACGGGACCGGTGGACCAGGCTACGGGTTGACCGTTGCGGTCGACGGTCTTTCCATTGCTCTCCATATTGCCCTGCTGAAAGTAGGCGGCAAAGCGGTGCAGGTACTGGTCATAGGGAAGGATAGCTTCCGTCTGTGACCCAAAGAAATTGGTGTACCAAAGGCCGATGAGGGCCATGGTGACGGGAATATTGCTTTCGAAGGGCGTGGTCCGAAAATGGGTGTCGGTCTGGTGGGCGCCCTTCAGTAAGGACTCGAAATGGTCGTACCCTACGGTAAGGGCTATGGACAATCCGATGGCGCTCCACAGGGAATACCTCCCTCCTACCCAATCCCAGAATTCGAACATATTGGCTTTGTCGATACCGAATTTCACCACTTCTTTTTCGTTGGTGGAGAGGGCAGCGAAATGTTTGGCCACCTGCTGCTCATCCTTTGCCGATTCCAGGAACCAGTTACGGGCCGTATGGGCGTTGGTCATCGTCTCCTGGGTGGTAAAGGTTTTGGAGGCGATGAGGAAGAGGGTCTCTTCGGGGTTGACCTTCTTCAGGGTCTCCGCGATATGGGTACCGTCGACATTGGAAACAAAGTAGGGCTGGATGCCGGCTACCCAATAGGATTTGAGGGCTTCGGTGACCATTACAGGGCCCAGGTCGCTGCCGCCGATACCGATATTGACGATGTATTTTATTTTTTTCCCCGTATACCCTTTCCACTCTCCGCTGTGTATTTTGGTACAGAAGGCCTTCATCTGCGCGAGTACGCGCAATACATCCGGCATGACGTCTTTTCCGTCGCTGTATACAGGACCTCCGGACAGGTTGCGCAAGGCGGTATGGAGTACGGAGCGGTCTTCCGTCTGATTGATCTTTTCGCCGGCGAACATGGCTTCGATGGCCTCTTTCACGTTGCTCTCTTCCGCCAGCTGACGAAGGAAGGTCATGGTCTTATCGGTAACGATATTCTTGGAGTAGTCGAAGAGGATCCCGTCGAATATCAGGGAATATTTGGTGAATCTGTCCGGATCGGCCTTGAAGAGGGACCGCATATGCACTCCTTTGATCTCATTTTTATAGTGTTCTTGTAATCGCTGCCAGGCTGCTGTCTCAGTGGGTGTTACTTTCGGAAACATATGAAAAAAATTTCTGGTTTTCTTGTTTTTTGCTCTGGTTTCTTGCAGCTTGCAGCCTGAAGCTCGCAGCTACTCAAATCACAACGCCTCAATCACCCGGATAGTTCGTTCCACCATTTCCGGCGTAATGTCCAGATGCGTTACGAAACGTATCTGATCCGAAGAAATGGCTATCGCCCGGATATCCTGCTCTTTCAACTGTTCGACTAAAGATTTAGCACAATAAGCAGATCCAACTTCAAAGATAATGATATTCGTCACTACGGGTAGTATGGTGGCTACGAAGTCCTTTTTCTCCAGGGCGGCCGCTATCTGCCGGGCATGTGCGTGGTCTTCGGCCAGTCTCTCCACATGGTGCTGCAAGGCATAGATGCCGGCCGCTGCCATGAAGCCGGCTTGTCTCATCCCACCCCCAAAAACTTTGCGAACTCTCCTGGCCTGCCGGATAAAGGCGGTCGGCCCTACCAGAATACTTCCTATAGGGCAACCCAGTCCCTTGTTGAGGCATATGGAGATGCTATCGAATAACCGGCCGAAGGAGGCGGCTGTTTGCCCCTTTGCGACCAGGGCATTGAAGAGCCTGGCGCCATCCAAATGAAGTTTCAGCTGATTGTCCTGGCAGACCTGCCGGATCTTTGTGATCTCTTCCAGATCATAGCAACTCCCCCCTCCCCTGTTGCCCGTATTTTCCAGGGATACCAGGGAGGTGCGCGCCTTGTGTACATCATCTGGGTTGATGGCTGCCGATACCTGGTCTGCCGTGATGCGCCCAAGGTCGCCTTCCAGGGCACGTACCTGCGCACCGGAGTTGAAGGCAATGCCCCCGCCCTCGTATATATACACGTGGGAGCTCTTTTCACAGATCACTTCATCTCCCGGCCTGGTATGGCATTTTATAGCGATCTGGTTGGACATGGTGCCGCTCGGGCAGTAAAGGGCTGCTTCCATTCCAAAGAGTTGGGCAGCCATTGCTTCCAACTGGTTGATGGAAGGGTCTTCTCCAAAAACATCATCCCCTACCCTGGCCTCCATCATGGCCTGCAGCATAGCGGGCGTCGGGCGTGTAACGGTATCAGAACGAAGGTCGATCGGCATAAAAGTGATTGGGCTGGAGAGGTGCTTCAAAGTAATTTAGCGCATCTCCGGCAATTGATTTAGTAGACTGCAAATTAATGGGATTTCAGCAGATTATGCCGGATCTAAAGGAATTTCTATAGTTACGGAACATCCTTTACCGGGTGCTGTCTGGAGCCGCGCGGTTCCATGATGCACGCGGCAACGCTCCCGGATATTGGATAATCCGATGCCTTCCCCGGTCTGAAGGATATCAAAGCCTATTCCATCGTCCTGCACCAGGAGAGATAAACAGCCCTGCCTGACAGACAGCCGGATGCTCACTTTTTTAGCGTGGCTGTATTTGATTATATTTTTTATCAGTTCCTGAACAATACGAAAAAGGGCTGTTTTCCTATTTTGCCCGATCGATTCAATTTTGCAATCGTCTTCATGGCTAAATTCTATTTCAAAAAGATCAAAAAAAACGAGATCGGCCACCAGGTCATTTATACCCGGGATCAGTCCTTTTTCCTTCAGGGGACGGTTCACCAATCTTCTTGAAAGATTGCGTATTTCTTCAATGGCCATCAGGATGAAGCTCCTGGTCTTTTTTTTGATCTCTGCGGACTCCTCATCCACTGCATTGATTGCATCAAGATACAGGGCGGCCGAGAAAAGGACCTGGTTCACATTGTCGTGCAATTCACACCCGATGTAGGTACGTTCGTGATCCTGTGCCTGGGTAACCGCTACCGCCATCTCTTCCTGCTGCTTCAATTTTTCGTTATTCAGCTTCGCTTCGAGCTCTTTAATCTCCGAAATATCCTGCAGAGACCCTATCATCCGGATCGGCTGATCATTTTCATATACAATGTACCCGCGGTCATGAATGCTTTTATAACAATTATCGGCACACCGGAAACGATATTCATCTTCCCATACTTTCTCCTTATTTTCCAGGACATCCCTGACCTTATTCCTCACTCTTTTTCTGTCTTCGGGATGAATGCGAAGGTACCACCAGGATAAGTCGGCGGATTTGTAGTCCTGAAAGCCGATCATATTCAACAAAGCCCGGTTACGAAAAATCGTTCCGGCCTGCATGTTCCAATCCCAGATGGCATCCGATACCGTCCTGCTGATATAGATGAGCCTTTCATTGGTTTTCAGCAATCGCTGTCTTAACTTGTATGTTTCGGTAATGTCCCTGGCTTCGCCACCTACCATCTTTTCAGCGGCAACGCCGTGCATCAATAAAATAGTCAGTTGGAAGACTTTTTCTTCCCTGTTGGCATTTTCCAGCTTAATAATGCGTTTGCAGATGCACCCTTTTTCCAGCACCTTTTTATAATCCTTGTGAATGGCATCAGCCATTTTCTGCGGGAACAGTTCTAGTATATTTTTACCTTTCGGGTCATGAAGTATGCCAAAATAATTCAGCAGGGAGCGGCTGGCATACACCATATTTTCATTCCTGTCTGAAATCCAGGTAAGAACGGGGGTATGATCCATAAAGGAGGTGAAAAAAAGGCTTTTTTGCAGGGTCTCATCCTTTATGCTGCTGATCACCCATAAACCTTCATCCGTATCCACTGCCTGGAAGCCGACTTCTGCGTTGAACTCTGTGCCATCTTTTTTTATGGCATAGATCGAGCGGTTAACCCGCCCCATTCTCCAGGCAAAAGGATTGATAAAATACTCTTTCAGGAATTTCTTACCCTCTTCCAGGTATCTATCCGGCAGCAAAATGTCAATTTCCCGGCCGGACAGTTCCTTTCCGGCATACCCAAATAGTTCTTCCGCCTGCCGGCTGGCTGAAATGATCTTGCCGGTACTTTCTATGATTATCCATGTATCCGGTGATGCCTCCAGCAGTTGCCGGAGTCGTTCAGAAAAAAAAGAGGGAAGCGTATTAGTAAACATAGGGTACGGATTATCTCCGGGGGATTGTTCTTTCTGGGTTTGGTTTTCCATAGTTGCACGAATAAGCTCAACTATCGGTGATCAATCCGGGGATCAATCGGAAGTCTTTAGACTTATCAATAAAATGATCGG
>Ga0307511_10004804_pt1 | contig 13818 bp, 15 predicted proteins | sample 13_EM_MG_FD_200266 | JGI IMG/M metagenome (GOLD analysis project Ga0307511, IMG submission 200266) | Populus trichocarpa ectomycorrhiza microbial communities from riparian zone in the Pacific Northwest, United States - 13_EM | ecosystem: Host-associated > Plants > Roots > Unclassified | place...
TCATCTCTTCACTCAGCAGGCTTGACTTTCGTAGTGAAGAACGCTTATTTCTTACAACCGCGGGAGTGCTTCAGGTGGGGGCTGACGGTAACAGCCATCCCATACTCCCCTTCCATTTCGCCACCCCATCCGACACTGGTTTTCCCCTCAGGAATAACCATATCTGTTCTGGGCCGCTCGCGGGCATCAGCGGCCCGCGGGAGGTGGGCGGCATACCCACTGTGCCGCTCACGGGCAATTTAAATAATTCCTCGATTTGGTTTATAACGTACTTGAATTGATAAAGCTTTACGAGTACTGATTTACAAAATATAAAGAAGAATTAATAAGGGTATATCTAGCTGGAGCTCTGCAATAGATTGATATATTTACAAGTCAATTTCTCCTCTAACAGTGTTCATTCAGCTAGAACTAAGAGGTTACCACCAACATGATACGTTAACGCTTTCGCATTCAATAAATTAATCATTCTTACAGTATCGGCAGAAACATGAGTAGTTGTAGATGCCTGGCCAGCAACATTGTCTAATGTAATTGTAGTTTGCCTAGCAGTCAGAGTATCTGGAATGTCATTCTCCAGGCCCATTAGGTCGGTAGCTGGTGAGAGGTCTTTAGTTGGATAAAGGTTAAATACGCCAGACTTGGTTAACAATAGATGGAGTTCAGGCTGTGGTTTTTGTTCGGGGTGTGGACATAGAGCCAGCGAGGTGCGGTTGGGGTGCGGTCGTTGAGCCAGTGTGGATAGCATCTTAGAAGAGCCATCATCTCTAAGTATAAATCTATCATAATATAAGTTAGATACCCCCTCCCCATCCCCAGAACTCGCTATAACCACTACCCCCCCTCATCTGTGCGGTCATCATCCATCTACCTCGCTATTGCTATACGCTTCCGCGGAGGAGGTGGTTGAGAGTACCGCAGGTTGTGCCATAGAGTACGAGATTATAGAGGAGGTGATGCCACAGGTAGTGCCGTAGTGGGGGGCTGAGGGGTCAAAGTGAGTCGAAAAGATCCTCTCCCCATACCCTTACGACTCCTCCTTCCTCCTTCCTTGCTATTAACTTCAACCTGATTCAATTAGAGCTCGAGATTAATAATTTTGCTGTTTTGCATACTCTCCTAAGGTAACACGAAAAAGATGCTATGACGGCGCACCAATGGTATGGTATTGTGGTGGAACTATACCTACCTGTTTCCTATAGTACCATATGGCCTATTGTTGTACTTTCCTAACAGTCTACTCTTCTAGAGAACAAGTGAGTGGATCTGGTGAAGAGCTTGTAGAGCACTCCAATACAATACTTGCAATTACAACGAGTCCAAAAAAGAGTTTTCAACAAGCCCTTCTAGGTTTGAAAGAGAATCCTGAGTCACTATCACCTAATCGTGGCTCATAAAACTCCCTCCATGGATTCCAATTCCCCATCACCTGCATTCCCTATTCTCATCCCGCCTCCCAAAATATCCCCACCCAGCTAGATTATTCAACATATTTATGTACGCCTTATGCACCAATCGGGTAACAGAGGGCAAAACTCATAAAACAAATCAAAAGTCTAGCCATAAGAATGGTATGAATGGGAAATGATATTGTTAATGTACACAATGCAACCCATCACAAGCAGTGTACATCAGAAAAGAATCTCGGTTGTGTTTCATATCTCAGGCGCCATTTTTTTTATTTTTTTTTTTTTGAAGTCTATACGTCTAATCAGCCTAAGGCTATGCAGCGTTCCTGTTCCCTCCCCTTTAAAGGTTCGGTACACTCATGGGGAAAAGTGCTACATAAACGTCCTGCCTTCCAAGCCAAAGAAATGTCCAAAGAAATACCCCTCTTCTACTGCTACACCCTCGGCCAGTCCGTTCCTGAATGAAGATATGCCTCCGCCTCCATGCCCCTTCCAGCTCCTCCCTGTATATATATAAATAAAATCCATTCTTAATCTTTTCCTTCTTGGCCCACCTCGCACTATCATCTACGTCTTCCCAAGTACTATACCTCCTTCTGATATCTTCTCCAGATATACGGACCAACGCTAAGTGCTTGCCTGTTTCTGCAAATCTCTTGAACTTCTGGCATTCTGAGTTCTCACCTTTTCTAATCTTGTGGCACTAGGCTTATTGATTGCATTTTCTAGTATGACACTAAATGTATACAACTCTTGCATTTCTATTCTATTTTACAACCCTCTCCATCTCTGCTTCTTTTACCCTTCTCTCTTCTTCTCATTTTTTTTTCCATGCCTGCTTCAATCCCCCTTCCATGATTTATGGGGGTTTTCTAGATATAAATTCATAGCTTCTTTTACTAGTTGGTCTGCTTTCTCATTGTCATATATTTCATTATAGGTCTTGACCTAACTAAATAGAACTATGTTAGGTTCTAATCTAACTTGCTTATCTTTAATTTCTTTTAATATAATCTTGAGATTACAAGTCCTTGTTCTTTCAGTGTATCTAGCCTGTTTTACAGGTACAATAGCTGCCTGTATGTCAGATAGAATTAATATATTCTACTCACTTGGTATATTCTCTACTACTTCCTTTATTATACAAACCTCTCCATCTTACACTATAGACAATTTTCCTAACTTAACTCTCTGTTATTTCTTTTCTTCTGTCACATGCCAACCCACCTTTACTATTCTGTCTTCACTTATTGTAAGGAACTGATTTTCTAGTATATGTTTTCTTTGAACGTGTTTTATCTATAGTAATTTTGGTGGATTTTATTGGGTTATATCAAGGCACGGTTTTTGGACTGTTTTGGCAGCTACACTTTTTAGACATGTTAGGATTAGGAAGGATTATATTGGAATTAGTCTTGTTGTTTTTCCTTGCAGTTTTCTCGTCATATTTCCTTATTATTACCTATCCTATTCCTATATTATTCTGAGTTAGTTTCAAGTATGTCAGCCTGCTAACCAGCATCTCCTGTTATGCCTGCCTAATTGGGCAGTAGCTTATTCTGTTTTCTTGTTCAATATTTATCTAATTAGCAGCCTTGTTTTTATTACTTTGTTAGGGATCATCATAATACTGGATGTGTCTATAATGAGTCATCATGTATTTATTATAATCTGGCATCATAATGAGTCTTTACTATTGCTTAGTGTAAGTCCAAATAGACTTATTACTTTAGGAACTCAGTATCTATTAAAGATCTGAATTCCATAGCCTTAAATAGGACAGTTCTCGTTCAAGACAGTCTAGTCTAACTACCTCGAAAATATACAAGCTATACTAGTAATATACTTGTCCACTTGTACCTCTTGATCCACTATAAACCTCTAAACTCAACACAACTCTTACCCACCTACTGTAGTCTTGTATAGGACATAGTGGGCATGTGTAAGTGTGGGCCACGTTAGTAGAGGAGTTCTGTAAGGAACTCGGCTCTACCAACCTGGTTATGGGGTCTTAAGCACGCCCCCTATGTCCTATACAGGATTATAGTAGGTGGCTTAGGAATTGTAGAGTGTAGGGTTAGTTGGGGGATCAAGAGGTGCAAGTGGACAAGAGTATTACCAGTGTAGCTTGTGTATTTCTGAAGTAGCTAGACTAGACTGTGCTGAACGAGAACTATCCTATCTAAGGCCGTGGAATTCAGATCTTTAATAGATACTAAGTTCCTAAGGCAATGAGTCCATTTGGACTCATACTAGGCAACAGTAAAGACTCATTATGATACCAGATCATAATGAATATATGATGACACATTTTAGACATGTCCAGTGTCATGATAATGCCTAACAAGATAATAGAAACAAGGCTGCCAACGAGATAAACAACCAACAAGAAAACAGAATAAGCCACTACCCAATTAGGCAGGCATAACAGGAGATGGTGGTCAGCAAGCTGAACTATATGAAACTAATCCAGAATGATACAGGAATATGACAGGTAATAATAAAGAAATATGACGAGAAAACTACAAGGAAAAATAACAACACTAATCCCAATATAATCCTTCCTAATCCAACCATGTCCTAAACAGGTAGCTGCCAAAATAGGCCAAAAACGTGCCTTGATATAATGCAATAAAATCCACCAAAACTACCATAGATAAAACACGTGTAGAGGAAACATATACTGGAAAACCAGTTCCTTACATTCTTCCCTTCTTAGAAAATCCTCCACTAGAAAAAATAGACAGGGAAAAATGAAAAATACAAGGAAAAATATAACAAGACAAGGGTATCAAACCCTGCAATAACCTAGAGACATATCCACCCAATACACTACTTGTTCCTCCTTTCTCGACGCTTTTTTTGCTGGTTACCAGTCCAGGCATGCTGTCTCCAATAATCCTTCACACCTTTGGGGGGGAGACTTTCCTCTGGTTCTAGGGTATTTTGATTATCTCCATAACCTTCCCACTTGACCCAGTTCTTGACGACGACATTCCTCGTGTTCTTCTCGTGCTTGACGATGCATTCGAAGCCCCATTTGTTACCCGAAGAGTCAGACTCTACAGGTCCTGGCTCAGGTAGGGATCTGGAGGGGAATTTGGTATCATTATTTTGATGCCAGCGGGCAAGGAGGGAGGTGTGGACCTTGAAGTGGCAGGAGCGGACAAGGGGACATTCGAGTGTGTAGTTGTCAGTGTCAGGATACACGGCTGAGATAGGGTAGGGGCCAAGGAAGACAGGTTCCAGTTTGAAGTACTGAAAGTTCCTGCTTATTCCAGAATGGTGAATTTTGACTAAGTCACCAAGCTTGTACTCTAGGGACATCCTCCTCTTCTTGTTGGCCTGCCTAGTCATTTCCACGCGGCTGTTATTCATCTTCTCCTACACTGCTGCCCACATGGCTTGAGTCAGACCATCTGGTCTAACTGTAGGGATGTCTGAGCCAACAGGGGTATCTTGGTAGGTGGGGGAGAATCTAAAAACAAGGGAGTGGGGGGTGCATCCTCTGGTGGCATCCACGGAATTATTGATTGCTTCTTACACCAGGGGAATTGCAGGGAGCCAGCTACCACCATGTTCCAATTTCTTGGCTCTTAAGGTGGTTAAAATTGCCTTATTGGCAATTTCTGACTGACCATCAGATTCAGGGTGGTAGAGGGTGGAGAATGACTGGGAGATGGAGTTGAGTTTGCAGAATCCTGACCACACCACGGAATGGAAGAGCGTGTTATTGTCTGTGACAATGTCCAGGGGGTATCCAAAGTGTAGGTATACGTGAGACATGAATAAGCTGACTAGGGTATCTGCAGTATAACCATCTGGTAGGGGTAGGACAAGGGTATATTTGGTCAACCTGCTGTAACGGAAGACCGTTTCTTATAATTGTTTTAGTACGCATTTCCTAGCACCTATCATATATACCAGATAGCTCGGGCATAGTACCTTACGTACTATTACCTTGAGTGTATCCAGTCCTTATGTACTTTGCTTTATCGTGATGCATTACGCATCCACACCTGTATTTCTGAGTACTGGAGGCCTGACCTCCCACACCTGTATTTATGGTCATGAAGGAGTGCTTTCTGGAACGGCCAGAAAGCAGGTTTTTCCCACTTCAGAAGGCTTGGCGGCTAGTATAAGTACTGAGCCGTTCCGTCCTTCTGGAGGAGGATTCTCAGATCAGATCACTTCAGACAGAGTTCAGACAAGCATTAGATAGCTTCAATAGAGAGAGATTACACCTATTAATTCTCTTGCCGCTTGGGAAATCTGCATGCTCTCAAAGACCCTCTGAGTCCTCAACTTAGCGGAACCAATAACAGACATATACCATCACTCCGGTGATAGTACAGATTCTGTTCAACGGCCCGCGGTGCTACTATTGGCATCGCCCAGTACATTTTTTTTAACACACAAAATAATCTAACTGTTGAAACTACTACTACGGACTGATCACCCGTTGGTATCTTTATAATACCTTTTCAGGTATCCTCTATATCGGACGTCAACATACTCAACCAAAGCTAGCATCAAGAATCAACCACCGAGACAGAGATATTCTCAACCTGCAGTCAACAGAAGACCTTGTGCAAGACAAGGCAGAGCTCTAACGGGCAGTGGTATATACCATTAAACAATTCCACCCTCGTTCCATCACCTTACCCCACCAATATCGACACCACCTCTTGCATTCCTGGCAACTACAATCCCCATTCATCTTCTTATACCAGAGAGCATAAGACATCGTGGCACCATACATCCCAGGAATAATCGCACCATACAAATACGCATCACCATCCCACGACTCATCCTCGTTCTTCTCACTGTTAGAAGAAACATACGAAAGTACAGCAGGAACTACATAGCTACTTCCTGTTCCATCCAACACCGGATTCCTTACAGGGGAGGCACATCTATCCTCCTTCCCAGCTGAACCATTTTCAGTTGGCATCAGCTCAAAACTCGAGGAGTTTGAGCTATCCAATTCTTCCATATAAGGAGACTACCTCACGGTCTTCTTGCCGCCACTCTTACTATCTCCAAAACCTTCCATCGGGAAGGGCATGTTAGGCGTCGTTGGTATAACCCACGCCTCAGGAGTACCTACCATAGTAGGAGAGGAAGAAAACCACGAACCAGCATCTGTGCTCTCCTCGTTCCCACTATCCTGCCTACATATTAAACAGGCAGCCAAGCTTCAGTCATCCGAAGTCGATCGGAAATCACTCACGTCCGGAGCGACGTACTTGTCCCCACAATATACGGACAAGGGAGAAAAATAACTTGAAATATCAGAACGAGTAACCGACATTATGGCCTCCAAGACGGACAAGCCGTACACCTACCACAAGTCGAGAAGATTAGCTATGATTTCTGAAGACATCAAGAAGTTAATCTCCGACACACCATGAAAGAAAAGAGACACTCCTGGACCACAAACGTTCGAGGAATCAGTCAAACCACCTCCTCTCACGGTCCACACCGTCGATGTCCTGAAACCAGAACAAGACTCTCCTCTCACAACATGGGAATTTGAGTCACCTCCTATGATAGAAGCAAACTGGAAGAAAGTACAACCACAAATACATGATATCCTCGCCTTTACACAAATGCTTGGGTATCTTCACTCCTTTTATCCAAAGGACATCCAACTGCTTTTCGAAGCAACAACCAAACACTATCTTTGGAACACAACTATTGCATTCGAAAGCAAGGACTTGTAGCTTACCACGGTACTTATGGAACGCCTAAAACACCCCAAGAGTCCACAGCTCATAGAACCTCACTGGGTTCTAAAAGAATGGGATAATATTATGTCCTTCATGCTATGTGGTCAGCACCTCCTTTTACCTGTTGTACTAGGGCAATTTGAGGACCCACCTATAGCCAAATGACCTAAAGGACAAGACAGAAGGGACCCTCCTGAGACGCTAACCAAACAACGCTCTGCACCAGAAGTCAGCACAGGATCTCAAACTGGTATCGTGCCAGAAGATGACATTGTGGAACGTACTTCGGATACTGGCAACCCAAATAATGGAGAAGATGATGAGGACCAAACCCCTCCCTTAGGACGAGGCACAACAGCAGGAGGAGGAGACGATGATGGATACGATAATAGCTCTAGCAGTGGCAGCTCTAGTAGCAGATCGTCAGTCCACAGTCAAAGAAGTATATGCAAACCAAAGAAGATCAAGAAGATTAAGAAATGGATAGATCGTGGTAAGACACCAGAACAAAAACAATGGGAAACGATGACAGGAATTGTGACTTCTGAAACGTCATCAAAAATGTCCAAACGGATGAAGAGTATCAAGATTGATGCGCCAGAAAATCTCAACAGTGGAAATAAGAAATGGCGAGACACATAGTATCTTGACACTTGGGTCAATGGGATATAGCGATGGTTAAGTATGAAAGATATAAAATTGGAATCGAAGAAAGCGTTGGACATTATTGGATTCAGACTGCAAGGCAACGCACTCACTACCTATAACCACCACCTCATCAAGGAAAAGGACAAGGCATCCTTTTTCAGCTTCATGCTAGTGCTACGGGAATTCCTAATTCACTCCACTAGCAAGGACCTCCTGTGGAAGGAATGGGAGGCCGCATCACCCCACAAAGACGGGTGACACATGGGTATCAAAACCTTAGCCAATTGGTTGGAAGAACTTCAGATTAAACTTATCGACAAGGATGGGAACCAATGCATCTCGGAAGAAGTCAAACGCAGGAAATTCCTGAACCACTTACCGGATTACATGGAAACCACCCTGGTACCACAAATACTTGATTCCTAGACGTTCAACGACCTGGTCAAATAAGCAGAATCATATGAGGCTGTATGAAAACATGGGCGTATCTCAACTACACCCAAACCTGCTCGCCAGCCTACTACCCAACCAGCTCCGAATCCTAGTCGAAATCACCGTAGGGATCGGAAGTCAGACAACAAGAAAACAAGTTCTAATCCTGGAAGAACCCCTGCCACGAAAACAGCAACCACCAAGGATCCGGACTGGGAAGTGGGTAACAAGATGTTTACATCACAAGACAAGATGAAGTTGATCAGGGAACGGAAGTGTCTATGGTGCCGTGCACCTGGTCACACTTTCAAGGAATGCAAGAAGCGAATATCTAAACTACCTATGCGCACCGTCGCACAAGTCCTATCCCTGTAACACTCCAGCAAACCACTTATCGCCAAGAATAACTACATGGGCAAAACTAATGCAAAACCCCAGTCTAGCGAAGAATTAGACTACAGCAGGGTTCGGGTCAAGGTTAACGGCCACCCTGCATTAGCCCTTGTAGATTTACAGACGACTGGCGGAGATCTCATCAACGCACAATTCGTACACCTATATGGCCTCCCCACTTATGGAATCGACAAGAAGTCATTCAACACAGGGATCTAAGGATCAAAGGATGTGATAGAAAAGGCATGTGATGTCCAAATGCACTACGGAGGATATTCGGAAACAAGGACGCTATATGTAGCGCATCTTGCAAGCTGGGATATGATCCTACACAAGCTAGCGCTTACAGCTCTGAACGCCTTAATCCCAGCAGGACCAAAGCCTGTTACTATCCAACCTGGAGGAATAGCACGCTTTGCACTCAAGGAATGGAGAAAGGCAGGGCTTGCTACGGGACAAGTCACATCTGCTACACTCACAATAGAAGATGAAGTATCAGACTATCTTCTACTACTCTTCGAATTCATAGTCTCAGCTATGAGTCTCGGAGAAAGTCGGGAATTCAACCCCTTCCTTGAATTCGCCCAGCTATTTCCGGCAACCATACCCAATTAGTTGCCACCCCTCAGAACTATCAACCACCGAAACTGCCCGAAACCCGGATCTATATGGGTACCAAAATGGTGACCCTCACTCTCCAAATTTTAAGCTGAGCTCACGAGACAGCTCACTGAGGAAGAAGCTTCAGGCCGGATTTATCGTACAGAACACGATACCAACGCGGTAGTTCTGTTCGTAAAAGCCAAACGAGATGATCCCACCAAACTACGGCGCATCCTAGACGCCAGGGATCGAAATGAAGCGGTTGATCCCAACCACACACCCCTACCAAGTATTGAGGAACTCATGGAGCGTGTCGCTACTCAGAAGTATTGGAGCAAGATTGACCTAGCGGATGGGTACCACAATATCAGAATCGAAGAAGACTCGGAACAACAGTCCACCTTCCTCACACATATGGGATATTACCGCAGTCGCATCATGCAACAAGGCGACCGGAATGCTCCTGCCACCATGGTATGAGCCATGTACGAAATCTTTAAGGACATGGTCTTCAAGGATCTTGTTATTTACATCGACGATATTATTATCTTTTCAGATACCTAAGACGAACATGTAGCTACCTTACGAAAGGTTCTACAACGAGTCCTAGACATGAAGTTTTGGTTGAAGGCTAGCAAATGCCAGTTCTTCACCAAACGTCTAGACATTTTAGGGCATATATAAACTCCGGATGGGTTACATATGGATCCTCAGAAGCGCAAGAAAGTATTGGACTTCAAGGTTCCTAGCAACCGCAGGGCATTACGAGGTATACTTGGTGTCGTTATATTCTTAAGCAAGTTTTGTCCGGAATTGACGTCCTGGTCAAGCACCCTGTCAGAACTGCAAGGTGAAAACGCACCCTGGAGATGGACGGACACCCACACCAGAGCACTCGTGAAAATCAAGGAACTTGGGAATTCTCCACAGATTCTCAAACCCTGGAACCCCTTCTCGGAAGCGCCAAAATACCTGGTATGTGATGCTAGTGATATTGGACTAGGATCATGGATAGGACAAGGAGAACTAGGATCAATTCGACCCTGTCATTTTCATTCTCAGAAATTCAGCCCCGCACAGCTGAAGTACCCCACCTATCAAAAGGAGTTACTCGCTATTGTTGATTTTTGAAGTTTTTTGAGGCTCAGCTTCGAGACCACAAATTCACGGTTCTCACGGATCACTAACCACTACGCTCTTTCCCCCGACCACGACAAACATCTCAGAAGCTGGCCCGATGGTAAGCTTACATGTGAGAATTCGACTTGGTCATTGAACATACGCCTGGAAAAGAAAACCTGTTGGCAGACGATCTATCATGGAAGCATAAATACTCCCTCGATCCCACCGAGGAACAAGACTTCATTCCTCACAGATTCGATCCTACAGAAGACAACAGCAACCTTCAGGACACTTCTATCACTACCTACCATCTTTCTATCTCTCCCATACCAGAAGATATCACAATAGTTTCCGGTGGCTGCATCAACTTCAAGCACACAGACTGCGACTACAACAAGTGTGCAGGCCGCGACGAAAGCCTTGGTCACCACCCCTCTTGTCCCTATCTCGACGACGAAAATGATGGGGACTACGAAGATTACGACGATATCAAGGAGGAAGAAATGCAAACAGATGAGGATACCCTCTCCACCATCCCCGCTGAAATCTTTTACGGCACTCCCGCAGATGATACGTCCTCAGTCACCAATGACGACAATAATCTCGTCATCATTACAGACGTTGTCAATAATGCCTGGGAACACTTCAAGCAGCATCGAAAGCAACATAATACGGACTGTCACGACTACTACTGCCGCTCGCATGGTAGCTCGCACCAGAATGGGAACCGATACTTTCCCACCACCAGGTGCTCAGTTTACAGAACCTATGGACACGGATGTTTAGACTGCACTCTAGTGAAGGCAGTTTATCAGAAGGAGAAGGAATTCCAGTTGAGTCAGCGAGACTCATGGAAATTGAAAGCCACCACTATCCCTCCTAACAACACCCCCTCCTCAGAGACTCCCGATATTGACATTCCTGAGCTTAACATCAATGAAGCTCCTAACCGCACTCACATGTGGTCCGCTAAAGAATGGGCAATCAGGAACACTCCAATTGCCCGCCACGAACCATGTGGTCAACAACCCGCACAAAACAACCCATGGGACTACAACATCAAGATTGTGCTAGATGAGGAAAGACCCTACTTCCTCTCTGCCGCAGTTACCACCAGATTACAACGCAACGCAGCTTACGGTGAAGCTAGCGGATCAAACTAAGGTCATAATACCCTTCTATCCCCCACTAATCCTATGAGATATGTGCCAGGAGTGGGGTTTATGCACCAACAACATCACATGTCTAATGAGGAGAACAACCACATTCAAGACCCTCAAACACAGGAGAAGACGTCAATTCCTCCTGCACCCACGGCCACTCGTCGGTGCAACTTCTGCAAAGGCGAGGGACACTATGCATCTACATGCAAGGCAAAACGCAAGGCAGACTCAGACCTTAGGTATAGAATCGTGCCAGCGACCAATATGGCAAAAATATACCTTGATCTCGAAGACGGCCCCAAAGACGACCCCGACTTCTATCTCGTTGCTCACGTTGACAAAGATGATAGAATGAGGGACGCCTATATCGCATGTATCGGGATATGCCCCATGTGGAGCCAGCTCTACAACGCTCCTGAAGGAAAGGAATGAGTAAGCACGGAAAACGGATTCTTGTACAAAAAGAATGAGAAAGGAGAATGGAGGTTGGTTTTACCAAGCACGTTCAACATGAAAGGTAAGAACTACCTCGAAGCTGCAATCAAGGAAGCTCATGATGCTACGGCACATGGCGGAATTGAGAAAACGTTGAAATGGTTGACTGATAAATATATTTGCCAGCCATTTTCAACGCTCATTAAGGAATACGTGGCGAGTTGCGATACCTGTCAACGGACAGAGTATAGCAACAAGTCACCACTAGGACAAGTAACGATGTTACATGTTCCTGCAAGAGCCAGGACGGATATCACTATGGATTTTCTTAAAATGTCTCCTGTTTTCACTTATTGCTCTACCTTATACCCGAACATTCCTTTGGAAGACGATCATATAATTTGCTTTTCGAGACTTTGGACAATTGTCTGTAGACAATCAGGATTTATGTTTCTTATTCCAGTTTCTGATAACCTTACGGCGGAGAAGGGGACTGATACCTTTGATACACACGTTGCTTCTCTTATCGGTTATCCCTAATATATTGTTTTTGATCGAGAAACTCTCTTTATGTTAGACCATTTCAAGGATTGGGCAGCAAGAAAGGGAATCAAGTTGGAACCGTCCACCGCATACCACCCTCAGACAGACGGTGAGTTAGAAATTGCCAACAAGGCAATCTTGCAAGGCGCATGAGCGTGCAAGGTCGAAGGAAACGAATGGCTATACAAACTCTTCAAGATCTAGCTAAAGCTGAACTCTCGAGACAATACCGCAAGACAACACCGTCCATTCTTTTCACTCCTAGGCTTTGAGGCAAAGGTAGGTCCTTCTTCCTTCCCCTACCCAATCACTTCTTATACCCCTGCAGAGGAACATCACCTTGACACCTCTCACAACCTATACTCCTCCAAAGTCAACAAGACAAAACAAGCCAACAAGAAGCGGTCTGTTCCACTACTTCTTTCAGCCGGCCAAAAGGTTCTACTCTCCACGGAGAACCTCAACCTCTTGAACACATCTAGGAATCTCAAACCTAGATCGGTCAGACCTTTCCGCATCCAACACATCAACAGGAAGCGGAACAACTATACACTCGACCTATCAACGGACAGTCGACTGTTGTAAGGAACTGGGTTTCTAGTATATGTTTTCTCTACACGTGTTTTATCTCTCGCAGTTTTGGTGGATTTTATTGGGTTATATCAAGGCACGTTTTTGGCCTGTTTTGGCAGCTACTCTTTTGGGACATGTTTGGATTAGGAAGGATGATATTGGGATTAGTCTTGTTGTTTTTTCCTTGTAGTTTTCTCGTCATATTTCGGTATTATTACCTGTCATATTCCCTTATCATTCTGGGTTAGTTTCATATATGTCAGCTTGCTGACCACCATCTCCTGTTATGCCTGCCTAATTAGGCAGTAGCTTATTATGTTCCCTGTTGGTTGTTTATCTCGTTGGCAGCCTTGTTTCCATTACCTTGTTTAGCATCATCATGACACTGGACGTGTCTATAATGAGCCATCATGTATTCATTATGATCTGGTATCATAATGAGTCCTTACTGTTGCCTAGTATGATTCCAAATGGACTCATTGCCTTAGGAACTCAGTATCTATTAGAGATCTGAATTCCACGGCCATAGATAGGACAGTTCTCGTTCAGCACAGTCTAGTCTAGCTACCTCAGAAATACATAAGCTATACTGGTAATATTCTTGTGCACTTGCACCTCTTGATCCCCAACCAACCCTATACTCCATACAACCCTTTAGCCACCTACTATAATCCTGTATAGGACATAGTGGGCGTGCTTAGGACCCCATAACCACGTTGGTAGAGCCGAGTTCCTTACAGAGCTCCTCTACTAACTTGGCCCACA
>Ga0307511_10004805_pt1 | contig 13817 bp, 14 predicted proteins | sample 13_EM_MG_FD_200266 | JGI IMG/M metagenome (GOLD analysis project Ga0307511, IMG submission 200266) | Populus trichocarpa ectomycorrhiza microbial communities from riparian zone in the Pacific Northwest, United States - 13_EM | ecosystem: Host-associated > Plants > Roots > Unclassified | place...
ACGGGTTCTCGCCTTTCAGTGGGTCACCATGCCGCCCTCGGAGGATACCGAGGGGTTAGAGGCCGTGGCATCGGTTATGCATCATTTGTTTCCACTGTTACCGCCGATTGGGGGATGAAGTTGGGCTCTTCAGAAGGCAGTTTTGGATATGTGAGAGATTTTCCGGTCTGGGAACCAGATGTGGCCTCCACTCTGCGCTTGGGTCATTTTAATATCTGCTAGAAGCTTACCCCCACCTTGTAAACTAGACAATCATGCATCGGTTATCGGAAACTGAGTTACGGTTCATGATCACGCTCCCCCTTCTTTCTCAAGCCGATCCTCGTGAAGCGCATTTCCCGCGAAAATGGAGCATTGAAATACACACTCCCGGATACCTCTTTTTTCCGTGTCGCTGTTCTCCCATTCCGCGCTTCCGTTGAGGTCTCTCACACCGGCGCTTCTTACCGATCTGAACTTGAACGTAAGCAAGGTTTCTACCGGCGCCAAGCCCAACCTGAGCTTCCGTTAACACCACCATCATGCCCCATCGAGCCCTCATGGTCGACGAGATCATGAGAGAGGTTGCCACTCGCGTAATCGACATACATCCTCCAACCGCCGTCTCTCTCGCTTGTTGCGCCAAATCCTTTGAAGAACCGACCCTCAGCACGCTTTGGAAGATTCAGGATGAGCTCCAGATCCTCATCAAAACTCTTCCTCCCGATTCTTGGGATCTCCGGCCCATAACTACCGGTATGGCCCAGGCAACGATTGTACGTGATCCGCCCTAATTGGGCCCATGCTTCACTTCGTTCGAGAATCAACTGAGGCGTGATCGTGGTTTGTTTTGGTGTAGACGTTCACGCGAATCCCGTTGGAAGATGAGTGGGTCAGGTTCAAAAGATACGCGTCTTGGACGAGGGTTTTGGGGCCTTCTGACTTGGTGACGATCTCCGACGATGTGTTCCGCCAACTCTCTTCTGCGATCTCTGGCGGTCCGGTGTGCCCCCAACTACAACGCTTGACATGGAGGTCCGAGTGGGGATGGGAGTCAATGCAGCAGTTCCTCTCGCCATACCTGGTATTTGTGCTCTTTTACGGAGAGCAAGGGATGAACCTCAGTGATCCAGGGCTCATTCCTACGATCTCCCTCCTCCCAACGACGTACTTGGAAATACTCCACCTCGACATCCTTCCACCCCCTACCACATTCCATTCCACACTCTCAGAACTCGTCCAACGACTGAACCCCTGCTTCAAGCGACTCATGTCCGCGTTTTCGTTATCGGAAGCAGCGTGGGAGCACCTCGCCTCCCTTCCAAGGTTGGAATCATTTGGGGTTTCTGGAACCCCCCACACCGATATCTTGAAATCGATACCCCACGGAAAGGCTTTCCCCGCACTCCAACGTATGATGGTAAAGGTGGATGATGTACGGCAACGGTGGTCGTTCCTCTTCTCCCTCCTACAATCGAGCCCTCTGCAAAGAGTGGCCATCACAATAAGTCGCAAGGTCCAAGGCTCTGACGTTCCGGGTCAAGTTATAACCGCCATACTCGAAGCCGAACTGCAACGAAGCGTTAACGATCTGATTTTTTTTGGACTCGACCCGGACAATTTGGGGTTTATCTCACACCTTGGGCCGTTCAGATCTCTCCAAACGCTGAAGTGCAGTACCCGATGTCGAGGGCTCGGACAATGCGCCTCCCCCCTCACTGATTCGGATATTGAGCAGCTCGCAAGCGGGTTCCCCCAGCTAGTTTCACTCTTTTTGGGGCACGAATGCAAATACACCAATCACCACACCACGATCAAGTCGTTGTTATCCTTGTCGACCCACTGCCTGTCGTTGGAGACCCTTCATCTCCCCTGCAACTTGACCAACATTTCCGAGGATATCATGACGGAATTGGGGAAACCTGACCCAAGGTTAAAGGTCTGGAGCCGCTGCAAGCTGAGGTTTCTCGACCTTCGGTGGCTTGACATGCCAGAGCCGGGCGATGCGGAGGGGTTGAGCATCAAGAGCTCAGCTTTCCTTCATTTGTTCCCCTTGTTGTGACCTAGGAACGAACTCGGGGCCGCGGGGAGATATGATAGGGAATATCGGTGTAGGGACACTAGCCTCGTGTTGTATTCTTCGTTTGACGAGTTGCAGAATATTTCAAAACCTGACGTGCACGCGACCGGGCGCTTCTAATGGTGAGGGACGTCAACTGAAGCTGGGTCGGGTGTACCTCCCGGGCGGTTATGTACACGTCGCAAATTTGAAGGCCAGGCTGCCACAGGGCGGGTCCGTTGACGCTCGGGGGACTCACGACATCCCCCGATGCAGCGAATAATTGATAATCCACCAACGATTTATATTCATACCCGCTAAAAGTCCCGGGTGCCGGGTGACGATTGACAGTAAATGCTGTATGAGCAGCGCATGTACATGAGCCCTCATCGAAGCAGGCTGCTCCGAGGGTCGAACGGGAGGAATCCTGCCCTAATACCACTAGTAGTCACCCTTTCCTCCACTGTGTATAGAAGTTAGAACGCGGGTGCTCCTGACGAACTCCGTCCTTGGTCTGCAACATTCACGTGATACGCCCTATGAAATGTCGATTGGCATAAGCTTTCGCTAGCACCACCATTATCATCACGATGTCCCATCGAGCCCTCTGGATTGATGAAATCCTTACAGAAGTGACCGCCTGGGTAGTCGACACACATCCTCCGACAGCCGTCTCTCTCGCTTGTTGCGCCAAATCATTCGAAGAACCGTCTCTCCGCGTGCTTTGGGAGACTCAGAGCGCGCTTCCGACTCTCATCAGAACACTCCCTCCAGACTGTTGGGAATTTCTACCCCAAAGTACATCCAGGGAAAAAGCAGAGATTGTGCGTAATTTGCCTCAATCGAGGGTCATCAACTGATATCTGGTTTACACATGTAGAAGCTCACGCGAACCGTTTCGAAGGACGAATGGGCTAGGGTCAAAAGATACGCGTCTTGGATGAGGAGCGTGAGCGCTTCCGTCACTGTGGAGGTTCCCGACGACGTGTTCCGGCAACTCTATTTTGCGACCTCAGGAGGCCCGGTGTGCCCCCAGCTTCAACATTTGACCTGGATATCCGCGTGTGGATGGGACCACTCTCAGCAATTCCTCTCATCCCGCTTGGTCTCGGTCCTTTTCTGGCAGAGCTTTGCCGACCTTCGCGCCGATGTGGTGCTCGCTGCCGCAATTTCTCCCATCCCGACAACACACTTAGAAAAACTCATCCTTACTGGTTACCTCCCAGGTACTACTCCCATCCGCCTCTCACTCTCGAAAGTCGTCCAACGACTGAACACCTGCTTCAAGCGAATCGACGCCGGGTCCTCCTTATCGGACGCGGCGTGGGGACACCTTGCGTCTCTTCCGAGGCTGAAATCATTTTCTTTATCCAACACCCCATCCATCGAGGTCTTGAAATGGATACCTCACGAACTCACCTTCCCCGCGCTCGAACGTATGACATTGGAGTTGGATGGCCGACGTCAGCATTTACCGGTGCTTTTCCCCCTCCTAAAATCGAGCCCACTACAAGAAATCATTATCAAGGAGAGCTTCAGGATTCGACACGTCGATGTTCCAAGAGAAGTCGCGATCGCCATGCTCAAAGCCGAACTACACCGAAGTGTCAATACACTGATCTTTACTGGATTTCATCCCGCCGAATTGACATTTGTCTCACACCTTGGGCTATTCAGCTCCCTCAAAACGTTGGGATGCGATACCCGGTGTCAAGTACCCGGGGAATGTGTTTTCCGGCTCACGGATTCGGATATCGAGCGGCTCGCCGGTGGGTTACCCCAGTTGGTGACCCTCCGCCTGGGACACGAGTGCAGACACAGATGTTACAACCTCACGATCAAGTCGATGATATCCTTGTCTACCCACTGCCTGTCGTTGGAGAGCCTTTACCTCCCTTGCGACTTGACCAACACCTCCGAAGACGCAAAGATAGAGTCGGGAGAACCCGACCCGAGGTTAAAAATTCAGAGCTCCTGCACGCTACGGCTTCTCGCCCAAAAATGAGTAATTGTGCCGCCTCGGGATGATATCGTGGCGTTGAGAATTGTGACTTCGGCTTTGCACCATCTGTTCCCTCAGTTGCAACTAATTTGGGGGTGAGGCTGGGCCGCTCGGAAGGCGGCCTTGGGTGGGGGGTCTCCGGCGCAGATACCTAGATATACCTAGACTCACGTTGTATTCTTCGTTTGAGCCAGTTGCTTTTGAAACCTGATGTAATATGTAACCATGTGCTCCTGGCGGTGAGAGATTTTGACAGAACCCGAGTCCGGAGTATGTTCCCCAGGTGGTTATGAAACACGTCGGCGCTCGGGAGACTCACGGCTTCGACCCGACCTATTATCTGTTCTGCCTCGTGAATGCACCCTACAGCAGGATCCCACGGACAGAGGCGTCGACGGGTAATCGACGACTTGTTTATTCGTATCTTCCAGCAATCCCGCCCTGATACCGCCAGCAGTCACCCCTTCCTTCCGCTATCCGCAGAATACACCGCTTTTTTTTTTGACGAGCTCCCTCCCAAGCCGAAGTGGTTCTCAACGTGATCAACATCCCCGGAAGTCGATCGTCATGAACTTCTGCCGCTGCCACCACCATCATGCCTCATCAAGCCCTTGGGATCGACGAAATCCTTAGAGAGGTGACCGCTCGGGTAGTTGACACCCACCCTCCGACAACTGTCTCTCTCACTTGCTGCGCCAAATCAGTCGAAGAACTAGCTCTCCGCACACTTTGGGAGACTCAGACGCAACTTCCAACCCTCATCAAGACCCTCCCTCCCGACTGCTGGGAAGTTGGACCCTCAAATACGCCCGGTGGAGAACCCGAGATTGTGTGTGGTTCACCTCAATTGAGAATCCTTGACTGACGGCACGATGATTTGTGTAGACGCTCAAGCGAATCCCGTCGAAAGCTGAATGGACTCGGGTTCGAAGATACGCGTCATGGATGAGGAGCATAGGCCCTTCATACGTTGCGGCGATATCCAACGACGCGTTCCAACAACTCTCTGTCGCGACCTCAGGTGGTCCGGCGTGCCCCCAGCTCCAGCGCTTGGCCTGGACATCCGCATACGGATGGGAACACTCTCAACAATTCCTCTCACCTCACCTGGTCTCAGTCGGTTTCTGGCACTGCATAAACGATCGTTACGCCGATCTGGGGCTCAATTCCGCAATTTATCCTCTCCCAACGACGCATTTGGAAACACTCAGCATCGCCGGATACCCTCCGGATACCGCTCCCATCCGCTCCGCGCTCTCGGAAGTCGTCCAGCGGCTCAATACCTGCTTCAAGAGGATCGACGTCAGGTCGTCATTATGTGACACGGCATGGGGACACCTCGCATGTCTTCCGAAGTTGGAATCGCTCCGCGTGTCCGATACCCCATCCGCTGAGGTCTTGAAATCAATACACCACAACCTCACCTTCCCCGCGCTCAAGCACGTGACGCTGGAGTTAAACGGCCAGTATCAACATTTGCCACTGTTTTTCTCCCTCCTCAAATCAAGCCCGCTGAAAGAAGTCATTGTCAAGGGGAGCGTTAAGATTGGACACGTCGGCGTTCCGACTGAAGTCGCGATCGCTATACTCAAAGCCGAACTACACCGAAACATGAACGCACTGGTCTTTGCTAGATTCCACCCCGCCGACTTGACGTTCATCTCACACCTCGGGCCATTCAGCTCCCTCAAAACATTGGAGGGCGACACCCGGTGTCAAGAATCCCAATAGTGTGTTTTCCCGCTCACGGATTCAGATATCGAGCAGCTCGCGAGTGAGTTACCCCGGTTGGTAACCCTCCGCCTTGGGCACAAGTGCGCCTACAGCTACCCAAACACTACAATCAAATCCTTGATGTCTTTATCAACTCACTGTCTGTCGTTGGACACCCTTTGCCTCCCCTGCGACCTTGCTGATATTTCCGAAGATGTCAAGATGGAATCGGGGGAGCCTGACCCTCGGTTAAAAGCTCGGAGCTGCTGCGCGTTAAAGTTTCTCGCCATTCAATGGATAATCAGTCCAAAGGACATCGAGGCATTAGAGATCATGGAATCTGGTTTGCGCAATCTTTTTCCTCTTTTGGAGCTTATGTGGAGCTGAGGCGCTCAGAAGGTGGTCTTGGATGTGGTGGGGATTTCCCTGCGCAGAAGCCTGGATAAAATTAGACCCACACTGTATTCTTCGTTGGGAACGATTTCCAAAAATATCAAAACTTGATACATAGCCTATGAATATCGCAGTGTGCGAGTAAGAAGCCACGTCTCGATTGGCACGAGCCCAAGTGCCGGGCGAAGGAACTATCCGGTACCTAGTCTAACTGACGACAAGTCGTGGAACAAGGAGAGTAAAGGGTGAAGAAAAATAGCGAGGTCGCGGAAGAAGAAATGAGTAGGGGGACGGGTAGATGAAGAATAGATAAACATGAGGCGTAGAGAAATGACGAGCGGACGTGGAGATCTGGGGGGGATGACTTCAAAGGTTGGCGGGCAAGGGGAAGATATTGGCGCGGATGCCGAACGCTGCCAAGCGCTTGATAAGGAAATTGATGGAGGTGACGAAAGTGCAGTCAGAGACATCAGTAGCTCCGTCTCCGCCGGTGAGGATACCACAAACCCGACCAGTGCCATCAATGACGACAGACCCAGAATCTCCACGCTCGGAGAACGGGCCGGATTTCGAGTTGCGAGGAAACACCCCCACCTCCTTCGACATCTTACCGGGTTTGCCTTTGAAATATTCGCGGAGGAATGCACGGATGGTGTTGAGGCGACCGACGGTAATGTTAGAGGCGTTGCCGTTCTTCAGAACCATAATAACCGGATCATTGTTGTGATCCTTGGTCCTCTGGTCAGGGCTGAACATCTCCTGGTCGGGGACGGTCCCGTGGAATCGAAGAAGGCGGTCTCCAGGGTATACGAATGAATTCGGATTGGCGGGGTGAGGGTACATCCAGGCGGTAAGCTCGTCGACATCAATGGAGCCAAGGTCAACGGCATTTCCGATAAAGTTAAGCTTGGTGATCATGGAGGGGTGTATCTGGATGACGGCCCAATCCTCCGTAAAGCCGTCACCGTCGTCGAGACTGATGGGGGGAGACAAGGTGACATGACCGAGAACACGTTTCTCTTCGTCCTTCCAATCCCTGGTGACGTCGGCGAGCAACTTCTTGAAGGCTGCGATAGCCTCCTCCGCCTCTTCCATTCTGGGCTTGACCGCTCTCCGCTCCGCATTGGCATCGTCCTCGTCCTCCATCTCGTCAGCAACCGCCAATCGCCTCTTGAGCTGCTTAATGATGATATCCTTAGCATGGATCGCGGACTCGATAGCCTTGCAACGAGCCTCAAAGGCAGCCTTGCCCATCAACATGACCTTCCTACTGGCCTGGCCCCTGCGCTCGCGGAACTCGTAGAGCTCGTTCTCTTCCTTATCGGGGTTGAAAAGGACGTGCCTTGCCGTGAGAAGGTAGAGGATGCCGGGTTTGGCGGTATCGACAAAGAAAAATCCACCAGTGCCCTCGCGGTTGGGGGTCTTAGCGTTGCAGATAGGGATACCTAGAGTAGTGGAGAAAGGTTCGCGGACGATGGCGGTGGGGTTGGCGCTGATGGCAGGCTTGTACATCGTCGCAGAGCGGGTGAACTTCGATTCACAGATTATTACGTGAATGTCGTCGATGTCGTTCTGGAGAAGGATAGAATGGCAATCAACAGCGACCTCGATGCCAAGGTCGGCAGAGAGAGTGCCAGGGTTCACTCCGACCAAGATGAATGCGGGAGGGGAAGGCTTCCCAGCTACGCCGATTCGAAGGGGGTTCAGGATCGACCACTGCACCTGCTTCTCGAGCAAGTAACCTTCCATGGCAGGACCGACGGTATCCTCCCAGATCCCGTTAAGGCGGTGCATGCCGAGAGGAGTCAACTCCTTGGGTTCGAGGTACGCCTCAGGACCCGTTGGCTTCATCCAGACGTCGGGGCTGGAGCGAGCGATGAAGCGGGCCTTAGAGGGAAAGCCATAGAGGTAATACTTTGCCTCAACGTCGGACGGGATGTAGGGAGCATTGGTAGGCGGGTCAGGGATGGCATGGTTGGTCAGGCTTACAGCAGGGCTAGGGGAGGGAGGGGGGGAAACAACGGTCGATATACTTCTTTGGAGACATCCGTCGGAATCCCCAGAGAGAGTCCTCTGTGGCGCCAATGAGTGGCTAGTAGATTGCCAATAATTATTGCTATCCGAAAGATTTGAAGGTGGCGGTTGCCCCCCGCCTTCGAATCGTTCTCGGGAGGGATCTCGTGAATCCCTCAAGTCTGGGAGTGGCTGCATTCGCCTCCGTGGACTAGCAAACTTGGAATCGTCGCCGAAGCCTCGGGATCTACCCGGGCGTTCCTTGGCTGTGTTGGCGTGCACTTTAAGCTTCCAGTACGGTCAATTGACAAGGAAGGGCTCACGAGGATCCGCTACGCTAACACGGACCGTCCGACTGGCAAAATTCTGTCCGCTCCTCTCCAAGGCACCCTTCAAGCCATCTAGAGTAGCGAACTCGATGAAGCCAAATCCCTTCGGCCTACCATCTCTGTCTCTAATGATTTTTATGGACTTGATCTGCAAAATGGCCAGATGAGTGTTCGATTCGTGGTCAGGCTAATGGTTCGTGTCTAACCTCCTGTCCGCCGAAGAAAGCAGCCATCTCAGATTCGGTGATAGCGAAAGCCAAGTTTCCGATGAAGGCTGTGTACGGCGGACTTGTTGGTAACGGGTCATGTTCCCTTGGTGGTCGGTCAGCTTGAGGGGGGCCATGATTAGTGTGAACAGTGCGAGATGGGGTGTAGAAAGAGCATCACTGAGACACGAGCGTGGCTCGTCGGAGAATCCAGATGCTGCTAACTTACGATGGGTTGGCACATCATCCATCTGAGACCCGGCCTTCCCTTTGACTGATCTAGGCAGTCGCTCGGCCCACGAGCTTTGCGGGAGTGCTTCTACTTTGCTCCGTTGGAGCATTCCAGGAACTAGGGATAAAGCAAGCTCGTGGTGAATAATATAAGGACCTGCCTGAGAAGGAGAGTTGACTGACCCGATCTGCCAGGCATCGCGTCGAGCACTGTAATTGGGAAAAGATCAACAGGTAAAGGACGGCAGTAACCACGATTGGCGGGATCCTCGCTCGGAACTTCGCAGCGAGTTGAAAGGGGATATGGCAAACGAAACACTCTAAGGGTTACCGGGATCAGGATATGTGCGGTGGAATTAAGATGCCCGCGAGACAGACCCAGCCGCCTTGACGATTCCCTCCCATTCGGCCTGCCCACCACACCATGTGAATTAGACTTTTATGATATTACCGATTGGGTGAACGTTACTTGATTGTAGGAAAGCCTACAGAAGAATAGGTCAGAACGTGATCCTGAAGATACTGTCAATTATGCGTACGATTTATGCTTACGAACATCCTTCGGCATGAACCAGGTGTCCTATGGAAAGCGTCAGAACCCTGAGTCCGGCCGGAGTTGACTCAACACACTTTAAAGTCGATTTTCTTCCAACCTGAGAAAACGAGAGCTTGGTTCTTCGCACGCACGCTTTACGATACGTTCGCACTTGCCTTCTTTCTTAACCTCTCTGATAGTCTGGTAGACGCAATAAAACACCCCAGACACGCACCCCTTCTCTTCCTCGGAAGGGTTCAACAGAAACTCCTTCCAGATGTGTTTTCCCAATAGCTTGCGTCTGTCATCCCCGATCGTTCTGTTCGAACGATGGAAATCCCAATTGGCATTCAACGAGCGGAGAGAATGGATGAAAATGAAGACCATGTACGGACTTTGCGACCTTGACGATGACCGTGTTGTGTTCCTGGGAAGAGGGATAAACAATCCGTGGCATCGATATCGGCCTGCCCGTAGGTGAAGATCCGGGTACACGGGCGCCAAAATGGGGCACGCGTAATCCCTTGCGTCCACACTTACGCACATGGCTGTAATCAAGGCCTCGGAGACCAGCAAGCAAGGAGAGAGGAAGTTTCGTGAACTATGGAAATGATGGTACTCACGGACGATTTGTAGTAAAACGAATTGAAATATCTCGGCGCTACAATGGTCCCCAACCATTGCGCCACACGTTCTATGTCCTCCTGGACCTCCATATTCGCGTGCCGAGGATAAGGATGGAGGATCGTCATGAAGATCTCATCTTGGGGAGGCGGCGATGTCTTGGTGTGTCGAGGCATGGTCGGTTATTGGCCAACTTGTTGAGGATCTGGGACGTATCTCCGCCGTTCTAACGATTGGGTGCACCTGTTATAGTAGGGGGGTTGCAGTTCGAGGACTCGATGGTAGAGTAGAGTGGCTGTGGCAGGTGGTGGAAGAAGGGGAAGGGGGTGTAGCGTTTCGCCGAAGGTATCTATGACTTATTTGCACATCCTGGACGGATATTCCAGGCACTCACGTGATGCAACCACGGATGGAAAGGTCGGGCAGGCTTGGGCAAAGTCCTCGAGCCGCCTCATCGATCCCACGCAAGAGTATTTTCCGCAAGTTCTCTCTGGGGACTAGGATAAGTCCGCAGTTGACACTGGCACTGTCTCACAGGGTTAGATGCTTGCGCCTTTCCCACTTCTCTGACCTGTCGACCCGAAACACGGTCAGCGCAATTGACACAAGTATCGTATTCACCACCGACCTCGATTTTGCTTACCAATCCATCGTATGGTAGAAGTATGTATAGACACAACCTCCAAGGAAAAATACCGCTGTAGTCTTGGTTTGTCCTCGAGAAGCTAAGACGCCAGGGTGAGTCCCCAATAGAGGAATGTCTCAGGCACACACTTTGGACAATCGAGCCATGGTTTATCATGTTCGGTGGCGCCAACCACTTCGATACAAAATCCACCGCACCTCGGGGGATATTCGCCAATACGTCTTCAAACCCTTTCCATCCCACAATTTTGTGCGCCTGAACTTCCGTCGATCCATTCATCACATCCCCAACACTATCCCCAGATGCTCCTTCAGTTGGTTTGTTAACCTTGTCGAGTGCCGGGTTGCTCAATACGCCATCCTTCTGCGCTAAGCATCGGACGGGCCTGACACTGATGGGCGCGTAACCAGAGTGCACGTAGCTGATGTTGTTCTCCAGGTCACCCACATCATCGACATCGTCGCGTAAGGATTCGAAGCGACAATTTCGTATGCTGTCGGAGCATGAAGAGGGTTAGGTTGGAGTATACAGAAGGGCTGCGAGTGGTGAGGGGAGGGTAAGAGGCTGTACCCGTGCGTCTGAATTGTTGGTGTTAAAGTCAGATCACGAGCTTGGGTGGCCCATGCGAACCTGGAGGAAATCGTGCTTTATCCACTCCCGAGTCTTTGCCTTTATGCCGCCCGATATGATGACTGCCAGGTGTAGAAGTCTTACGACTGTTTACATTTCTGCTCCTTACGCAATCATTCCCCCGATTGAGGTGATCTGGTTTGACACGTTATACGACACAAGGTGATCTAGAGACGGGTGAGCTTCGGAGACGAGGCGAAATGGTCAAATACTCTGCTGAATTTCAAGAGACCCGTTGAACTCCGTCGTCCGCGTTGGCGGAGCCAACATCTCGGAGAGACGTGTGTCAAGGGTACTCCATTGTACAATGGTCTCGAGTTCTCGAACGGAACCGCCCACGCAAACCTAACGACTGATCATCGCTTTGTAGACTGTCCAGCTTCCCAACAAAGACCTTCAGCCGCGCAACAATCTTAGCCTGATGATGACGCTAGGAGCGACGAGACCGTCAACGGATGTTAGGGAAGCACCACATGTGTTCAGGTCCCTCAACTCGTCGAAAAGTGGGCCCGCCGACATCGAGAGGTTGTATCTCCTCTTATTGTCCCGATTCATCAGGCCAGCTGCAGGACGGGGGGGCGGGAGGGGAGGCCGATGGGACAGCAGTTGGTTGAGTGCCTATGCCGGTCGGTGGCGCAAGAACGGATTGCTGTAGTTCTATATAGGCTATAAAGTCTGGTCAATGGTGGTCCCAGACGGGGAGTGCAAAGGTCTCTTACAATTTTCGATACCGACCAACTCGTCAACTAGACTCTCGTAGGTCAACTGAGTAAGAAGTGGTGTAATCGTATCGACTCTCCAATGCAGAATGATCAATGAATCAAATTTGTCGGAGGCGATGGAGGGGTCATTGTTCGTAGGAGGAGGGTAGATTCCTTGGGAAGGTCGTTGGTACAGACTGATGAGGTCAAAAGAGTTCCTTCGTGTGTGAATGTCAGGAGATGAAGGCGACTAAGTACATACCACCCATATTTCCTTGAATGCGTTGTCGTCCTCCAATGAAACTACATCCTCTGGGAGCGGGATGAACTGGAGATGATACGAAGAGATTTTAACCTCCCCCAGTCCGCCTTCTTCCTACAGGATCCGGTTGACCAAGATAAAAACGTGCAGTATAAGAATAAGGGTATGTACACTTGTTTCTTGATCTCTTTCTCTTGGTGTGGTCTACCGACAGAGACTGTCAGACGTGTATGATGGCCCGGGTGGAGCGGAGACCGGAGGACTTGCCAGCGACAACCCCGGCGTTGCGAGAACGACAAAGATCCACTACGTTAGTCGTTGTGGAAGTTAGAGGTCCGGATTCAAGCCGGAACAGGTTCTCATTCCATCATGGTCAACGTAATCTCACCGCGAGGGGTTGCTCAGACTCACTTTTAACAGAGATGCATCCGTGACCAGACCCAATAGACCTACAAGCGCATTATCCAGCACGAGCGTTTTTGCACCATTGACCTTTGAAAGAGAATTCTCGAAGTCAGTTTCCCCTCTTCACGCCGACGCGAGATCCAGCCGAAACACACCGAGTTCAGAGAGTCAATCAGGGTCTTTCTCCCAATTTCCTTGAACACAGAAACATTCGGGCCCGGTTCCTCCTCTTGCTCCAGCCTGGGGAGATGAGGAACTCGCGGTTCGCCCTTTGTCGAGTTCATCGTAGAAGGGGCATCCATGTCACGTGGCGTTGATCGTCGATCTCTCCCGCCTCTCCTTTCGGAACATGAAATGGTGTTAGAAGTTCACCGACGTTGCCCGACAAAAAGGTAAACAGCTAGTTTAGCTCCCTAACCGCAGGGCAGGTTCCCCCGATATTGACGGAGCCTTTGAGGGGGTCGGGGCAGCGCCGATCTTGACCTAAATGACTTTGAAACCATCCCGCAGTCGGACCCTGCAAAAAAGGTGGGACCCAATCCTTATACTGGTCCCTGTTGGTGCAACTCAGCCCGACGTACGAGCAATTGTTTACAAATAAGGCGGACTCACGGGGGGTGATGTACGCCAAGTGAGGCGATCAATGAGAGTTACTAATGGGCCTCAGAGTTGAGGCTTTCTGATAACTGGTAAAATGTACACACGGGACTCACCAATAGGATCTTCATGTGACTCGGCCGGACATCTGTAAACGATACCTTGTTGTAATGTCATCATTTCGAGGGTGGTATACTCTTCATCTTTGTCGCGGTCCGACAAGCGGCTCAAGACGCACTCGATCCGGAGTCAGAGGGTGAACACGGAGGTCGATCTGCTTCTTCGTCTCCTTTCGTTCCGCTCTACGTGGAACCCGGGTGCTTTTGACGAGCTCGTTCTTGTGTGTGAAAAGTCGATCGACCGTACATCACCGGGACACCGGGATCATTGGAATACCGGTTGGGCATTGTCACCGGTTGCAATAGGTGCCTGGTATTTCGGCCCAATGTCAGTCTGGGGTACATCATTATAATCTTATTGATGGCATTGTAA
>Ga0307511_10004806_pt1 | contig 13817 bp, 11 predicted proteins | sample 13_EM_MG_FD_200266 | JGI IMG/M metagenome (GOLD analysis project Ga0307511, IMG submission 200266) | Populus trichocarpa ectomycorrhiza microbial communities from riparian zone in the Pacific Northwest, United States - 13_EM | ecosystem: Host-associated > Plants > Roots > Unclassified | place...
CATTACCATCACTGCCATCACTACCATACTCACCGCCAATATTGCCGTCCAATCCCTCAGCAAATTCTAATTCCTCATCTCCACGCACCAACACCCCACCTCTTCCCCCTAACCCGGAACCCCATGACATTGCCGGATTCTTCCTGATAGAGCTAGAACATGCTTCCCTACCAGTCTTGAGCTTCCCCCAGTTTATGTGTGCTGCGGCGGAGGGATCCATATGTGTTCCAACGGGCTGCACACAGGCGAGGTATCAAATTGTGAAAGTGCATGGGGTCATGAAAGACAGCCCGGAGTAGATCTCTGTTGGGACTTGATGTTGAGCTTTCCGTTGTTTATGTTGTTGAGCCAGGTTGGGTAGTATGCTGAGAAGGTACCTCGTTTGAATTTTTCAATTTGTGGGAAAGGAGCATTGAACGAAAGAGTGGAAGCTTACAGATAAGTAATGGATGAGCTCTAAAAGTAGGTTAGCAGTGACCTATTGTCTAATTCTCAAAAGCTAGGCAAACATTGATACACATAGCTCAGTGAACTTCATAATTTCTTTTTTAAGCCGGAATTGTGAGACATAATTCTTTTACCATTATCCTTATAAAAGAAATTGCTATAGCCTACCCGGTTGGCGCTGGAAAAGGGCTTGTTTTTCTAAATACCTGCACGTCAGTCTGGCCAAAATTCAAATATACCAGGGTAATTATAACCCTAATTTCGAGGCACATACCGGTATAAGTCAGTCTCGTATGCCCCCGTTTGCAATACCGCTGTCCATTCTAAGTAAGTAGTCGTCCCTTGACCAAACCCCTAGAAAGTTGCTGAACCCTACAAAACGTGTGGGAGAATGAGACACTGGCTGTGGCAGGGTGTCAAGCTCAATACCCCGTTGAATAGGCTCATTAGATCTCCCCTCCCCAACCCAACCTGGTTTACTCCTCAATCCAGCCACCCCCATAGCAAGATGGCACGCCTATGTCTCCCTCATTCAGAGATGAGACCCCTGTCGGAATATAGTCTGGTTACAACTTACCGTATTACGAATTCCTACGGAGTGTGGCCCAACAAAGACCTCCGTGGAGGGGGGTGGGGTGGTGATACATTCACGTGGGTCAAGCAACAAATAATTCAGTTAAAAAAGCATTAACTCCTTGATTGTCCTTAGAAACCTATTGATATCCTTGATCCTACCCAGTCCCTTTAACCTTCTATGACCCCCTAATTGGATATAGTCACCCTTGCGTCCCGCCCATACATATCGACTTCGAGCTCAAACTCCACTTGACACCGATTCTCGTTCTCTTGGCGGCGTCTGCGGCGAGCCCCCTCACCTCCACGGTTGCGAAAGGAGGACCAAGCAATCATGCTGGACCCAGAACTCATGTCAGTAACCCTTAACTCTCAAACGTAACCTTATCAAGTAGCAAACTTACATAGACAACAGAATGATAGTCATGACGGTGCAAAAGAGAATGGCCTCCACGACGACACGGTAGCGTGAATCATTCCCCAAGGTTTGGGATGGCTGGGGAGAGCTGACTGGCGAAAGTATGGTCGCCGTTCCAGTTTCCTCGCACACAAGGATAGCCCTTGTTGGATTGCTCTCAGACCAGTCAACAGAGCAGACGGGCTGCTCGGACTCCGGCTCATCTAAGCTGTTGGCAGCCCTCTTGGGGAGCTTATTGCCAAAAAGCTCCCTGGGGACTCGGAATTGCATTTTATGAGCGGGGAACTGGTGCTAGTCGAAGAGTCGCGGTAGTACCAAATAGGAAGAGGTGGATTAGAGGACCCAGAAAGTAGCTTAAACCAGGTCTGGAGATACGATGAGTTGCTTGAATGAGTTTCGGGTGCGGGTGTTCTCGGGTGTTCTCGGGAATGTAGTGAGTAGGTTGATACGAGAGATCCGATGAACTTTTTCCGTATGGTGCAAGAGCGAGAACTAAGTACTTCAGTCTACGCTAGATAAAGTAGGTGTGTTCCAGTCCCGAGACTATCTATCAGAAACATTGAGCCCTAGGGCAAGACCTCGGGTGTTCCTCACCACATTGTGGGCTGACTGGGTGGGCTGATAAGATAGATATTCGTTGCCCAGATAACAACACAATGTCAGGGTAAGATCCACAATGTTAATCGTGAACCGCTCCAGTCAGGCAATAGGTACAAAAACAGAAGCAAGTAATCTCAACTGTTCTCCCGCCAGCCCTAGCCATCACTCCTACGAGAAGGCCTAGGTCAAGTGGCCGACTAGGTACCAACTTATATACACCTTCATCAACCTCACAGCGGGCATCCCGGTCCGATCTGACATTGAGATACAGGTACGTGCTAACAGTCCAAGCATACTTCGCTTTTCTGTATTGCTCGATAGCCTAGACAGGAAGAAGCAGTGAAAGGCTGGCTGGATTTAGAAAGATTACGGATTAATGATATTACGACTTCAAGTTCTCTTTGTTGTTTACATTTCTCCTTTAATTTTCCTTAACTCTGTATCTACTCCTGCTTGTACGGGGCAGGCAAATTAGCTTGCTCATTATTTGAATCCACCCGGCTTTCCAGGGCCTAGCCATAGTCCCCTTACGGAGCATGTGAGTACTCGTTTTTTCTTTCGAAGAAAAGGAAAGAAAAAAGGACACTTACCTCCAAGAAGTTACCCTGAAGTCTCGCCTTTCCTTTCTTTTCAGTTTCCTTGCCCACATCACCAATACGATGATCGAAAGGCTAAATAAATATATTGGCGGGATAACAGCACTTTCCACATCTTATAAACAAATTCTAACCTTAGATCAAAAGTAGGTCTAGTTCCGAAACTAGCAGCCAGTCTCGATCCCCTAGACTGTTACCAAAATTACCCTCCCAGCGTAGAAGTAGGAGTATTCAGCCTTGAAGTATTCAGTCAAATCATATAAGGTATATTCAATTTCAGATTGTTGCATAGTCTGAGTAACCGTAGAAAAAACTATATCTATATTAGGGCTGGATATTATAATGTGGTGTGGTTATGCCGAGCACTGGTAAAGCTATGTGGTGAGATTGATATGCCTGTGGATACTCCAATAGTGAAACTGTCATACCACCTTGGGTTTTTGAAAAACTAAACTCTAGCTAGTCTGGTTGGCACAAGTCCCTCGGAAGAGGAACTCTAGCTAGGCATTTAGTTGGGGAATAATCACAATGTGATTGTCAAACACAAACCCAACTCCCCTAGGAAACTTAATTCCAACTGCCAAGGGTTCTCATCCATTCCTCGAGGACTTCCACCAATCTCGACGTAAGGCATATGATTTCTCAAAACTGAGCATAAAATCTCTCGATATAGGTTTTGTCAATACTGGTACCCTTCTAGTATATTTATTATCTGCTATCCTCCCTCATCAACCTATATCTCCCCATTTCAGCTAACACTCGTCTCCGACAGGTACAATGCCCTACAAAGACCATGCGAGCACCAGAGTATATATTGGAGGTCGACCACAATACCCCAGATGGTCGTGTCATGCGCTCTCACCTTCCCCAGCCAACCAGACTTCACAGGCTCTCACGCATTAGCAATACCAATTAGTTCCCATGACACTTCCTCAGTCAGAGAAATGCTATCCACGAATGTCTCTAACCAGACAACTTGGTATTTGAATATCTACTTTAGCTAGTAACCAAACGGGGTACCCGGCAAATTTGCAATGGGGCAAGTATGAACTCCTTGGTTTGTACTCCAAAAACTATCCCCTCATCAAGTCAACTGAATTGCAAAACACACAACAAAGTCACCCGTTAACGTTTCACCTTGACTCCATCTAGAATATGCCCACTACAGCTCCACAACTTGCACCCTGTTAGTCCTGTGGCTCATTTTAATATATTTTCATGAATTCATTGCTCGTGTGCAGCCTCTCTGGCCCATGACGAGGCAGGGAACCCCCCAGGTCAGGCCACACCCAACCACTAGGCCACTCGCTACCGCTTATTCAAAATACATAAACATGGTGACATAGACAACATCACTCCCATCGCTCAAATACTTACTGCCCCTACCACTGCTTGGGGTCCTGAAATCACCCTCGATGGCCATTCCTGACCGGTCAACCCTTCCTGTCATGTCTATAAGTACAGATGCTCTTGGGGAACTGCAGCAATCGATAGGAAAAATGAGTATTCTGCTAATATACTAGCTAGGGCGGGGACCAATTAAGGAAGTATATATCCAGAAAGTTTATAGCCAGACTTCGGCGACCCTAAATATATAGACCGATGCATGACAACCCACGACAAGTCCAGAAACCCGTTGAATTTGTATTAAGTACCAGGTTAATGGACTGAGTTTCAAAAAAGAAAAAAAATACCATATTAATGGAACGCCGGAAATCATTAGATTAAACCAACGAAATGAGCCGTTGTACACCTGGTGGCAAAATGTACGTATCAAAAATTTTGCCACCAGGCTGTATGGATATATATCCCCCTCGGTCTGTGATATAGGTCAACTAGTATGTAATTCTCCGCGCTGTCAACTGTCGCGTTGTTCACACCAGACATTCGCTCTTTTCTCATATCCGGTCACGTGCAGAATGTATACATAAGAAATACGAGGCTATGAATGGAGGAATTTTGATCCAATAAGAGAATTGTTTTTCGGAGAGCTTGGGTTATATCTTTGGCGCTTTGGGATAACTGCACTGTTACGACGAAATACATGAGGAAATTCGCTGCTTATATGTCCTTTCCGTTGCTATCTTTGTCCACATTAGAATGCCCTGCCCTATGTTTGTCGCATATCCCGTGATACCTCGCGAGAGTATCTCGTACACCATTTACCACCATAGCGACCAAGAAGGCTACCCTATATACACTATAGTCTGGTTGGCCTATACTAATCTGTGACTTCAGGAATTAGCAATTCACTAGTCACCCATAGTTCAAGATATCAATCGATGTTGATTACGGTTGCTCTGGATGCTTTGTACTAAGACGTAGCTATAACTCACGAAACCTTAGAACCACACAATCTCGCTATTGTTTGTTCCTACCTACCTATACATAGTGCCGACCTCTACGTACACATATATATATACTATTTCCCAAGATATTTTCACTTCTCACAAACCCAGCTCATCTTGAAGATTACACCAGGCTGAATAAGGTGTTGGGAGGATAGAAACAAATTAGAAACGGGACCCTAGAACATTCATTCAGGATCCTCAAAGAGAGCCTGCCTTACAAACAGCAACATGTAGAAATATCCACCTAAGTAGACTGAGAGGGAATCCCCATTAGTATCTTTTGCTTGTTCTTGTTTGATGGATTGTGAAAGCCAGACTGCTCGGGGGCTCTTTGTAGACCGAAAGGTTTTCCTCGTGCCTAGAAGAGGTCCATTATATGACTAACCAGCCTATATATTATTGGGAGGACGATTCCTGTCTGACGAAACCAATTTTTATACACACTGGCCAGGATACTGATCATTATGTGCATATTATGAAACATAAACCCCCTGCGAGACTTTTACAGTGGAAATACTCATGAATATACCTGACCCTTACGGAGTTTGTTCCATATTACCCTCCCAAGCACACAAAATTTCCAAGGCACACGTACTCAGAAATACCTAGCAATGTTTGTTAGAGGCCCTGCAGAGTGTGGGGGCAGTTTGCCTTACGGAGTCAAGGCCCGAGCAACGCCTGGCTGTTGAAGTGCACCAATGACAGACTAGCAAAGTACAAATACATACCCTCTGTTGACGTCACTGTACATCTATCGCCGGGTAGTTTTCCCTGCAGCCGGTAGCGAGCTCATCGCATTACATAATCGCATCCGACGGCCTGATTTCCCCGCACCCTGGATCCACTAATTTACGCACATTAACCTCGGCTCTGAAGGTATACCCATACATGGCAGTCGGCCTCTTTCCGACTATTGGCCTATTACTCCAATACACACTCAATTTATGTATCTATACACCCCTTCATTATTCAATATATGTGAATGAATACACCAGTACTCAGATCCCAAATGCCGATGTGATCACGGAAGATAAGGTGAGAAACGTGACAAGTAATAAGAAATCACAGCCCCTCCTAAGGTACACTTATTTAAACCAATGGTAGTACGACAAGGCCAACCCGAGATAGCCAAAAATAGTAAGTACAAGCCAAAAGGAGGATATAAGAATGCGAAGGATTTCTTGTCAATCCGATGCTGCAAGAACGAGGGAAAGAATATTATATGGCATGATTAATACATACCCTTTCGAAGACACACGTCATATGTTACTCGCTAATTGTACATAGAAATATACGTTAAGAAGGCTATCGTGTATACGAAACCGATATCGTAGAAATTAAAACCTTAAGCGTGTCCGGTAGGAATTGTCAGAACTATCTTGCGATATTGAATGATGTTGGCAGAAGTAATAGTTGGGCGGTGATATAGATTCCGACGCCAGTGAGCATACCGTTGTGTTGATCATGAGGACGATTGTAGACAAAACGGAGGGGCACCGAGAATATGGAGGGAAAGCTTCTGGATCCATAGCCATCAACTTGCTGTTGATGGGCATAGGGGCAAGTACTGAAACCATCGCGGCGAACTCCTTATTTCAACGATATTTCAGACATCGACACGGAGAAAGCTAAACATCAAGCTTCATAGGTCATTCTGGGGATATTCTTGTCTGTGCGAGACCTGGCAGAGCTATGTCTTGACAATGGATAAAGAATCGTAAGTCGTAAATTATCATCTCGAAGATGCTTTCCCGAGGATACTTTTGAGTTCCTGGAGGTGAGTACCCGATGCTGATTCGGTGTGAAAAGAGGCCAATCTCCAGCGACTCGTAAAATAACCATCTCGAGGATACTTTTGAGTTCCTGGAGGTGAGTGCCCGATGCTGCATCAGCCTTGAAAAGAGGTCAATCTCCAGTGACGTCGACGTATGTGGGGTATATCCAACACTCCAGGATTCCCACTTTCCAATACATCCCCCTTTGAAGAGAACTTTCCACCCCAAAACCCCTTAGTAACGAGGCTATATCCCCCGTAATACCTCATGCACCTCCAAGGCATAATCCAGTCGCATATATCAGAGGGAGGATATCAATCGTATCTCTTCGCAAAATATGCACAAACACATGCATGGAGATAGACCAACAATTGATTTCAGTGAGAGAGCAAACCTACACCTGCCCTGATGTAGATGATATGTGGTACTAGAAAAAACAAGCAGAATTATGAACCAAAACAACCTGCTAAACCCGCGAGTCAACATAATTGCAATACATATACAACGCAGATTTGATATATTGACAAAGACAAGTGGCCGGAACGAAGAAGCCACGCAGAAACACTGAAGAAAGAACCGAAGAACCGTTACCCGAAACTGAGCATGATATAACTAGAAAGAAAGGTAAAAAGGGCCCAAAGAAGAAAGTATGTACGCATATATACGGATGGTGCGCCTAATCCTCACTCTTTTATTAACATCCACCTCCAACCCGCCAGCGGTAGTCACCCAGAGGACATTCTACCAGCTTCATCATCTTATATCCTCCCTTGCTCTCCCCCACCCCCACCCACACCAATCACTGCCGGTTGTGTCGCCGTTGTAGTCATTGTCATTGTCGAGCTTCCTCCAGAGTTGACTCTTTCCCGTGCAGCGATTTTTACATCGACTAGGTTTAGACTTCGGGTGGCTTCTCCACCGCGGATGAGCGTGGGGTTAGAGATGACAAGCTTGCCCCGGGTGGTTGTACATTCGGAGGTGTCGGAGATGGGGAAGCAGCAGAGTAATCTATCAAGTGAGGGAGTGAAAGTTAGTTACAAGCTGCAAGATCTAAGTATTTAAACAAATAAAAACCATAGGTAGAAATCGATGCTCAGGTCAGAAACAAAAGATAGGGCTAAAGAACGGTATCCCAGGAGAATGGATATTTTCACATGTGTACTGCAAGGAGTTCAACTATCTGGGCAAAGTAAAGACAAAGACATCGGATGAATGAACTTGTGAACATACTCCAGGAGACTCATGATGGGCCAATAATCGTGACGACTTCAGATCTATCTCTCGTTATAGTGATCAACACACACACAGCGCCTACAGATATTATCCTACAGTAACTTTGTCCGACACGGCTTGCGACGTCAGAACAGGAGGACCCGCTTCCGGATTGGTTGTTTTCGTGGGTGGAATCGATGCGATACGCCAGGTCGTGCAGTGTTGGACTGGCAGCTGATCGATAGTTATGGCTTGGGATGTGAATCAACGTGAATCAACGTGAACCGGAACGGTCGACGTCGCCGGAGATGGAGAGGCTATGCTGAACTGATCGAAACTCGAATCAAGGTGAACCGATAAAAAAATTAAATTAATGATTATTGTTGGTTAACGAAATTCGTGTCTCGGGAAAGGACGAAGACTGGTGGCCCAAAATTCCCCGCAAAGGTAGGAGCCTGCTGGAGGAGGGGGATAACAGGGGGGGAAAAATTCTGCCTGTCGTGGAGGTGGAGGGCGACTGGATCCGGAGGAGCTAAGACTGCGGTTGTTTGATAGTTTTGTTTACTTGGGGACCAGGGAGCGCTGTCACTACTTCCGTGAGTCGAGAGAAATAATGATGCGTTGGCTCCTCTCCGACGGATTGACTGTGTCGCGATGAGTTGAGGGAGGTGCCTGGCCTTCCTTGTGTAGATTCGGAAAAATAGGGGCTTGGATGGTAACTATGTATTCCGCCGTCAGCCAGTCAGTGGCCAGTATTTTGACTACAGCTCAAAGCAAGGGACGCACAGGTGTGCTGCTGATCACTTCCTGCAGTCTTGCGGCGATGCGTACTAATATGCTCTTTGCTTTAACTACCTAGGTACCTCAGTGGGTGAGCGCTGGAAGAACAGGGTACGGGTATTCAGGTACGGATAGAGGTAGCGAGTTTGTATGACTGTGCCAGGAACTTTGCAGATCACGATAGCTTTTGGCACACTCGGGCTGGCAACAATTAACGGCGTGGGAAATTATGGAGAAGGGAGCGCACGGAACAGTGGTCTTGATGATCGTTAGTTAACAAACGAGGCTAACATAGGATCTATATACATATATATTTCTGATACTACGTTTAGCAATGAGCACGCCTCAATCATCTGTTTGCGGAAAAATGAGCAGTATGACAGAGACATAGAACGGCTGAGGGTTGCACAGCGGTACACTCTACCGGTACGTATACTCCGTACTCCGTACATACGTAGATGTTAAAGATCGTCCTCCCCACTCGCGAAAATGAAACGGGTCGAAATTGAAGTTCGAAATTTGAAATCCCGAAAAGAAAGTTACCGTAGGGAGGAAAGCGCCGCTTCTGCAGTCAATTGGAGGCTTCTGTTGGGGGTTCGGCAACAGGGCGTTTGCACCAATCTACAGTAAGTGACAGTGGTGCCACCGATCAAGACCAAAAGAGAAAGCATAGCCAGCCACGACCGGATAAGCTGTAAGCAGAACGCGCCCTCCAACTGGTTAGAGAAGCAAATCTAGGTAGCGCCACACGCCACATGAGAAAAAACTCAGGGCACGCGCTCACTGGAATGATAATCCACATATTGTACCATTCCGTATGAGAACGCGCTCTAGGCAGCACTTAGATAGTCTGGTTACACTAAGATTAATTTAGGGTAGCTCCATTTCTGAACCAGATGAGCAAAGTTTAGCCCAGTAAACTCAGGTCATGCCCGATCTTAGCGCAGCGCCCCACATGACTTGGCAGGGGCATCCAACAAATTATGAGGAAGGTGGCCGTGGGATCATTGCTGGATTGGGCAATTTTGCACTTCAGCAGCAGGGAGGCGTTGAGGAAGAAGTGATGGTCATGGATTACGGCGGCATGCGCAAGGGGATCGCCTCGGGGATGCAAGATATCGATCTGTGCACGAACCTTTTCAATTCATTAATTTCTGTAATATATTCACTGAGCTTCCATGCATAAGCACGGGAGTTCATAGTTCAGGCCAGATAAGCACTTGCTACCTGTAGTACAGGATATTTCAGATACCACCTTTCACCGTTTTTTGGTGCCCACCACATTCCCTTAAAATTTACTTCATACATACCTGGAATAGTTGTGGGCCCGTAGCACTGAAATACTTGAGCTGACCAAGAGAGGCTTTGTATTTATTGGCTAGCTAATAACAAAATGATACTGCTCTGTTTCCCTTGTTTATTTACCCAGGGTTTTCAGCTGCCATATATGCTCTATTTTTACATGCTTCACGTCCTTTCAGACGCTAGACGCTTATGCCCCACTCGCATGGGGTAGTGATGCGAGAGCATTTCCTACACTATATCCTGCCACTTTCAAGGCATAATATCTATGGAGCATCCCCGTTCAAGTACTAGTTTTCAAAAATAGCAGGACAGTGTAGATCCGGTATAGTGATCTTTTCTATTTCCCGAAGGACATATAGAGCGTATTTGCATCTGGATTGATCTAATCTTGACTGAAGAAAATGAATCATCTCGGAAGCTCTTACTACTAATATATAATAAGACTCATGAATGGATATCTTTTTACTTTGGTAGTTGGTATATTACAGAATTTAGAGTGATATGGATCAGCTTTCGGTGCTTCGCGCTCTCCATATATTTAATTTGATATTCAAGATATGCTTGGGAGAGATGATACTAGTACGAGATGACAACTATATACACGGAGTCCAACTTCCCTGCATTATTATTTCGTTGTTTGAATGGATGAATGAAATACTTATGATCACTTTCCATCTAATGTGAAATCGGTAAATGAGTAGTAGTATTAATAGTGTCAAGCGCACATGAACAGGCACGTGAAGAGTGATGACCAAATAACTCACGCATGCTGCCAAGCACTCTACTGGAGGACAGAGATATGTACAGTATCTTCACGCCATGTTTGCGCACAGTAAGCCTACCAAACCCTCAAGTAGCCTGATAGGATTTCTATTTTCTGACTAGAGAGATATGGGCATATAAGAATTCTTTGCCGGATACCACGGGCTTGAGGGGATTACTTCGGTGACAGACTCGACTAAGCTGATGGTTGATGTTACGCGGAATAAGTTGGCACAGAGTGGACGTATATAGAAAACATTACGTTTATGGAAGGAGTTAGCTGACAGCTCCCTATGTTCAGAATGCCAGATATTGCATGATCAAATCTTAAGGAAATATGGGGAGCTTCTTAGTCCTTCAGATATCCAGAAGCACAATACTGACACCCTCAACTCTCGGAAGAATGGCATCCCATTGGCCTATCCAAAGGTATCGCCACCTTTACCTCCAGATGCCCCCCCCTATCTTCGTTGGCCCTGAGCTGTCCCGCTACCCCAAGTAGCAAGAATTAACCATAACCTACACTACCAACATATTTTTCGCTACCCCTGCTCTCCTTGCATACCCCTCCCCCCCTCCCTTCATCCACTGTTTTCTCCCTACAACTCAATCTCTACGCCAAGAAGTCTTGATTTCCGGATGAGGGGGAAGAGAACACATTATCAGATGGACACGTGCCAAGTACGAAGATACAATCTCGTGGATGGCGGAGGCGGCGGAGGGGCAAAAGGTGAGGTTTGATCTCGTGGGGGGCTCAGTTGGCCTTTGCAATCAGTGCGTTGCATACGACAACTGAATTAAAGCAGTCAATTGTGGGTATTTGTGCTTATGAGAAGCAGGGGTTGGTCGACGTTCGCAGGGAGGAGGTAGAGAGGACAGTTTGGGGTGGGGGATTGCCGACGAAGGGACTGGTGGATAGTGTGAAGGAAACGCAGAGGTTGAAGCTTGGATCTCTCGGTAAATAATCGCTAAAGTATAGCCACCCCAATTGTCCTGGTATATACTTCAATTTTGAGGAGAATATTAACTAATTATTTGCCACAGTCAATTGAACGTCGTGCTCTCCGATCAGGTACCCTCTCTTCTGGGATCACCCTTCCCAAAGTCACTCATATCACAATCAACTCCTCCATAGTGTGGGACAGCACTGCCTACCCGAACCCTACTGGTTCTTGCATCTACGGCAGGAAGGTGGTAAGAAGCCACAGGAGCAGCTCTTGTGTCAACCAGAGTGGAGCACATGGCATTTGGAATGGGCAAGCCGGTTTGTCCGGGGAGATTCTTGGCCATGAATGAGATCAATGTTGCGTTGGCGGGGTTTTTATCTAGCTATGATGTTCGATTGAAGGAGGGGAGGGATATCAAGATGATGGAAGTGGGGTTTGAAATGCTGTAGTTGGCATGGCGGGGTTATTGAAGTTAAAAGGAGACAGAGGTAGATATGTAGCTATACCTAGGTTATCTACGTCCTGCTGGAGAAGAGAGCAAGCATTGATGCCACAAATGGCCAAAATCGGAACACACTTCTCTATATTTTGTTGGGAAAAATGGGTGGATGGAGTTGAGTTGGGTTGTGAAGAGGAAAGTGCTAGGACTAAACATCAGACAGCCTTACAGTAAGTATGTAATCCAAAAAAAAAGCTTCGTAGGTCATGGGTGTCCGGATGTAAAAAGGCAAAAGATTTAGTTCCGCCGGGGTTCGAACCCGAGACCTTTCGTGTGTGAGACGAAAATCATACCACTAGACCACAGAACTTGACAATGTATAATTTTGCTTACGAAAGTATGTGAATAGTATGTAACTCAACCTCACCGCGAAACTATTGGTACTAGTATTCACTTAGGCGTGCATCCGAATCTTCCAATGTTCATGATTAATAACTAGTTCTGAAAGTACTTTGAAAGTTGGAAGTTCCTAGTAATTTTTCAATATTACCTCTGCCCAAACTGTAGGACTGCTCATTATCAACCGAGGGCCATCCAATATCAAAGCATGTTTATCTGAATTTGAAAAAAGTTACAGCGGCGACGATATGTTACTTGCGAGAAGCATACCAACCAGGCCCCGAGGGTAAACGCAAGAGCTCTCAAAGAGGATATGTTACCGTCGCTACAAGAAACTGTACAGTTATTATAGTAACTTAATTTACTCATAGAAACCACAGTGTAATTCAGCATGAACTATTTGCCTCCTGCTTGACGAGGCACTCCGGAGCCAATAAATATGTAAACTGGTTTAAGACATATAGGCACACGTAAAGCATAAACATATATTTGATTTGAATATGCCGGCGGTATCCGGCACTTCCTGAGCGCACATTAGCTACAGTAGGAGCAAACCTTCGCCCATATAAAATGACTACTACATCATCACCCACACCGTCACTTGGAGTTGAATATCATTATTCTGTTGAAGCTTAGGGTGTCGGATGAATGGTGTCAGTCTTGGGGGTAGTGGAGGGTGGGGAGAACTATGCATATCTGGAGAGCGAGGATTGGGGTGGAAGTTAACCTAATACTTGGTTTGGTTTCTTTAAGAAGCCTTGCATGCCTCTCTCTACTACAGATATGTGTTGATGATATCCAACACAAGCAGGGTAGTTTGTTCCATGAAGAAGTAGGAAACTAGGACCCTTTTTGCAGGAATGTTCACAATACCGATCTCATTGCCCTGGACTCATGATTAAGCTGGAATACCCGCGCCTAGATTACAGTAGACTCTCGCTATAAACATATCCGATCTAAGGATATGGGTCTAGCACCCAACATATGAAGCTGCAATCCCCTCTCGATACAAGAGCATATTGGCTTTCAGAACGACCCTTAGCCCCCGATGGCATCTTTATACCGGGCGTGTACTGTATTTTGAGTGGGAATGTTGGAGGCGAGTAGCGCTGGGAGCTGAAGTGGAGGTAAATACCAACGTCATAGATACACTTACCCTGTTGTTTGTACATGTACAGCGCAGGAACATCAGTCCTAGATTAGGTGGGGGGGG
>Ga0307511_10004807_pt1 | contig 13815 bp, 6 predicted proteins | sample 13_EM_MG_FD_200266 | JGI IMG/M metagenome (GOLD analysis project Ga0307511, IMG submission 200266) | Populus trichocarpa ectomycorrhiza microbial communities from riparian zone in the Pacific Northwest, United States - 13_EM | ecosystem: Host-associated > Plants > Roots > Unclassified | place...
AAAAAAAAAAAAAAAACTACACCAACAAAAAGAAAAAAAAAAGACCAAAAAGAAATAAAGAAAAAAAGAAGAAAAAAAAAGTCAAAATCTCTCCTCATCTTCACCTTCTTCCTCATACCTTATCAAGCCCTAGCTGCCATTATTCATATTTCCTTCTCCATGCATTATCTTCTCTCTCTATATAGCCACCACATTAGTAGCAACAACCACCATTCTCATTAACCTTCCTCGTCAAACCCAAAGACCTAACACTGCATAACAACCCACTGAACCAAAATCAATCTCTCCATGCACAACCATAGACCTCACAAACCTCTTGTAGTGACATGTACGGGGTTGCCTGGCGGAGCTGCCTCCTAGAATTGAAGGGGTTTTTGGTTTAATTATAAAGTCATGATTATAGAGTTCAAGAGTCGTCACCTAATATTATGATCACTAGAAAATCTAATGGTCAGTGAGAGCCTGGGTAAAGAGACTGCAATGAAAAGACGCATCACCTCTAGTAAACCCTATCTAAGGTAAACTATATTGTTGATTGATTGTTTTTCCAGATCATGTTTCTATCTGTTTATCTCATTTAAGGTTCAAGACAAATCTCCATTCGTGAGGAAATCTCTACCTTGTTGGGTTAAATCCTGACCGTTTTTAGATCCAGATTTAGCATCGCATTTATTTTCTATTTTGTATCTTTAATACTTGAGGATATACTTTATAGTGAAATTTTATACTCCATAAATATTAAAGCCTTACAACTAAATCTCAATGCTCCGAATAACAAACTAATTGTTGTGGAACTTTTGGTATTTTAGTTAAATTTTAATGGATAATCATAAACTGGTTATGATATCCATTTTACATTTTTAAAACATGATAAAAATATGATTTCATCCTTTTTAGAAAATATGCATAAAAAACCTTTAGGATTTGGCTGTATGCATGAAAACAAAACATTTTATTTTGAAATGAAAGCTTTTTTAAAAACTTTTTGGATTTTTTTGAAATTTCAATGAAAAATTAGATATTTTTAATATCGAGTTTGTATCTTACAATGTAAGTCTACGACCTAATAGTAAGCAAAATTGTTGGAAAAACACATGACAGACCCATAAATGATTATAAAATGGTCCTTGAAAATTTTTAGTTTTTTTTAATGGGCTGTTTGGCCTCTGGCCCGGTTGGGTTGGGCCGACTATAGGGCCAACAATCTTTTCTTTTTATTTTTTTAAATAGGCTGGACCCAGTCCAGCCCGCCCACGTTAGATGGTCACTAGCCCAACCCAGTGACCATGTTAATTATCTTTTGCTTACATTCTGCATATAGATGATAATAGTAGGAAAAGATTTACAGGAAAAAAAGGAAGAGAGAAGAAGGTTACCTGGTGTAGAGGTGGTGTGGCTGCCATTGCTGGGAGGTCTGGCGTGAGGATGGTGGAGGCTGGCGTGGATAAGAAGAAGAGAAGAAGCTAGCGTCATCTAGGTTGTTAGTGCTTCTATTGCTAATCTAGAGAAGAAGAAGTTGCATCACTGGATCTACTGATGTGATTGTTGCTGGTGCAGAAGGAGGAAGTACACGGTGAAGGAGCTGGTTAAGGCTACGATGGAGAGGGAAAAAAGGAAGGGTGGTTGGTTGGGCAACTAAAAGGCTGGTTTTTTGGCCTATTTTCTCTTCAGATTTCTTCTTCTTTAATACCTGAAATTCACCCCTTTTTTATAGGAGATGAAAAAGGGACATCTTGTCTTTATTGAGAACAAATCTTGGCCCTTGATTCAAACATGAAAGATCCCAACCGTTGGCCTAAAGTCATCATTATAAGCTACGAAATTTGGCTGTAAAAGGCTGATTGGGTTAGCCTATTTGGGGCAACGCCGCGGTAATTACAGAGGCAACCAGCCGACATGAATTACACTGGGGTGTAGTATGGTGTCAGACCATCATAGTGGTATCTTATTTGTCTTGTTTGGTGGAGAGATGAGACATTAAATGCCCTTAAAAAGTAGCCATCCAAGTAGCCTTTTGGGCATAAAAAGTTGAAGATGATGAACAATGGTCGGCCGACAAGTCGTTTGACATCCCTTGTTTTTGTTTTTTTATTGGCCAAAACGACGTCATTTCGTACCAAAACAAATTGTTTTGGTCGAAACGTACCATTGCTTTTAAATGAAACGACGCCTTTTTGACATCCTTGAGGTTTTAATTAGGGATTTAACTAAAGTTCAATTTAGTCCTTTATCTTTTGATTTCATTTAATTGCATTCTTAATTGACTTCAAACTTTTAATTTCATGTGATTTTACCCTTGCAAAACTCAAATATAAACCTTGAAGTTCAACACCTTTTTATTTTGGTCCTTGGTTTTGGATTTATGCAAATTGATCCTCAATTGACCATTTAACTTTCAATTTTCTTTAATTTCACCCCTGTTTTTAACCAAATTGAGTCCTCGAAGTTTAGTGCCCTTTTCAAAAAAGTTATTAGTTGTGAATTTCTTCAATTTAATCCTTGATTGACCTTAAACTTTGATTTTCTTGCAATTTTATCCCTGATTTCAATCAATTGACTTCGTAAAAATTAAGTTTGGTCCTCTAAAACTCCAATCTTCTCGATTAAGCCTAAATTGGGTTCTCAACCTTAATGTTTCACCAATTAAGTCCTTAATAGAATTAATTCGACCTATTAAAAGTATAATAAAGTTCTTGCACCTAATTAAATCTTTTAATTTGACCCATATTAATTTTCAAACATAATTAAACTTTTAACTTGGCCTATGATTACATGAAATTGGCCTATTAAAAATCTAATTTAATCCATGGACTTAATTGTTTTATGCAGATTCATCCTATAATCATATAATTTGACCTTGAATCTACATTGTCTCTTAAGTCTTGGGTACAATAGGGCATGATTAGCCTTCTAATTTCATCTGAAACTCTAGCTTGATTCTTTTACATATTTGAAACCCTCCTCAACCTGTTTTTGCCAAGTTTTCATTCTTCTTGTTATTATTATTTTTATTTTTTGAAAGGAAAAAAAGTAAATTTGGGGGAAGAACCCAAAAATAGATTATGTTAGTTGCCCTCTCTTTACAATGCTTACAATAGAAAGTCTCGTAAGGAATTTTAGATAGTAAGCTTGTAAAGAAGAAAAAAGAACGAGAGATTGTGGATTTATCAGATCGAGAAATTGTTAATCCTTTCAAAAGCGTTAGAAGGGCTCAAATGCACGATCGGAAAGAGATAGGGCTAGAAAGCACACTATTTAGAAGACGAGGGCTCAAAGGTGCACTAAAAAAGAAATAGAGATAAGGCTAGAAAGTGCACTCTCTGAGTGATAAGTGATTAGTACTTAAAAGGTACATTCTCATTAAGGTTTTACATCATCATATTGCACTTAAAGTATCATTAAATTCCCTAACTTAAGTATGTTTTATAATAACAAGTCTAATAATATAAGATACCTTTAATTTATGGTAAATGCTCATTTTAAATACAAGCATATCTCACAATTCAAAGGATTGATTGATGTGAGTAACTATTGAAACTGAAAGGACAAAGAAAGGGCTAAGCTTAGAAAATAGATGCTGGTTCAATTCAAACTAGAACACCATTCAGTCATTAGGTCATATCTAGAGATGTAGATCTTGGATTCCAGTCTGGTTTATATGGATAGAAAGCTAAGCCATAGGCCTAAAACATTTATGAAGAGTCCAAGACTCAATTCTGTCGTTTTGGAGTCCATATCTTACCATCAAAAGAGAAGTCTGAATCTGTCCCGCAGCCCAGATATTGTTCAGTGTTCAGTCTATATCTCGGGTTTTAGAAGTCCAAATGAGCTCACTCTTCTTTTGGTGGAAAGCTGATACATATTCCTACAACTTTTATGGCCACTTTGCCAAATTCTTATTGTGGAAATATCATTTTGTCCAGAACACAAATCCATACCTAAACCACCAAGTCCACTAAGTCATTAGTTGCCACTAATTCAATAGTTAATTACCAAATGAATAGTTCTTTTTGGCCTATAAAAGGAGGCATTTGCCATACATTTAGGCATCTTAGTTTTAAGATCAAGATCATTTTCTTGCTTTCTCTCCTTGTAATGTTCAAGTTTTCTTTCATGTTATATTAATATCTTGTTTATGCTTTTCATTTCCTTTACTACTCTTAGTTAACTTATATCATAATTATGTTCTTATCTTGTTTATTTATGTTCTTCTTCTTCATAATGTTTAGCTAAGTTTAATTTGTCAAGGTGAAAAGGTTTCACTAATGGTGTTAGAATATGTATAATATAAACTCAACATGGACTTCAATGTTTATATCCAAGAAAGTTTGTTATTAATATGTCTTATCTTTTTATCTAACTAATTCTTAATACCTTGCTTGTTAAATGATTAATCTAGATTTGTGTTGTATAACACTTGGTACAATAAATGCTTGATCATTCATAGTCTTCGGCCGATATCGTTGTTATGAGAGGAACTTGATTTGTTGTTAACACAAGTTAACATCATGAAGTCCTGAAAATATTTAAAAGTATGGTGTTACTAAAATAAGATAATTAATATGATCATGTTAAAAATTTATAATGAACTATTAAGGATAATCATCCTATTAGAAATTCCTTTGTGTGTGGTTTTCAGTTGAATAATAAAAAGAGTTTATACTATACTTATTTCTAATACCATTAGTGGATCCTCTAACCTTGACAATTGTTTTTATCATTATTTAATCCTCACATTAATCTCACATCTCAAAGATCTCTTTAACTCTTTGTTAATTTAAATATATTATTTATAATTTATATAGTTGATCTCCCAGTAGATCGACCCCGGTCTTGCCGGGTTATTTATTACTTTGACACTCATGCACTTGGCATAAGACATCAACTCTTTGATCGTGTCAATAAGAGCTCGAAGGTGCACTTACAAGAAATTGAGATAAGGATAGAAAGAGCATTATTTGAGTGATGAGGTCTTAAAAGCATACTCAAAGGAAATAGAGATAAGGATAGAAAGCACATTATCTAAATGATGAGGGCTCGAAGACGCACTCAAAAGAAATAGAGATAAAGCTAAAAAGTGCATTATTTGAGTGATGAGGGCTCAAAGATGCACTCAAAGGAAATAGAGATAGGGTTAAAAAACACAATATCTAAGTGATGAGGGTTCAAAGATGCATTCAAAAGAAATAGAGATAGTGCTAGAAAGGGCACTATTTGAGATATAAGGGCTCAAAGGTGCACTCAAGTGAAATAGAGATAGCGCTAGAAAGCACACTATCTGAAATATGAGGGCTCAAAGGCGCACTCAAGGAAAATAAAGATAGGGTTAGAAAGGGTACTATCTGAGATATGAGGGCTTAAATATGCACTAAGTGAAATACAGATAAGGCTAGAAAGCACGATATATGAAATATGAGGGCTCAAAGGCGCACTCAAGAAAAATAAAGATAGGACTTGAAAGCGCACTATTTGAGATATGAGGGCTCAAAGACGCACTTAAGGGAAAAAAGATTTGTTGATAAAATACAAGTTCATCAAGGATTCTTTCCTTAGGCTCCCTATAAAGATCTAAGTGTAATGCATTATGATTAATAAGCATGTATACTCACCTGAGAAATATAGGTCTCTTTCTTCATTAACTTCCCTTTTTAAAGTTTTGATTTTCGCAGCAACTTTCATGGCTTTTTCGCTTTCGCTTACTCGAGTCATAACATATGATATTGACCTCTAGAAAGTGCAGGTCTCAGATGATATCAGCATACCTCATTGCCTAAAAATCTTTATCTCAAAGATCATTAGTTTTGCTTTACATCCTTTGTTTTCTTAGAAAGGGAATCACAAAAGCAACCTTATTATATTTCTTAGATTACCCCTAGCCCGATCATGCCCCCAATTGTTTACTTTGAATTTTCTTTAGGGATGGTACCATGCAGAAGAGGGTTTGGTTATTTACAAGAGGTTATTTTCATGGGATTTTTTTTTGTAATTTCAAAGCCATTTCCAAATGCAAAAACCATTTTGAGTCGGTTTAAAGCAAACTTATTCCGAAAAGAATTCAAGCGATTCCTATGAACCGGTTTCCATAAGAGTTGAAAATTTTTGTGTTTTTGTTTTTTAGTGAAAATATGAAGTGACCTTTTGTTTCATGTTTTGTTGGCTATAAGGGTTCAAGTTTTAATTTGAGGGTTTCAAAGAACAAGTCTTTAAAGCGTTCATTTTACTTGTATGAATAATAAAGCTTATTTTGCATGGGAAAACATTACCTACCGATCCTGATTGCATGTTTTTTATTAGAAAGGGCTTGATTGAGCATGTAACATAGGCTTTGGGTCTTGGTTATGAAGAAAAATGATATTTTTAGCTTCAAAAGGTGTTTAAGGGATTTCAAGACTAAGAATCACTAGTGCTTGTTCCTAGACCTCCTTTTGGTCCATGGATTTCTAAACCTTAGGATTGACTTGCAAGATGGTATGTCGTGCTCCTTAATGTCAGGCTTGGGTTTCTTGTCTTTGTTTTCTTTATTTGGTTTTGAGCACCATCATCATATTTGTTGTTTTATATGGTATGCTCAAACCTTTTGATCTCTTTGAATTTTTTCATGTCCCCAACTTTGTTTGGACACCTTTAGTCATTGAGGATCATTTCATATATTTGGATTACTTTTCTAATTCTTGCACTTGCCTCCAGTGTGAGGTATGATCTTAGTCAGGGTTAATTCTAAAGAAAAACTTACTAGGCTCAATAGGGACTGTAAAAAATATTTTTTTGGTGTTGTGAAAGGATTATCAAAGATGACCTTTTCTCATTTCAAACACGTGCGTTTAGGATTAGTAATATATTTTTTTCTTTATTTGAACATGCTAAATGGTTTCTCATTATTCATTCAGCTAAAATTCAGCTTGTGGTGCTTGGTTTGTTTTTCAGGTTCTTAAGTATTTAACCACCTTCCTAGGAGATCACTTGAATTCCTAGAACTTGTTCGTTAAAACAAACACCAATTTGACTTTTGCTTTTGCACTAAAATTTTGATTTTCCCAAAAAACTTTGTGAAAACATGAGATCATACCAAAAAATTCTAGGCCAAACTTCAATTTTTATTGATGGATAAAAAATTACATCAAACATAGTATTTCTTTACGATATCAAATTTTACAGGTCTAGGTAGATCCTCCCCATCCATATTGGTTACAATTAAAGCTTCTCTAGAAAAAGCCTTTTTCACCACGTATGGTCCTTTATAGTTTGGTGTTCATTTACTTTGATCTTCTCCCAATACTAACGAGATCTTTTTCAATATCAGCAAAACTTGTTCGTTAAAACAAACACCAATTTAACTTTTGTGTTTGCACTAAAATTTTGATTTTCCCAAAAAACTTTGTGAAAACATAAGATCACACCAAAAAATTATTGGCCAAACTTCAAATTTTATTGATGGATAGAAAAGTACATTAGACATAGTATTTCTTTACAATATCAAAGTTTACAAGTCTAGATAGATCCTCCCCATCTATAATGGTTAAAATTAAAGCTCATCCAGAAAAAGCAATTTTCACCATGTATGGTCGCTTGTAGTTTGGTACCCATTTACTCTGATCTTCTCCCATACTAACGAGATCTTTTTCAATATTAGTTCTCCTTCTTTAAACACTATTGACCTGACCTTCTTATTGTATGCCATATCCATTCTGCTTTGGTATAACTAGTGGTGACAAATGACCTACAATCTCTTTTCATCGATAAAATTTAACTGCTCAAATCTTAGTTTTGTCCATTTTGATTCATCTAGTCCTGCATCCTTTAAGACCTTTAATGATGGAATCTCCATTTCTAAAGGCATAACTGCTTTCATCTCGTATACCAAAGAATAAGGGATTGTACTTGTAGAAGTTCTAACCGTGGTGTGGTATGCGTAAAGTGCATATAGAAGCATCTCATTCCAATCCTTGTAAGTGACCACCATCTTCTGAATGATCTTTTTAAGATTCTTGTTAGCTTTCTTGACAACTCCATTAATTTTTGGTTTGTAAGAAGAAGAGTTGAGGTGTTTAATCTTCCATTTAGTGCAGAGCTCAACAATGAGTTTCCCATTGAAATTCTGAGTGTTATTAGTTATCAATCTTGCTGGTAAGCCATAAAAGTTGAACCTCTTGACTACTTTCTATGTCACATAAAAGTTGAACTCTACCCATTTAGTGAAGTGGTTGATGGCCACTAAAATGAACATGTGCCCGTTGCTAGCTTTTGGATTGATTGGTCCAATGACATCCAAACCCCACATATCAAAAGTCCAAGGCAAAGTCATATTGGATAGTGGTGTTGGAGGTGCATTTATCTTATCACCATATATTTAACACTTGTGGCATTTTTTAACATAGTCTACACAATCCCTTTCCATGGTCAACCAAAAGTTTCTATATCTTTGTATTTGCCTTGCCATTGTATGTCTGTTGGCATGAGTGGCGCAAATTCCCTTGTGGATTTCTATTAATACATGCTCAATCTCATTTTCATTCAGACATCTGAGCAAAGTCCTGTCAAACGATATAGCCTATTCAACGATATAGGTGCATTTTTATTAGGTGTAAGTCATTCTTGGATAGCCCTTATATTTTTCTCATCTATCTCAATACTTTTTGCACTAATAACATAACCAAGAAAGATAATTTTCTGTATAAAAAAGTTAACACTTTTTCAGATTAGCATATAAACATTCTTCTTTTAAAACATCCAATACATTCCTTAAATATTCAACATGCTCATCTAAATTCTTGCTATAAATCAAAATAACACAATAAATCTACCTATAAAATTGTATAAAATATGGTTATTTAATCTTATGAAAATATTAGGTGCATTAGTAAGTCTAAAAGGTATAACTAACCACTCATACAAATCATATTTAGTTTTAAAAGCAGTTTTCCATTCATCTCCATCTTTCATTTTAATTTTATGATATCTACTTTTCAAATTAATTTTAGGAAACACATATGATCCATACAATTTATTTGACATGTCATCAATTATAGGAATTGAATGTCTATACTTTACCATAATATTATTGATTGCATGATAATCAACAAACATTCTTCAAGTCCCATCTCTTTTTCAGAACCAACAACACTGAAACTGCACATCGACTCACGTTTTCTCTTATGTACCCCTTTGACATTAGCTCTTACACTTTCCTTTAAAGTTCATTTGTCTCCTTGAAATTACTTTATAAGCTGGTTGATTAGGTATTGCTACTCTAGGTACATGATTAATTTGATGTTTAATTCCTCTAATAGGTAGCAACCTACTTGGAATTTCTTCAGGAAAAATATCTTCAGGAAAAATATCTTTATAAAGAAACACAAACACTAGAAATATAAGGATCACGTTTATTAGTGTTAAAATATGTCTCCTTATACACAAGTAAAATCAAAGGCATGTCAAAAAATAAGCATTATTGATTTTATTCCCTTTTGCATAAAAACTTACATGTTTCTTTATTTTTTTCACTCTCTCTTCTTTTCTCATCTTTTTTTTCTTCTTTCCTCTCTCGGCTAAAACCCTATTTTTCTCTACCTTGCCTAAACTTGTTCTCTCAATGCTCCCAAGGGTTTCACTCTTCCTCACATCCTCACATGGTTGTTCTAAACTTTCAGCTTTACCTTTCTTTTTCAGTTTTATTTGATCTTTATAAATTTGTCTAGGTGATAATGGTACAAATATGAAAGTCTTTCCATCCTTTTTAAAAAAATATGTATTCTTAAACCTATCATACTGGCTTTCCTGTCAAATCACCAAGGATGCCCCAACAATAAAATGAGTAGCATGCATATAAATCACTTCACACAAAACCTCACCTTATATTTTCCAACAAAAAAAAAACTCAAAACTTGTTTAGTAACTCTTATTTCATCATATTCATTCAACTACTAAAGTCTATAAAGTATTTCATGCTTAATAGTGTTTAGATTTAGTTTTCTAACAAGTGTAACACTGGTAATATTAGCATAACTCTCACTATTAATAATGATACTACATACCTTGTTACTTATATGACATCTAGTATGGAAGATGTTCTTCCTTTGTTGCTTCATATCATCATCATTAATCTTAACACTAAGTGATCTTCTAATCACTAAAATCTCTTGGCATCACTACAATCCTTAAGTGGTGGCATATCATCTTCCATGGATTTATCACTTTCATATTCAATCTTACCATGTTCTCTCAAAACCATAACCTTTTTGTTTGGACACTGTGAAGTTACATGTTTATTACTCAAACACTTGAAACACTTAATATCACAGTTGCAGTTAGTTTGAGTTTTGGTTTTATATTTCTTTTCTCTCAAAACCATAACCTTTTTGTTTGGACACTGTGAAGTTACATGTTTATTACTCAAACACTTGAAACACTTAATATCACAGTTGCAGTTAGTTTGAGTTTTGGTTTTATATTTCTTTTTAGTGTCTAAATCCCTCCTTAATACTTTAGGTGGTTTGGCTTTGCTTCCCATTATATTTAATTTTTATGGAGCAGCCTCTTCTCTAATAATTCAGTCTCCAAGCTAAAAAAGCAATTCAAAGGATATTACCATGTTATAGTGATTTCATAAATCACCTCTGGAACGTTTGATTGGTTGATGATTAGCTTCGACTAATAGCATCCGAATGGATGACCAAGATGAATGATTGATTAGCTTCGGCTAAAGGCATCCAAATGAATGACCGAGATAAATGATTGATTGGCTTCGACTAATGGCATCTGAATGGATGACCGGGATAAATGATTGATTAGCTTCGGCTAATGGCATCCTAAGTGGATGACCGGGATAAATGATGATTAACTTCAGCTAATGAGATCCGAGATGGATGACCGAATTGTGATTGTTGATTCGCTTCGATTAATGGCATCCAAGATGGATGACCGAGTTGTGATTGTTGATTAGCTTTGGCTAATGGCATCCGAATGGAGGACCAGACAAATAATTGATTAGCTTCGGCTAGTGCCATCCGAATGGATAACCGAGGCAAATGCTTGATTAGCTTCGGCTAATGGTATCCTAAGTGGATGACCGGGATAAATGATGATTAGCTTCGGCTAATGGCATCCGAGATGGATGACTGGGTTGTGATTGTTGATTAGCTTTGGTTAATAGCATCTGAGATGGATGATCGAGTTGTGATTGTTGATTAGCTTCAGCTAATGGAATCCGAATGGATGACCGGGATAAATGATTGATTAGTTTCGGCTAATGGCATCCTAAGTGGATAACCAGGATAAATGATGATTAGATTTGGCTAATGGCATCCGAGATGGATGACTAGGTTGTGATTATTGATTAGCTTCGGCTAATGGCATCCTAAATGGATGACTGGGATAAATGATGATTAGCTTCAGCTAATAGCATCCGAGATGGATGGGCGGGTTGTGATTGTTGATTAGTTTCGGCTAATAGCATCTAAAACGGATGACCGGGTTGTGATTGATGATCAACTTTGGCTAATGGCATCCATGATGGATGAATGGGTTGCATTTGATGATTAGTTTTGGCTAATGGCATCCATGGTGGATGACTGAATTGATTATGAAAATTGGCTTTAGTTAATGGTATCCATAGGAATGACAAGGGCTGATTTTGTGATTAGTTTTTATTAATGGCATCCAAGACGGATGGTCGAGTTTAAATGTTGCGATTAGCTACAGCTAAAAGTATCCAAGGTGGGTGACCAGGTTAAGACGAGTATTTAACCCCGATCGATGTTAAACTTCAGCCCCACAACTCCGTGAAGAGGTTGGGGTGTGTGAGTGAGTAAAGTACAATTAATGAAATAATAAAAGATGTACAATGTATATAAGAAGTATAAGAAGGAATCTTCATATTCTAAGTCAATAACGAAAAGCAACGACAATGTACTTCTAGATGTTTATTATTATGTTAGATTATTTACAATTCTTGTATCCATGTTATTTTGTAATAGGGACATCACATAATCAAGGTGCGTAGGAAAGCCTGTTCCACAGGTTCACTTATTTTGAAAGGTACTATGTAATAGTATGATTTAGTTGTTATGTTGATTATTTGTCATTCGACACTTTTGTAAGGACTTGTAAAGAAAATTGTAATGGAGCACAGATGGGGATGTGCAAGCATGTAGACACGATGCTATGAATACATTTATGTGGTATTTTCTTTTATGAGGATGTTGTGTTGTGAAATCACATGAGGATAGTATGAAAGAAAATACTAGTTGTGTAAAATTGTCGATTATAAACTCGTGTTGATAACAATATTAGAATAGGAATGCAAACACACGGGTATGCCAATATGACGTAATGTAAATGTATGAATATGAAAATATAATATTATAGACATGTGTATTGGGTATCTGTCATATGGGAATGTTGTTTTACGAGAACTATATCCCTATGATTCCATGATAAGGAAGGAACATAATTACTAATTTACAAAATGTCATTGCGAGAAGTATCGAGAGAAAAACAAATCCATCGATTTTGGCCTTGATAAGCTGGGTCGTTACAATAGTGATTTCATAAACCGCCTCTGGATCGCTTGATTGTTAATGATTAGCTTCGGCTAATGGCATCCTAAATGGATGACTGAGATGAGTAAATTACTAGCTTCGGCTAATGGCATCCTAAGTGGATGACCGGAATGAGTAAATGACTAGCTTCGGCTAATGACATCTTAAGTGGATGACTGGAATGAATAAACGATTGACTTCGGCTTATGGAATCCTAAGAGGATAACCGGATTTGAGAGTTATGAGTTAGTTTGGAGAATTGATGCGTTCATATATACTATGTTTTGTATATACCAAGTATATCAAAGAACTACGATTGTTATGTTTTAAACAGAGAATAACGTTAATTCGGCTAATGGTATTTGAGATGGATGACCGTGTTTGAGTATTATAATTAACCTCGGTAATTGATGAATTATTAATGGTGGTATTTACATAAGTAAGGAGAAATGAAAGAATTATGCTCTTTTGGTCCATGAATGAAATGTAACTTTAATATTGCTTTATTATGTTTTCTTAAATTGCTTATAATGCTTGAAATTACCTTATGTTGTAACAGAGACATTATACCAACATAATGCATAAGGAGATCTGTTTCGCAGCTCTCATATTTTGAAAAGAATATATATTCGCATGTTACGGGTGATATGAGTTCTGTATGAACAGACGTGTTAATCACTCAATTAGTTGTCTGACCCCTTTTGTAAACACTAGTAATGAAAAAATAAAATGGAACACGGATGTGAATGTGCAAACATGTTGATATGATGTGTACGAATATACATATGAGGTATTCATCTTCTGAGGATGTCATGTTGTGAAATTACATGAGGTCAGGATAACGAAAGTAATAGTTATGTAATTGGTTGTTCGACACTGAACTCGTGATGTTGACGAGACTAGAACAAGAATGTGAATTTGTGAGTATGTCAATATGATGTAACGTAAACCTATGAGTATGAAAATATAATATTATAAGCACATATATTGAGAATCTGTTTTATGAGAATATTGATTTACATTATTATTCTACGTGGATTGTGCCTTGTTAATAAATGGAATGCAATTATAAATCTGCAGAATGATATGGTGAAAAACATCTAGAACCTAACGATAAAAAAAAATTCATCAATTTTGGCCTTGAAAAAGTCGCGTCGTTATAGTTGGTATCAAAGTACCTGGTTAGGATCCTGAGGGTCAATGATAATAAAGTTTTGTGATCTATCTCAAGATGGTGAACACTTGACAAGGGGCATGAATCGAGCCACCCTCCATAGAA
>Ga0307511_10004808_pt1 | contig 13815 bp, 21 predicted proteins | sample 13_EM_MG_FD_200266 | JGI IMG/M metagenome (GOLD analysis project Ga0307511, IMG submission 200266) | Populus trichocarpa ectomycorrhiza microbial communities from riparian zone in the Pacific Northwest, United States - 13_EM | ecosystem: Host-associated > Plants > Roots > Unclassified | place...
TTCCTACCTGGTTACACAGTAAGAGATAGGTTCGTTGATCGTTCCTGTGACGGCTTACAATCCGCACGAAGAGCGCCTTTCGAACCGAGGGGTCATTCTAGTCAGTGCAGACTACAGGCTGATGCTCCCATCCACCGGACACGAGATGGTGGAAGACATACAGGACTTTTTCCGTTTCGTAGCAACGTCGCTGAACGGCCGTCTAGATGAGACGTTTTCCAATGAGGGTGCCCGCCCCACGGGGAGCGCCTATCGCGTGGATACCGAAGCCATCGGCGTCAGTGGGACGAGTGCTGGTCCTCTATGCGCATACCTCGCTTGCATGCACGCGGACCCTAAGCCCAACGTGGTTTGAGTATGTACGGTCGAGGAGGAGATCTCCTCGTGCGTGATGAATGGTCCCTTCAAGCGTCCTCCTAACACAACATTACTAGACTCCCCGTTACTTCATGCCCAAGTCCGGGCCCATCCGCCCCGGCATGAAAATGCTCGATCCTAAACAATTTGAAGAATACCTTTACCCCCAAAGCTCTCGCTTAGAGCCTCTCGGATTCCCCCCATGCGGATTACTCACCCGACCATGATACCCCAGGATACCCAAGCAACCCTGGCATGCTCGTTGGAAAGCTCTATTTGCAGCTTGGCACGTTTTTGGACTATTATACCGGGCAACACGAACCCAGTTTGAGCGAGCACTTACGTTCACTATCCAACCCTACCACCGGCGTTCCTGAACAACATCGCCGACTCTTCCCTCAACTCGGTGTGTCACCTGCTTGGCCTCCTACGTGTCTGATACATGGAACATCTGATGCATCTGTCCTCATCGAGGAGTCTCGCTGTCTACATTCTTTACTCGAGGCGGCCAACATTGACGTGGTGCTGTGGGAGGTACCAGGCGCAGAGCATGCATTCGATTACACCCCACCCGTAACGGGCGTGTCCTACGACAAGTTATTTGATGACATTGTCGAGTTCTTGACCAGTCACCTCATTCCGTCCACCTGACACTCGTCGTGTGACTTTGACAGAACAGGACCTGCCTCATCTGAACATATTTCTCGGTAGACAACGGGCATCCTTACCACACGAATTGTAGCCTATGCTATTGAAAGTTGTTCATCGAAACCAACAGAACATTGATGGCCCTGATCCCATCATCGCAATGCTCCTGCATTGGCATTGAGGGTGGATGTGCACTTCTACGTGCGTAGTTGGCTTAATATTCATACTTGATGATCGTTGTCTACGGTGCATCATGCATCATCCCTTACTCCATACACAGGGTGCCCACAGCCCCCGCAAAGTGAGAAGACTCAGTAGTCCGTACTTTACGCTCGAACCTGTAGGACGGCTGGCTGTTGAAATGATTCGTACGTACATCTGGAACCAGTTCCGGAAGACTGTAAATTTACTCTTGTCCAGAAAGTGAATTCGGTAAAATTCCAGTATGCTTTGTGCCTCCTGTATATTAATAGCCATGGCTGTATAGTGACTCTGGAAGTGAGGCGAGGAGAGCCTAGGTCCTACCGATAGGACGTTCACTGCCACATTTCTTACACGTTTGGTCTAGACATGCAAGACGTACTTGCATTTCGATGGAGGGAGAGGGGGACCTATCCACAGTGACCTCGCGTTGCAGTAACATCCGAAATCAAGACCTCTGAGTGCTCGCGTTTACAGACTTTGATCTCTGAAGCCATTAAGAGGTATGGACGAAAGATGTTGGAGAGATAAAGAAACCCGGCTTGCTATCAGTCTCTCTCCTTCTAAAGATACGGCTACGAAGAGAGGACGTACCGGTATGGTTGAGCTGATTTGTCTCTGATCACGCTGCTTTGCAGGAGAAGAGTTGTGGTAATTTTCCGTTGACAGCCACACTCGTTGTCTCTTCCCCGGTTCTCTCTGGGGTTATGTACAACTTCAAGTCTCGATGATAAACCAGTAGGCTGCCAGTCCAGTGTCACCACTGTGGTTGTAAACTTGTAATCGTCAGCCCCAGGCGACAGCACAAGAATACCCTCCCTCTGGAACAATGTCTGGCTCGTTTACCACAGACCCTATGATTACTGACTCCTCCCGCTCACATCGAGAGTTATTCCAATTCGGCACTGTGGCCCCTGGGCCAAATACCGACCAAGAACGAGTCCTTACTGAGGCTGCTTTGCCTGATGACTTCGAAGAACTGCTTCAGGCCTCTGGGGATGTACATCAGTTAATCGACGTCCCTGAAACGGTGCTGACTTTTGTTCCATAGGGTTCACTGGAGGTGAACGGTACTCCTCTCCTCGAGCTTGCCAAAAAGCCTTGAAGGCTTCTCTCGATAAGAAGAGAGCTGATCACTTCACTGGCGGAGGCTCAAAGTGTAATCGAGGACTGCGAAGGGAATGTCTCAGCTGTGCTTGGGGAGAAGAAGACTGTTATGTATCTGAACACTTCGCAGATGGGTCCGCGGCCGTTGGGAAATTTAAGGAGGAGGTGTCCCGGATCACCTTTACGCCCTTTAGCTGGACATATGGTCCGAACAAGGCGCTGTAGCCGAGAGACGCTTCCTGTATGTGTCCCGCAGTGCATTCCCAATCGTTTTCTTCGCATAGATAATGTGTACCAACACCGTAGTAGTTATGTACAGCAGTATCATGTACAACATACAAAATGTCTACTCCGCTTATATTCGTGTTGTTTGAGGCTTCCTCCCACTGGGGGCACATGAATGCCACCCACTGGCGACGAAAACGAGAACAGTGCGAACCTCGACTACTTGGTTTATTCCCTGTGGCTTGCATGCAAGAGACATCGTCACGGCGATTCGTACAGAACGATATACATCGGCCTTGTATATGCCTGCATAATTGAGCGTGAGTTGACTTGGGTTTTGGGTCGTGTTTGTTCATCATGGTTGTGACGAGAGGAAGAACAGGCGTCTATGTCGTGTTGAACTGTTGTCGCAGGCCTCTCAGTCATACATGGTAATACTTAGCTCAGTCCCTCTCTGCCCTCACTACGCTCCATGTTGTCGGAGTTTCCCCTTTACTTCGACTACAAACATGTGGGTGGAAGGCCGATCTTCCTGGACGTGTATCTCCCTGATAACAATGATTTGCTGGCCGTCAAACGACCAACGATCATCTACTTCCACGGTGGTAGTCTAACCGTTGGGAATAGGCAGAGCTGGTTCCCTACCTGGCTACACGGTAAGAGATATCATTCCATCGTTGTCGTGACTACTGCTTACAATCCGTATATTAAGAGCGCCTTTCGAACCGAGGGCTCATCCTAGTCAGTGCGGACTACAGGCTGATACCCCCATCCTCTGGACATGATCTCGTGGAAGACACGCAGGATGTATTCCGTTTCGTAGCAACATCGCTCAACGACCGTCTAGATGAGATCTACTCCAGTGAAACGGCCCTCCCCACCAGAAATCCCTTTCGCGTGGATCCTGAAGCCATCGGTGTCGGCGGGACGAGTGCTGGTAGCTTATGCGCATACCTCGCTTGCATGCATGCAGAGCCAAAGCCCAAGGTAGTCTTTAGCATGTACGGTATGGGTGGAGATCTCCTCGTGCGTGACAAGTGTTCCGAGTTATGCATAGCATCTTTCTGAAGCACCATTCCTAGACCCCCCAATACTTGATGCCCAAGTCCGAGCCATTCCTCCGTGGAAGGGAAATACTTGATCCCCAACAATTTCAAACATTCCTGTATCCTCAGAGTTCTCGCTTAGAGCCCATCTCAGATTCCCCACGTTCCTATTATCCACCCGATCATGATACCCCAGGATATCCAAGCAACCCTCGCATGCTCCTCGGAAGGCTCTTCTTACAGCTTGGGACATATTTGGACTATTATACCGGGCAACACGATCCCAGTTTAAGCGATTGCTTACGCTCCTTATTGACAACCACGACCACACCCGTCACAGAAAGCATTCCCGAGGAACATCGCCGACTCTTTCCTCAACTCGGAATACCACCTACTTGGCCTCCTACGTGCCTAGTGCATGGATCATCTGATACAGCTGTCCTTGTTGGGGAGTCGCGCTACCTGCACTCTTTGCTCAAGGCGGCTAACATAGATGTGGTGCTGTGGGAGGTGCCAGGCGCAGAGCATTCATTTGATTACAACCAGCCAGTAGAGGGTGTGTCCTATGCAAAACTGTTTGATGACATTGTCGATTTCTTGGTCTGTCACCTCGTTCCATCCACCTGATACTTTAGCAATGTTGTCGTCTTGATAGCACAGGACACGCTACATGTAACAGGTGTTCTTACCATATGGCTGGTGTAGCCCATGTTATTGAAATTATTCACGGAAAGCAGAACGACGCATCAGACGGGGCCTACAGCCTCCACCAACGGGAAGATTCGGTAGACTGTACTTTACGCTGGAGTCTATAGGACGGGTGAGCGCCGTAGATCTGTGAGGCGTTTCGTACTTACACACTTCTGGAACCTGGTCTGGAAGTCCATCCGCTTTTGTCCCAAAAGTAAATTCAACATTTTGTCAACAAGTTGATGGCATTCCTCTAGGAATTTTCGAGCCTCCTGAATATCTGTGGCAATCGATGGTGGTAACTCTGAAAGTAAAAAGGTTTGTCTAGAGTCATCGGCCAAATGCACGCAATTTATAGCTTGAAAAAGCTTTATTTTCAAGATCCTGCCGACGAATCGAAGAAGCATCGGAACAGGGAACAAAAGCAGCTCTGAAAAGACCTTCGCTCTCTTTGGATTGGATCATGTGTATATCACTGGGAAATGAGAGCATTCAGCTGATCGATCGCTGTCCGGAACATGGGAGGCGTACATGATGGTTCACAGGGTAGCTTGGGGCCACTACTTACCAGGTACGGGATTGCTCCTTGACGGGCGGCAGACTAAGATATCAAGAGAACCTATAATATTTTTACTGCCACATTTCTTTCGTGTCTGGCTTGGACATGTCATAGCTAGGTCGAGAAAGCACATTCCCCTACATGAGCAGCAGGGAACTATTGGCTGACAGTAAGTAGGTTAAATATGTGACTACTTACTTGTTAGAATTTGATCCACCTTATTGTGTTTAAATGTGCCGGTGCGCTAGTAGGACGCGAGCAGGGCCACATATCCGCGTTTGCTACTCCACAGCATTGAACTTCCCTGCTACTAGTCTTTCCATTTATTGGCGAGGCTGGAGATGGATGATCGAACCAAAAGAACGAAAACTTGAAGGATCGCCGATCGATGATGGCCCTTGAAGCTTTGAAGCTTGAAGAATTTCTTGTAGGAATATGTGGAACGACTATCTTCCTCTAACTTGGAGTCTGGCTTTGGGAGACTAGGAATATGTAGGTGAAAGGCATTCAACATCAGTGCACGTCAGGTTCTGACTCATCAGAACATTATGTGCCGAACTTCGGCCGAAAACAGGACGTGTCTGCCCTAAGGAAGTCACGTGAAACCGCGCACGGACCACCTGCAAAATGTATATAACCCCGCTCTCGATCTTGGATGGTTCTTCAGAACATACTCAGCTAGGATCTATTTTATAGAAACTAACTCGAGTCTCGCATGTTTACACATGCCACATCCTTCAAATCCACTCGATGACATTCGCGCCCACTCGTTCGACAGAGAACATGGTCTCGCTTTGGCGAGATCTCGAGGACGTTACGATTTTGTGTTTTGTCAGGCTACTTGTAGTCTGGTAAACCAGAATCAGCGAGTTGGGCGTCTGTCTGATGGATTTTCGTTTTGTAAGCAGTTTTTTGCAATGTAGCTAGTTGCCTGGTTTGTACTACTTTCCTGCAATGGATATTCTATTGGTTTTCAGTTTATGGTTGCTCCCTCTGATTGCGGCAGAGGGAAGAGCCTGGAGTCCCCATGGGCACAAAAATGGCAAAGAAGAAGACAGTTGTTCAGAGTGTACTCTATTGTCATGAATGACTGTAACAGCCTTCTCTTGACAGCCCCTCTCATTTGGCTCATGAGCATGTTTCCAAACCCATTCAAGTTAGGCCAGTGAATGTTGCAAGCACAATCAGTATGTGCACTTAGGACCATGTTGAAAACATGCTGTGTCATCATGGTCAGCACTCTCCGATCAAATCACACTCCTGTTGAACTGCTGGGCGAAACTAGAGGTCGCGAGGTTTTCGTGTTGCTGTCGCCTGCTCTTCCCCCAGCAATTGGGATCTTGATTTTCATCTTCGTCGTTCTTACTTCCCAAGTATGCCGGATGGAGCGTCTAGTGGTGAAAACCCCCCCTGCGAGCTCCGGCCGTTGTTGCCGTCATCGTTGAGAAGGTCTGCATCCGCCGGCTTCAGGTAAGGGGTAGCTTTTCTTGTACCCTACCAAACTAAATCTAAGCCACGTTGCAACAGCCAGTCTACGTTGCAACGAACCCCGCTCCACCTGGATGCGTCAGTATTATGTGTATCATCTAGTATTATACTGTTTAACGAGCGCAAAGTACTTGCCCTAATGACTGGAAAAAGATACAACATCCAGATGTTGGTTCCTACTACTTTCATAAGGAGAAGGTGACGCAAATATACATTACGTTGGGATACCAGCTGAACTCTTAACAGGGCATATGTACCTGGTCGTTTATTCCTGCTACGAGGATATGCATTCTCGTCATGAAAGCTGCTGAGGAACTGAGACGTAGTCTTGACTTTCAGAAACTGCTCCAGGACAGGGAAAACATCTTCCTTATATTGAGTGTGGATGGAGATAGGAATTCCTGCTCTTACTATCTTGTATCCCGTCATGACCAGCGCATTTTCTGGTTATCACGTCATAAACCAGAAGTGCATTGTACATCAAAACTTTGCAAGCGTGCACCTCAGCTGTCAAAATCGCACTGTTGGTGTCATTCTTCAGTTCGTGATATTTGATCACTCAGTAATCTCCCAGGTATTTTGGCTCAGTACTGGTGGGGGCTGGACAACATGATATTGAAATGTGCGTCCCCCTGATTGTTACATAGGAAGCACTGCGAATTATTCCCAACAACGCTCGCTCTCGCCAGTGAATTTATCGGCGACGTGAAAGACATATTGATACAAGCAGCAGGAGGTCAGAATCATTAATTCGTGTAGCCACATTGATTTCAATTGGTGCAGAACGTGTAACTTCAAAGTTCTCCACATCGCCCTATACCAAGGATGACCTGGTATACATGCTGAACCTTGTCAAGGAAATCGAAGGTATGCGCCTATGTATCTATGTGTATAAGGTTCTCTAGGGATCCTCGAAGATGCTACAGGTAGTAGGAGCAAAAGAGATCATGGTCATCATTCTTGGGTCATTGGTGGGTTGCTTGTGATTGTATCAGTTCTATGTTCCTTACAAGTCGCCAGCAAAGTTGATGTCCCTCCATGGTAAGACATTGTTTCCTTGCGGAAGCTCCCTAAAATGTTGTGCCCCCTGACAGTTGATGGGCTTCTCAAGAGTTCTTATGGGCAAAGTGACGACTACTTTGATATCGACTTCTCAGAGACGACTCCCAGAGGTCCTTATAAACGAACCTGGCTTCTGTACTTCCTTGGTCCATTTCTGCTCAAGTCTGCAGATGTATATGCAGAGGAGCTGTATATCTTTCGTGACAACTTCAGTCCAGAGTCCTGGTCTCTCTTTGTGCAGAAAGTTGATAGAAGCCTCCGTGATTCTAATCTACTAGTATGCGTGTGATTTTCTAACGTACGTATGCAACACTCATTCCATCGACAGGCTACCGTCCTCCTCAGCACGAGTGTAAGTGTCCTCGCCATCAGCAGTATCGACAACGCTGGTATCGGTGGTACGAGATCCTCGGTACAAATTGCCACCTACACCTCCATTATCCTCAGCGTCGGCAGTATTGCCGCCGGGCTTGCCCTTTTTCAACAGTATCGTGCGAAGGGAGCCGATACACCATTGCGAGCGGTTGGTCTCAAGTCTTACTCCTGGCTTTGCCACCATTGATTTCTCTGTTCAGGTAGCTTTTCTCAGGAGTATTCTCGACGAAACGTATGGTTTGGAAAGACTTGCTATTGCATGCAGTCTTCCTTATGTTCTACTAATGTGGAGGTATGTCGTTTGATTACATTGCCCACTAATATGTACTAACTCCGCATAGCTTAATCGTGTTTCTGTGTGCATTCTCCATCGAATTCTACAACCAAACGGACAGCAAAGTTCGGATCCCAGTTTCTATTGCTCTTGTGCTAGTCTTTTTCTCATTATTCACCTGCATACACCCGGCAAGCACTGGGAATGCAGGCGCAACAACCGACACAAGAGAGAAAAGGAGAAAAGGTTCTGGCCGGGAATTACCTTTGTGAGGCGACGTCTCTGGTCGACTCCAGCCTCGCGTTTCAGTCTCGATCTATTGTTCTCTCATCATGACATTTCTTTTCGGTACATCTCCACCACCTGTAAAATCCGTATGCTGCTGGATCAGTCGCCCTTCCCCCTGTTATCTAAACCTTGACAACCATACAGCGTAGTCCCTCTTCCCATGATCCTCCTTCTAGATTATGGAAACCCATCTTGGTGTACAGCGTGCATGCGGCCTCGTTGTTATCATGGACGGCTAATGCCACCATTCTCTCCGTCTCATCGTTGGTCTCCGTGAACTTCGGACCAGTAAAAGCTCTCGCCCACTCGAGTCCACGTTTCATCAACTCCTTTGCAAGACCTTTGCTTCTGTGTTCCGGATGCACCCAGAGCCCGACAAGGAGATATGGCTCCCAATTGGGTCGCCAGCCGGACTGCTCTAGGCGTTCCACGGTACTGGGAAGGAGCTCGGAGGGTGCCAAGACAGTCACTGTAGCCACCCATGAGCTGCTCTCTGGAAACCCTTCTTTCCCCTCCATCTTGAACAATGAAGTAGACGATGCGGAGGCGACGAAAGTTCGCTTGAAAGGAGAACAAAGCCGTTCGCGCCATTTATCATCTGTAAATGCGGCTTCCTGAGTGTAGGTCGAGCCAAAGCAAGCGGCGTCTACTCTGAGGGATCTGAGCCGAAGTGATTTATATGCTGCCACTACAGAGGCGGGAGCGGGGCATGGAAGGGAGAAATAATTGTACATTTCGATTGTAAGGGTTGGTTTGGCGGTGTCGACTCGTTGTCTGTGAGGATTTCATGAAAAAGCGTTCAGCGGGCTTGAGGTTTTGAATATGAACTGCATGAACGAGTCAGATTGGCATGCATTTTATACAGCCGACCATAATTGACGAAAGGCTGTACATTCTGACGAGACACGCGGTACAGCAAACTATTTATGCTGAGTCCCGAGTATCTGCCAGGTATGCACACAGTACGAATCAGTTTCTTCAGCTGGGGAGGAGACGCCATAAATAGGATAGGGTTACCGTGCGTGGAAGAGGGAATGTTTCCCATCAACATACCAGTCAATGCAGCCATCAATGAGCTGCCATCGGGAACACTTTCTGCTTCGTCTATCTCGGATGATGAAGTGGAAGATGCGGGGGCGACTTGAAAGGAGAGGTAAGCCGTGTATGCCATTTATGCATCGGTCCATGTAGCTTCGCAAGTGTAGACGGTCGTCGAGCCAAGCGAATTCTGCTTCAAGTGAGGGAACTGAGCCAAAGTGATTTATATCATATGCTGCCATTACAGAGGGACCCAGCAGCAGGGCATGAAGCTTGAGTCGGGTGCGACAGGTATTAGGATGATTGACTTAGCGACTCGCCCGTAGGTGACCACAATATGTAGGCTCAGGGGTCCTTGTATGTGTACATAAGTATACACCGGCACCACTTGTAGCTATTGACTAACAACGGACAGGGAACAGTAGCCATTCGTGGCAGGTTCCAGGGGTGAAGAACAAGCAAATAGTGGACACTGCTCGATGTCTCTTTGCAATTTGAGACGGCACCTCTGCCTACCTGGCTGACCAGCCAGGGTTGTTGACATGGATGCTCCCGACACCTCCTTCGTAAACACCTTTGAATGTCAATTCCAACGTCGGGTGTACCGGGACAGATTCTATAGCCCATAACGCCACCGCCACCGTGCTAGTACCCGATTAGTCGTAAGCAGCAAGTTTGAACACAGCAAACGTACTTGACACCGTTGTAATTGAGGATGCCCTGATGGACTGGGAAATCATACTGGGGGCTAGGAAGAAGATGCATCGGAAAGTTCTGAAAGGAAGTGATACCACAGAACTCACCCCAGATTTGCAACTCTCTTCCCCATCATCCAGCCGTTGACGAATAAAAGAGCACGGTATGGCTGGGAGGATTGATCGAAGGTAAACGACATAGGAACGTCCAAGTATTCTGGGATGCTAAGGTTAAACGTTGTTATGAAGAAACCGACTCCAGCGGAGGCCGATGGCAGCCCTTGTGAAAGGTCTCTCGCTTTCCAAGAGGAAGTGTCATATCCTGGTAAATGCCATCCCTGGCGTTCACCAAACAAACCACCCTCATTTAGGACACCCCGAACTTTATCGGGAAAACTGTTCAAGCATCGTTAACATCAGTAGGGCACCCAAGATACGGTTCGCACTTTGTATATCCTCCTAATTTGCCCTGCACCTTCCATTCACCAAATTTGCCCGCGTTGAGCATGAAACCGCGAACACCGCGGGGTGATTTTTCTTCATCGACGGCGGTGTCTGTGAACTGTTAGAGCAGGAAGGGAAAATAAACTTCGGGTAATCACTTCCGTTTAAGTTCAATCCCATATTATCCTAGAGCTATGTAAGACCCTTTATGCAATAGTTGCGACCTCGCATACCTGAATCACAGTAATCACATTGTCTTTGCCATACCTCAAGGATCCAGGTGGGAAATAGAACACTTCGTCTGTCTCTGCTATAACATTTCTGTTGCTTGTGGAACTTCATCAAGAATATAAGCTCGCGAGGCCGCAGAAACAGTGTGAAGGCCCCACTTTCCGTATGTTGTTTTCAAGAACACGTCGTTAACCCAGACACTCGCAGCGAAAGCTAAAGGATTATGAAATGGTACCTGTACTTTCAATATCCGGCAGAAACCGACCTGCACCACCGTTGATGGACAAATTGGCGAACTTGCTGTCTTCCGTAGCGTTGAAATGACCCCTCCAAAGGATGATATTTTCACAACTGAAAATCGGAATGAGTAATCTTGTATACATAGAACATGCATAAATCGCATTTACAATTCATAGTCGCAGCCATAAAGAACCCGCCCATCGCCATAGTAGGGTTTAAAGGGGATGTTTGTTGTCGTACGATTCGCAACCGTCCAATTAGCATCAGAGAAAAAGCTTCGAATCTCCGGTAAGCTATCGGCGTATCTCCAATCGGTCAACTGGGGTGGCGAAATTCCTACGACCAAGGATGACGGGGAAATCTGTGCAGAGAATCCACCTATCGAGGTTACAGCAGCAGCGACATTTGCGTCAGCAGAAACGGGTATTCCATTCCATGTCACCATCTTGACAGTATCAGGAGCAACTACTATCAACCTCACGCCCTCGTACAAGTCGCCTTGGAGGGCAAGCGTTGGGCCTGATATAGTGGCATTGCGAACAAGGTACGGTCCGCCAACGAGAATGGACGTATTAGTACCGAATTGCCAGTAACTTGCGAAGTCGCCTCCCCCGCCTGCGGGTATTTCTGGTGACCAAAAGGTGCCCGCGGTAGCGGTGTCACTGTAGAGGACCAACTGCTCGTCCGAATCCCATACAGTGACAAGCCCTTCGATGCCGGTGAGGAATGACACTGTAGTGATATCATTCGAGGTACTCGAGTGGAACCGGGAGCCCTGAGCTTGAATACGTGGTGTCCCTTTGAAGACCAACGCAGCCTCATGCTCTTGGCTTGGATCGCCATAAAGGAACAAAACGTCCCTATTGCCAATGCAACCTGCATAAAACACTTGTGCCGTGGCATAAAGAACCTCGGAGGAGCCAAAAGGATAATCTGTAACAATAACCTTAGACTGTCGACCGGCTAAGGTGATCGCCGATACCACTCTCGGGACTTGGATCATCCCCGAGGATGTCGTAACATTCATCCTGAAGTCAGATGTAACCCTGCAAGTATTTCAACACAGCAATGTCTGAGAATAATTGTCGAGACTCACGTCGATGTTGAATCGTTCTGCCTTGCAATGTAGAACGATGCACTGGTGTCAGGATTGCGAAGTAAAGTAACATGCACAGATGAGTCCGTGGTTACCACAGAGCCAGTAGTGCTGTCTCCAATGCGGTCCGTTTTATAAAACTCGGGAGAGCTTCGCAAAAAGAGTCCCTGTCGTTTAAGTTCGGCATACTTAGTTGTGAGTTCTCGGTTCTCAGCAATGGCACTCCCGTAGTCGTAGGATGCTTTAGAGGGGATTCCTAAGATTGCAGAAGGAGAGTAGGGCGGATCGCTCACTGTATACGCCAGGGAAGGGAAGGGCACCCCAAGACGTCCCGCTGTGAAGGGACGGTAAGCAATGTAGAGGAATAATACATTGGACACACCCATAAAGCATGTAGTAGTTGATTAACTTGGCATTGGAGGCCCACAGGTCGAGGTAGAATACACTTTCGAAGTCAGCCCCTGTGAGCTCTCGACATTGTTCATAACCTAGTTGTACAATGAGTAAAGATTGCACCACTTAACCAACCAGAGCTACCTGGAGCTGTGGGTCCCCAGGCATCAAATGCACCACCTTGGAACTGCACAACATTAGGCTGTCTGAAAGTCACCACGAATAATATCGAAAACGAACTTCCGGAAAATACCAAGGTCGATCAGGGTCAATGCCTAAGAATTGGTTAAACGAGAAACACGAGTAGTTGATGTAGCATACTCTGATGATAACTGTAGTAATTGGCCAATACGGGACTCCACTCCTTTGGGTTCGAACAGTCAAAGCCTTGCGGGTAAGAATCCATCCTAGCAACAGTGAGTACGATGCCATTGGCTTCCGATCATGCATGCAAAATTACCCATAAATATCTACTGCACCCTGGAAGGGTGTTAAATAGGCGGTCACCGCTTGGAATATAATGACATACTGTTCCGTTAATCCAACTCTGGTCCCAAACCGGATCGTTAGCCGTGAGGGGTACTACGATGCCGGAATCATGGTAGACGGCTTCAAGTTCCTCGAAGTAATTAGCATGGGTACTTGGAAACTGGGAGTATTCGTTATCTGTGGTGACAACTTGAAATACAAGTCAACGTCACGAGGAAGTCTACAAACCAATCTGAATCGCTGCAACCGAAATGGCCCCTAAGAACTACAAAAGTGAAATATAATGGTACTCGTACCAATAACGGGGCCACCGTGACTAATTTGATAGGGAACGGTTTCCATTATTATGGCATGAATATAGTCCTGCCATGCCGCTGTCCAGTCGGAAGCGTTCGTCCTGAGTTCACCTGCAACCTGGGATGTAACCCAGTGGGCGAGACCTCCCGCGGATGTTTCAGCGTTTATGTAAGGCCCTGATAACTATGAATAGAGGTTCTTTCTGTAGTATCCATACGCACCGGGTCTAAGGATAATCCAAACCCCAACCTGTTTAGCAATTTCAAACAGAGGCTTCAAGGCGCGATAGTTATTGAAGTCGATAACACCCGGAGACGGATTAATGAGACCCATGTGAGTGTAAACACTGATGGCGTTGAAACCAGCAGCCTTAATCTTCTGCAGAATGTCGAGCCAGAGGTCAGGGACAGGGAGCCGAAATGTATGAAATTCTCCTGAACTGCGCACGTTTCGAAACAAAAGCCTGCAGGAGTAAATTTTGCTCACTGTATGAAGACCCGCTGGCCCCTGATGACTAGACTGTAGTTATCCCATAAGACATCGGTAGTACGTCCATTCCCTGCAAGGTTTGC
>Ga0307511_10004809_pt1 | contig 13811 bp, 15 predicted proteins | sample 13_EM_MG_FD_200266 | JGI IMG/M metagenome (GOLD analysis project Ga0307511, IMG submission 200266) | Populus trichocarpa ectomycorrhiza microbial communities from riparian zone in the Pacific Northwest, United States - 13_EM | ecosystem: Host-associated > Plants > Roots > Unclassified | place...
CCACTGTAGGACCAGCAAGCAGCTGGAGATCAGCCGCGATCAACCAGAGGCGTCCCGCATACCTTGGTGACACCGCGAGTGGGTAAGAGATTAAAAATCTTACACTTTGTCATCAGTTTACGAAACACGTTAAGTATGTGAGGTAAAGCGGCTTACAATGTTTGCATTCAATCTCGGGTTTGGCAGAGTCAGAACCACACTTCGAGCGCACTGGCCCAAGGTCCTACACGGCACATGTCGATGCGTACAACCGTCAGCAATAGGCCGGGAACACGATGAAATGTTTTTACTCCAAAGCTTACAAACAACTGACCATGACTGCCGGTGGATAGCCTGTCTGACATTCACCCGAGCGAGGTTTGTATGGCAAGGAACCAAGTTTGCTAGGGACACTGCAGTAGAAAGCGAAATCGAACCTCGAGCATGTCCGTGCGGCGGAACCGAGGCCACTGAATGAAGTTGAGGGGATGCATCCGAGTCTCGGCCCAACGGATTTCATGAACCCGAGCGATAGCCGTCCTCGAAACTCCAGTGGGGAGAAAGGAGCAAGCTCCAGCGCTGTTTACAGGAAATCGTCCGACAGAATGACCCTGGATGTTCATTCTGTGCAAACAATCTGATCGGTCATCATAAGTACATCCGCACTCCCGGTCGGTCAACTCACCCATACGACAGATAAGAAGATGAGGCCGTCCACCGAGTCTCGGGGTCCGAACGTCCAGCGACTACGGACCTCACCCACAGCCAGCCGTTGGCAACAGGCGCAAAAGGAGTATTTAATTGGTATGTGAACGTACCGAAGCAGCAACAATGCTAAAATCAACAGACAGTGCACGGATGATCACCAAAGGCCGCAGGCAATGACGTGAGCGTGGTTGGTTGTGGAATGGGGCGCAGGGGGGCGGGGGGGAGGGGGTTTCCAGTAAAAATATATTGTGGTTTACAGTAGAATTGCGTCAGCAACCCCACCGAGGGCAAGGTGGAGTAGCTGCCAAAACCGGACGCGGGAAGTGCCGATCCCGATCAAAACAAACATGTACAAAGCTGATGGGGGTATCTGGTTAATATACTCTTAGACAAGGACGGAGGGCAAAATTAGCGGGACTTCCAAATCTATGTACAAACGTTGCGGGCAGAGAGGATTCGGTGTTCTCCGTTTCTATTGATTTATGTATGGCAAAGGCGACCGTAGTTCGTACTTGCAAAAATCACGCCCTCAAACGCACGTCGGCCTGGTGAAATCTTGAAGCTGGGTCGTCTCGAGCGCATGAATGAGTTCATTTGTGGCAACTTCAGGAGTTGTAGGCGTATCCAGCAAGGGTTCCATATACGTGTGCATTTCTATTAGGAGTTCCGTGGTGGCGGACATGTGGGCGACCTGGGCACAGGAGGCGTGGACGGCAAGGAGTTGTGGCGAAGGAGGTTCGATCGTTCTGCCGTCTAGGGTCGTGGAGGTTCGGAAAGTCGCAAGGTTACGATCGGAGCCGTTCCCGTAGCCGTTCCCGTAGCCGAGGGTGAAATTGAGTTCGTACGCATCGGGCACAAGTTTTCCGTTTTCCTGAGTCGAGTTGCAGCGGTAGGCTTATGCGGACGGAAACATGGAACCAGATGACCCACCTTGAACGGCGTCAACCAAAGGTTGAAACTGTCAAACATCCAATGCGCAACTGGTGCGAGCATCATAGCGTTCCGAGGACTATTTAGGTCGTCGGAACCCAGCACGGCGCATGTGGAGAATCCTCCGAAGTGTTCGATGATGGCCCCCACAGTCGGAAACTTTGAGGTGGAAATAGCTTCAGTGTGGTTCGTGGAGTGGGACGGTTTGGGAAACGGCTCAACCTTATGTTCCCACACACCCCCTTGGGTCCCCTCCGAAACCTCCGAAAGTGGTTGGCTGACCACGAGAGCCACTTCTAGTTTGTCTTGCATCACTTTGCGTTTGTTTTGCACGGCTCGCTGGTCGGGTAACGTTATGTCCATCCTCCCAGTCACAGGGCAGAAACCCCCTTCACGAACCATCATCTGCGGAAACGGTGAACGTGTGGCAGAGTCATGATAAGAATCGAATTTACCATGTCTTCCAGTTCCTCGGCAGTTAAGGCGGGTTTCTCGTGATGTTCGAGGTCGGCAGTAATGTCCTCCATACTCTCAGCCGGACTTTGGTCAGCTGCTTCCGGAGTGTAAACTGCCGGACGTCAACAAGGTGACAGACAGAACGCAGCCAACAACGTACAAAATCCGATGAAACCGAACGCGTACAAGCGGGCCAAACCAGCCAACAGTTCGCGATCTTCATTGCACCCGAGGATTTCCGCGGTCAGGTTATCCCGCCCAGCGTCTGAAGGGGGATACAGGAGGGCAAAACCGAGCACCCGGGCTGCACGGGTCGGGGATAGGGCTGGCAAGGTAGGTTCGCGCCCGTCGTCGGGGCAGAGCGGAGGCCATCGTTCCTCTGACTCGAGGGTCTCGCAGACCAGAAACGCCATCTGTAGGTCGCTTCCCATGGGAAAACTTTCAGGGCAGACTGGGAGCGGTCTGGGGAAGGTTTCTGTCGCTGATGGCATTTTGGTGTAGGAGTCGATGGACGTTGCGAACAACCAGTATTTATGCACCCTCCCCAGGTGAGGGTCCCACCCCCTATCCCACAACCTTGACTCGTTGCCCCCGAGAGGCTCCGATTGCAGCCGACTCAGGCGCTCCAAAATAGTGCTGCCGCGGAGTCGGTCCGAGCCACACATCGGAAGGTCTGGATAGCATCGATCTTATCCACGCTCAAGGACGACGAATGATGACGATCGGAGGATAAAAACGGAGGAAAAGGCTCGGAGAATGTCGATGAGACTCATGAATCGTCCGCGTGCCCAGGGCCGCGGGTCCCGGGCACAATACCAAAATGCATCCGAACCTCTGACATTCGGTCTGGGAGCCAGAGTCTTCCACGACGACTTGAGGAGCGGGTCTGTTGAGCTTCTCCGCACTTGCCAGTTCCTCTCCTCCAACCTCTTCTAGTTTTAGACAGGACACGACGACCTTGATTTCTCTCTATTTTTCTACGACTGATTTTAGGATAGTGCTCTCGATGCGATGGTTTTACGCCCCGGTTTATATGCATACAACTGTCGTGAAGTTTATGCAACCCAAGCCCACCGAACTTCTACGAAGCGTTGAATCCAAACGCACCCACCTTCAATTGTAGCACTCCACGTAACACCGTGAATGGTTCCTAAGTACCCGCCATTCATGAACCCAGGAACCAGGTTCAGACGTCAAGAGAATGTACTATTGGACTAAGCGTGGGTTTTCTCTCTCGGAAATTTTATCGTATGAGACCGGGCTTTGTGTATGCTATGTTCATGAATTATCAATGCCGTCAACCTCGGCGAACGTATACATAAACGCCCAACCCCACCCAACAGTACTTTTAGATGGAATGTAGAAACACGCGTGGTCGTTCTGTATGGCGATGGTAGATTCCTCTCCGCCAAGTTAAAATCTTTGGAGAGCAAATATTGAAGTAACATTATATACCCTAAGTACAGTGTGAGGATACCATTGGTCGACAATCGGAGCGCCCTAGAAGTTGACCGGGATGTGCTATCCCCTCGAAGATCCACCCAGCCAAAACCGAGCCGTCTGGGAGTCCGCGGAAGCCATCGAATACCTCCCGTTGATGATCGTTCGTTTCGTTTCGTTTCGCATCGCCTCTGCCGCAAGCTCTGGGACCCGGATGGATTTGAAGTCAACCTTCCACAGGTCGCTGGTAGTCCTGTTTTCCGTAGGGATCACGACGACAAAAGATTAGATCGCACTCTTTTTCGGATGTGAACATCCTGACGAGCTTCCTTAGGTCGGAACAGTTGAGTTCGTCCACCGCTCCAGCGTGTCGCCTCCTCATTTCGGGAAGATCGAGGATGCCTCGGTAAACGTCACGGGGGATGAAGCCAAACTCCTCCGTTGCGGTGCGGACCAAGATCTCAAGCACACGATCCATCTTCACCTTAGGAACCGGTGGTGGTGCTTGATCTTGATCCACGGCCGTGTCGTCCCCCAACCCGCCAGGACACACCTCCAACGCTGCAGCCTCCTCCACCGCAGTAGCCGCAGCAGCCACCAGATTCTTCCTCCCCATCTCCCGGTGGAGAATCTCCAGTATAGCGTCAACTTTAGGGTCACCCGTATAAGGGGCTGTCAACCCATCAGGTTGCGAGAGGTGCTCTTCCAATATGCCTCGAAGTGTATCGTAGTTGGGCGAAAGGGATATGCTGCAAAGATGCAGGAGAATTAGCGATGAACCTCGGAATGGAAAGTAGAACGAGCTCAAGGCGTACCCCCGGATCAACTCTTCCAGACTCCAGAGAGGCATCCCCCACAGAGCGCCACCGAATTGCTTAAGCCACAACTTCCACTGAATGGGTTTCGGAGAAGACGCCTGGATCGGCCAGACACCCGAACGGATAGGGGGACCATGGGTTTGGTAGTCTACATCGATCGGCGTCCACGGGGCACGAGCCGGGTGCTCTCTGTGAACAGGGAGACCCACGAAGCCAAGCGATGTCTGTTGATAGTACGCCATGCCGCGGTAGAAAAGGTAGACATAAACGTCGTCGCACAGGAGCACGACTTCTCGTTCTGAAAGCAACCGAGCGAGCGTGTACTTCAGGAAAGTCGACTTTCCTGGAGAATGGATGAGACATTGGGCGGGGTGCGGATCCAGTCACAAACACGTACCAGTGCCAGGTTGGCCGGTGAGCACCACTCCTCGACCCCCTGCCGCGCGATAAGCCTTTATGCGGTTGAACAATTGGTCGTATGATTCGGTGACGAGAATCCGACCTCCTGGTGTGTCGTCGCGGTGAAAGGGTAAGAGGGCCGTATCATCCGGCCATGTCCCGAGGGATAGCTCGTAGGGGAAAGCATCGCGAAACTCGGCACCGCCACTGCGGCAGTGCTGGTAGAATTTCAGGTACCCGTCGTCGCGCTCACACTCTTTCCAGTAGCTCTTTTTCGTTTCCGACCAATCCCAGTTGTCATCTAATGAAATTATTAGCGTCTATACACAGACGACGGACACTGGTACACTCACCGCTGTTATTTAATAGACGATCCTCCATGGTGAAATGAATTATGCGGTGGGGGGTAAAGGAAGGGATAGGGGACGTTACATTGGGAGTATATTTATAACAAAGTGCGCACGATCGCCCGACGATCACTTCCCCAACTTAGCCTCGGCACGAACTCGGATGAGCCGGAAGGCCGCGGAAGGCCTGACTCAACGGGAACTTGCCATGCCGCCAACCCTGGCGAACGTATACATACCCACCCTCACTCAACAGTACTCTTAGATAGAATATAGAAACACACGGGGCCACTGTATGGCGATTGAGTTCCCCGCAGATTCGTACCCCATTCGTGTTTGTATGCATTTACGTGCGTGGCATTCGTTTGGCGTTGCCCGGTATCCCGGTCGTCCTTATATAAGCTTAGCTCCGGTCTAAGGATTCAATTCTCCGGACGAGTTAGATATATAGACCCTGGGGAATTCATACAGAGGGAGTGATGCCGTGGCGCATGAATGCATGAAATCTAGATCGCATGCTCTCGAAAGATCTCTTCTTGGTGATCACCTCGAGGCCGGGGAAGAAGCCGATGGAACGCAGTTGCGGGAGGGTTGGGTTTTATTCATTCGCAGGTCATCATCACATGTCGCCGACACGTGTCAGGGAAAATTGTACATACGTATCTCCAGGATGTATCACAGAGGGGAGGAGTAAAGCGGGCACTATAGTCGCAAGGCAAACAACGCAGGGGAAACACCTAGGTAAATCGCAGTAGCACGTGAAAGGTATCGCGGGGGGGCACAGTATAGAAACATGAGACCAGAATTGCAACATAGCACGGCAACTATAAGACATAGGGATTAGATGGTAATGTAAGGACCCACGGAAAGCGCAGAATAGAGCAAGTGAAGAGATGGAACCGACACCAGAGAGCAGGAGAAACAGAATGATGAAAAAAATAGAGGGGAGGAAGGATGTGTCAGAGCAGCCGTCGAGGTCATCGTTCGTAACGGTCGTGATGTCCGGCATGAAATACAGTCTATATATACCTTAGTGCATTCGTCGTCCTTGGGGTAGCTGGTACGGTCGTCCAACTCGTCCAACTTCGAGTTCGAGCCACGGTCCCGGGTTGTCGTTATACCTTACGGCGTACGGTACGTCATAGGATTTTCAGGATCTGGCGGGGTTATCCTTGGCTGGGAATAATGTCACGTTAGACTTTAACCTTTAACGCGTTGAGGTCGGAAAAGGAGGGAATGGCTTACATGCGGGTGGGAGAGGGAAACGAAAAGAAAGCAGCATTGGAAGGTGGTGAAATCTCAGGCGTCGTAGATCTCTGCCCCGGGTAGAGGTACGGTGACGGCATTACCACCTGTGGCCCAACAGCATTGGGCATCGCACCCCCGTACCTTGATCCAGGGGTGGTGGGAATAACTGCTGGAGTTGGCATTTGCTGGAAGACGTGACCAGGGCTGCGACCGGGGTTATGACCACTGTGGCTACGACCTGGACTGTGAACACTGTGGGTACGGCCAGGGCTACGAACAGGGTTGCGACCGCTCTGGCTACGGCCGGGGCTATGACCGCTGTGGCTACGACCGGGACTATGACCACTGTGACTACGACTAGGGCTGTCGCTTGTACCCGAGGACGAAGATTGGCCAGGGGCTTCTTGCACGTGCATCACAACCCCAGGTATTGAAGGTAACACATGTTGCGGACCGATCGGAATGACGACGGGACCGTTCGCCTGTACCGTATGTACGGCCTGTTTCGCGGCCAATTGCTGCTGTTTCCTGTGGTCCGACTTGCCAGATCTGAACAACTTCGACCAGAGCGATCTCTTCTCCTTCTTCGGGAGCGGGGGAGGTTGCTGGACGGTGGCCGGGTCGACAACGAGGGCCGTGACGGTTTGCATGGTGGGGGCCCTTATCGTGCTAGCGCCGCTGATCAGCCTGTCCCTCTCTTCCTTCTTCTCCCTGATCACTTTCTCCCGCTCCTCGTCCTGCCTCTTCCACTCCTCATGTGCCCGTTGTATGTCCGTCTTCGCCTTATTATGAATGATTTCGTCGGCCTCTCTCTTGACGGTCTCCGTAGGTTTATCAAGGATCGGTGTCTTGACTTTGTACGTCGGGAGCTCCACCATCTTCGGCGGTGGCGTCGGGGGACTGGTCCGTGCGATCACCGGAAGCGGCTTGAACGGCTTAAACGGTGGCGAAGAAAGCGATGGAGTCTCATTGCTCAGTGTAGGTTGAGAGAAAGGCTGAGGCGGGATAACGGAGGGATTCATTGGAATAACAGGTGGTTGAGACGAGCTGGGGACCCGATAGTGAACCTGCGATGGTCGGCGTTGGTGATGTGGTTGTACCGGCCTCCTCCAGTCGTCCGTATCGGTTCTGGGTGAGATCACGTCTTGCGGAACGACGGGTGGGTTAACCGACGGAGGTATGTATCCGTCTGGGATATGAAGGCTTCCGTATTGCGCCGTCATCGGGACTGGCATCGACGGGCCACGTTGCGAATCGGGAGGTCGTTGGAAACCCCCTACAAAATTGGACGAATAGGCCGACCGGACCGTGTGTTGAGTCACAAATAAGCTCCCAGTGTCAAGAACGGGTATGAAAAAAAAACGAAAAACGGACCATAAGGGTTCGGAGTTGGAGGTTGTTGTCCTCTAGGGCTGACGTAGGAGCTATACCAAACGTCTTGACCTCTATGACGGTCGATTCCCGTACCAAACCGGTACCACTTCCTCTTCTTCCTTCGTGGCATATCGTATGACATTGGAGTGGAACCAGATGCGTAAGAAGTCGCGTTGGTCATTTGCGACCCTGGCGGAATCACAGGCCCAGTGAACGGGCGATAGTCGTAGTGTCGTGAAGAGTATTTCGAGCTACCATTCCCCATGTCGAACTATAGACCGCAACGCGCTGGGGGCGTGGCGGGTGTGATCGTTGACAGAGTTCAACAGACGCCACGTGCTTATTTGGTTCCGCATATCACGCAGCCGAGCAAAAGAAACAAAAATGAGGAGCATAGCATTCTACCTAGCATGGCCTGTTACAGATGTGTACTATCGTATATCGTCCCAACCCCAAACCTTCCGATGCGTCGTGCAAGAACCAAGACCCGACCAACCGCACTACACCAAGATCAAATTCTCGTTCTGCCCATTGATGGTCGAACCTCCGCTCCCGCTGCTCATACCCATACCGGGGAATTTGCCAAAGGTCTGGGACAAGAGTAACTCGACCCGGCTCCTGTCGTCGTTCAATCTCTTCATCTCTTCTCTCCATCGGTTCTCTCTCTCCTCGTAGATGTTACCGAGCGCGTCGAGACTGCCGAGTGCGGCATCCAAAGCCCTCTTCAAGTCGTCCTCGCGGCTCTCCGACGATCCAACGTCTGATTGTCCCATGCTATCCACAGAGATCGAGCCAGACCTGGGACGAAGTCCGAGTCGGTCGACGAGGGACATTCCGTGGTTGGCCCGAGACATCTTGCGCTGGGTGGCCACGTGCTTGAACGACCCCCGAATGCTCGAAACTGGATCGCCGTTGAGGAGGGCAGGGTCCCTTCGGATCGACCTCGACATGAGTGAGTAGAGCTTTCGAGTGTGTGGTGGTGAAGCGACAAGTATCATGGTCGTATCGGTTTGCCTGTCAAGTGCGTGGAACTGCGAGGAGTGATCAACGTCGTTCAGAGATGCACAAGTCCAATTAATCAAACGTACCGCTTCAGAGAGAGCTTCCCACTTGTTTTCCCAACGCCTCCTCCGCTTGTTCTCGTCCCTCACATAAGAGGGATGATAGAGGAGATCTAACAGGTCATTATTGTCGTCCTCCTCGTCTTCGTCGATCCAATCACCGTCGACACCATCATCCCCGACGATCTCCTGTACCGCATCGGACACGTCCTTCACCTCAACTTCTTTCCCAACCCCGTTCACACCATTGGTGTCCCACTTGTCTGTATCGCCCTCGACGTGTGTGTGGACCTCCTCACCCGCGGTCTCCTCTCCAGCATCCGACATCTCTGGACTGGTGTCCCTGGGTTGGGTCGAATCGACTCTGGGGGGGACGAGCTTACTCCTGGACCTTCCACCGTTCATCAATCTCTCCTGAACAGCCTTGAGATTCACCGACCTCTCCCTCTTCCTCAGCCTACTCTGCGGACCTTTGGCCATCGAAGGTGGAAGCGGGAGTTGAACGGGTTCGTGGCTTGGGCTGCTCCTTAGACTCATCGTCGAATCACCTCCTCGGCCCAAGCCTAGACCTGGTCCAAACCCAGGATACCCACGCATGGTCGGTACAAATGCCCACGGGTTATAAGTATGCGGAGGGAATGGGGTAGAAGAGGGGGAAAAGGTGGAATCGGCCGACGAAGCAGCGGCATTGTTGAGAGCGTACATCTGCAACTGCAATGCCATCTGTTCTCGAATCACGTTGGGGTCATTAGGATCATAAGCAATGGAAGGCGTCCTCGCGGCAGTGTAGGCATTCCTACGAACATGGTTGAACGGGAACGGGTAGGGTGAGCCAACGCTCCTGTGCTGTTCGAGGTCGTACCCTCCGGAGCCCATATGCACGTGGGGGGAAGGTGAAGGCGCTGTGGTCTGACTGTGAGGTGTGGGGGGAATGGGGGCTCCAGGACGATTACCGGGTGACTGAAGATAAGATTGAAGGTAGGCAGCAGCGGGATCGTAGAAATCTTCCGGATACAGATGGTGAGGATAGAACGGCTGTGTGGTGACTTGCGGTCTCTGGGGATTCTGGGGGTTCTGAGCCTGGTTCTGATTAGGGCGCATGTTCCCAGGTTGTCCTTGGTGATCCTGCGGCTGTTGGGAGGTCGGTTTATTGTCCTTCTGTTGGGGTGGCGCAGCGGGGGGGATCCGAGCGTTAATAGTGGTCGTGGGTGTCGTGGGTGTCGTCGTTTGATGGGTAGCCGTCCTTGGTTTGGTGTCGACAGCCTGGTCGAATATCTGCTCGACACCACGCATGTTGAGTTGATCAGTGACACCGCCTCGTGGGCGGGACCTGAGCGTCGCTTGATGGTAATCAGACCGCTGGTTCGGTTCAGGTAATGCTACCGAGGGAGAACGCGGCGTGAAACCGGACGAAGAGGATTCGTCTCGTTGTCCAGGCTTTGCGACCTGATCATCGTCCTCATCGCTCAAGTCCTCGTTAAGCGTAGCAGAGTCGTCGTCCTCGAGTCTTCGGCCGGCGCTATCGCGCCCACCTCGACTCGGCAGATCATAACCAGGCCGACCCTCTGGGTAAACATCTGAAGAAGGGGTGGGGGAACCATGGTGAAGGAGGTCGAAATCTTCATGGTGGTCCTCGGGTTCTTCCTGTAGCGGTAGAGACCTGTCCGGACTTTTGGCTTTCATGGAGTTTAAGGGCGGAGTGGATAGCTTGGTCGAGTTGGATGGGGGTGAGATCGTTTCAACTTTTCGCAGACCAGAAGGGGTGGGAACCCGACCCTGGGAATAGTCATAATGGGAGTACGGCTGGGGAGAATCGCTCCTCAAGGGATACGAGGGCGATCGGCGATGCTCGGGCGTTCGAGAATGTGGGGAACCACCATTGGAGGGGATAGGGGGAATTGAGGACTGAGAAGTTCGATCCCGGGGTTTTCTGGTATTGGCACCGGTCTGCGCATTTTCGATGAACTCTTTAGGGCTCACTCTCTCCGGGTTGTTTCTGACGAGCCTTTGGACGGGCATGTCTTTGGGGGCTGAGATTGCGCCAGACTGAGCGCCACCGGCATACGCCACGCCGTGCATACCGCCTAATTGGTTTTGTTCCATGTCCGCCATAAGTTCATCTGTCAATTTCCAGTTTTCATCTGTCGTCTGGTATCCATCCTCGACTTGCTGAAACTGAGTGAGAAACTGGGGAACCGGGCCACGGGGTATGGGTCGATGGGGTGGAAAATGAGTGGGGGAGTGGATATTCGGCTGACTAAGTGCGTGCTGTGGAGGGGGAGGCATCGGGTGATGGATATTAGGTTGGCTAAGGGTGTGAATACCTGGGCTGGGACGGCGATCCGGCAGAGCCTCGACACGTTCACGATCCCGACCATCGTGGGAGGATGATGTCGGTATCTTCGTTGTCAGCGTCGTGGGGGATATTCTGGATGGCGGAGAGGACTTGAGTGAATGACGAGATCCGGTGGATGAGGTGGGACTGGGTGGTTGACGGACGGGTTGTTGCTGGTTGTAAGTTTGTTGGATCATTGCCAGATGATGTTTCTGCCTCTCCCTGACCGATAAAGAGGGTGACGGGGTGGACTCTCTAGGAGAACCGTTGTGACCTGTAGAAAGAGCGGGGGCAGAGATGAGAACTTTAGAGGGAGAAAAGAAGGAGGATGAGGAGGCCTTTCGCTCTGGTTCGGGGACTCGGACCTTTGGATCAAGCTCCCGAAGCGCTGAGGAGATCTTTGGTTCGCGACGTACCTTGAGTAGGTGGAGGTTTACCAAGGGAAGGACTGAGAGGGACTTTCTTCACTGTTCGCTGGGAGAGCTGCGCGGGCATTAGGAATGAGGGTATGAGATGGGAATCTTGGGTGGACGGAAAAGACGGTTTTAGCGAAAGAGGCGTCACCTGATATCCTCGCGAGATCAACGTGTTCGTCGCCGGTGGACGAGAAGACGGCTGGGGGGGAAGGGGGGGATGGTTGACGTTGTTTGAGATCAAAGACGAAAGCGTGTTGGTACAACGAGGACGGTTTAGATTTGTACCCAATAAAGGTATCAAGCCTCAAGGCGAAATCATTTCCGAACAATGGGGGTCATAGCCCGACGACGCCCTCTGCCAGGTAACTCGGCCCGATACGTAAGAGCCGTCCTTTGGCGCGGTCTTGACACCGCAGGTCACAGCGAAGGCAAAGGCGAGCAGATGGCGGGTGGACGAAGAGGAAGAGAGGCGGTTCCTATTTCAGCGCGTTCGGTCAACAGTTACAGAACCGTTCCGATTTTTTTTTTCTCTTTCTCTCTTTCTTTCCCTATGGACTCTAGTCTCAAACGTCTATCCATTGGTCTCGTGTTACGTCGTGTGTAGAAATGAAATGACGAAAATCAGACACCTTGTCATCAAGACGCCGCGTTATTGTCCCCGTTGTCCCCACCGTATCCACTTCCCGGGTCTCTGCCAGCGGGAAGAATATACCTCCGCGTCCTGACGACGAGCAGCTGTGAGAAACAATTCCGGAATCAATCCACGCTGCGACAAAAATTCACCTTTTTCCCAAAAAGGCAATGCATTCTGCACCCGCGCTATGGACGGGCGGGGGCGCGGACGGGGGAGACGACCTCTCGGACCTTGATTCTCTCTTCGATGAACCGATGGAAGAAACGGACCACAAGGTGACCGTGTGGAATCAGGACCCTGCACGGCGTCTTCCACCGAGTCCCGCTTCCCCAAACTTTGTCCCAGGTCTCTTCCTTCACTGGCCGTCCATCGCCATCCCCAAAGATCTCGAGTGCCAAGTGGTTACGGATTGCCTAACCACCTGGTTTCTCAATCACCCGCCCAGCAACCTCGACTCACCGTTGCAGGGCCTTGACTCTTTCTTGGACGCCTGCTCCTTCAACGACGTTAATCAAATCATGCTATTCAACCGCACAGACGGTATGGCCCAGCAGACGCCACCAACTCAATCCACTGCACCCGCCTGGCTACCATGCCTCTCCAGCCTTCTCACTTACGTCTCAGAAGCGTTGGCCCCCCCAGTATTGGACGTCACGACCTGGAACGTCCTCTTTTCATCAGGGTCGCCCCAAGACCCCGAAATCGCCGCCAACGTACCGGGTCGACCTGAACGAGGGGCCAGGAGATCTCGACAAGCGATAATCAACCTTTATCATCCAGGCGAGGGCATATCTGATCACCTTGATTTGCTCGACCGCTACGACGATGGCATCGTGGGCGTTAGCTTTATCAGTGGCTGCGTCATGAGGTTTCGGAAGTCCGATCGCGATCCGCTATCGCACAACGATCCTCAATATACCAACTTGTATCTCCCTCCGCGAAGCGTGGTCGCGCTTGTGGGCGATGCGAGATACAAGTGGACACACGGGATACCCTCGCGTCGTTTGGATCTCGTACAAGACGAGTTCGAACCGCAAGACACACACGGAGGGGGAAAGTCGACCTGGCTGGACAGGCAGCTCAGGCTGAGTGTAACTTTCCGCTGGTTGTTACCCGGGGCCGACACCGTGGGGTCGACCGAGAACTTAGATATACCCTCGGATTGAATACTGGAAATTTGGAATGGCATTCTTCGAGAGGTGGCTTGTAATGCAAAGTGTAGTACTCCAACCGCAGCTTCTACATTCCCGGCGTGTGCGGTCTAAAGTCAGAGTCACAAGAGCGCCCCGCCACGCAGTGCAAGGACGAGATGCAGAACGGCGCCGGCGGTGATGTTGAACTCGCGCGCTGACTTTTCGTCTTGCCTACACCGGTCGTCCATCAGCTCCACACCACACGTCCTAACGTGTATACTCACATCTGCCTGCCACCGAAGATCAACCTCTGCTGTGGTGGAGGAACACCCGATTGCTCCTCGACTCTCTCCTTGATCCTAGTGATCTAGATACCGGTGGAGGGGTAAGAAAAGATTCAAGATCCATCCACGTATCTGATGGACATGAAAACTTGCGCACCTTGTCCTCTGGATCGATGTCCAGCTCGATCTATGAAATAAGAAGCACAAGACCAAGAAGTCAGCACCCCGTTCCAGCCCCTCCAGCCATCG
>Ga0307511_10004810_pt1 | contig 13809 bp, 6 predicted proteins | sample 13_EM_MG_FD_200266 | JGI IMG/M metagenome (GOLD analysis project Ga0307511, IMG submission 200266) | Populus trichocarpa ectomycorrhiza microbial communities from riparian zone in the Pacific Northwest, United States - 13_EM | ecosystem: Host-associated > Plants > Roots > Unclassified | place...
TGGAAAAGCAGCACAGGCTACCAGCAGAACGACATTCAATAATTTTTTCATTTGGTGATATTTTTAACGGGCAATTTCGTACCATCCTTCGTGTGGATGCTAACATCCTTAAAATCCCAGTCCTTTACATAATTGATCTCTCCGGCAGTACCTGCGGAAATATTGGAGTTCTCCATATGAACCCCCGTAATAAAGGATGCCTCCAGCCCGTTAGCGGATATCGCTTTTTTAGCGCTGGCGACCTGTATCCCGGAAATATAGATGTCCCTGAAATGCGGAATTCCTTTCTCCGGAGGTTCCACTTTATGCAGCATAGTCTTCCAATGTGCAGGAATGCTATCCGGGTTATATCCCTTCGGCAAAGTGGAATAGCTGTAAGCAGGATTCCAGTTCATAGTAAAGAGAACAGCATTGCCAACACTGTCCATGGTGATATTGCGTACATGAATATCCTCCACCGTACCCCCCCGGGTAGTCGCTGATTTGATATGTAAGCCATTGCCGGTGCCTTTAGCCTTCAGGTCTGTCGCCAGAACATGACGAATGCTGCCGGATGTTTCACTACCGATAGTAAGCAGCCCTCCGCCCTTCCTCGCTATGCAATTCCGGATGACGACATATTCCGTGGGGCGGTCTACCCGCAGTCCATCCCAGTCGCGCCCGGCCTTCAGGCAGAAATCATCATCATTGCAGTCAATATCACAGTTCTCCACCAGCACCCAGGAAGAAGAATCGACATCCACCCCGTCCGTACTGGGCCCATGCCCGTCTTCATTATTACGCACGATGATCCCATCCACCGTGATATAGGTTGAATACAACACCTGCACCGTCCAGAAACCTGCATCCACGAAGCGTACCCCTTTGATCGTGATATCGGCAGCATCCTGTATGAGCAGCGTCCGGATCCGTTGCGCATCGTAATCAACGATCCATCGCAGCCCTTTGGCGTCATATTCTTTGCGCATCGACCAGTACTTGTCCCAGCAAAATTTCCCCTGTGCATTCACTTTCCCTTCCCCTGTTACAGCCGCTTTCTTCGCGCCAATGATATTCAATAAGGCGGCCGGCCATTTCATCTCAATGCCCGCTATCCGGGTATCGATCAGCGGGTAGTCTTCAAAATGCTGGCTGCCCCTCAGCTCCACTCCTTTATCGATCCGTAATTCCACGCCATCTTTCAGGAACAGGGCGCCGCTCAGATAAATGCCCGGCGCGAATACCACGGTACCCCCACCCATCGCAGCACAGGCATCAATGGCCGACTGTATCGGTCGGGTACAAATAACCGAGCCATCCTTTGCCGCCCCATAGTCATTGACACGCACCCTCTTCCCGGAAGAGGGAAAGGCCCGGGCGCCCACCTGCCTTGTCCAGGCAGGATCGCTCTGCCTCGTCCAGGCAGGATCAGCGAGAACCTTTTCTCCCGAAACAACCGGTTCCTGCGCCGACGCATTCAGTCGGACGAACAAAGGAAGTATCATCGCAAGCAAAAGTTTGTAATTCATCTTAAAGTAGTTTGTTGTAAAGGAGTGATCGTCACCGGCCCTGATAACCCCGAATCCAAAGGTTTCCATGCACTGGCATCGAAAAGGCCTTTCGCATTCCTGTTCTCCTTTACATGTGCAGGAAAATTGTAATTATAAAACTTCTTCCAGTCAACGCCCCGCCTGTCCATATCTTCGATCCTGTTGGCCATTCCATTGGATACCCGAATCTCCAAAATATTTTTTCCGTGTATATCCCCCGCCGGTACCACCACCTGGTAGAACGGACCAATGAGCGTAGCTATCCTCTTTCCGTTCAAAAAGACCTGAGCCGTCCCATCCACCTTTCCTAAGTCCAGCGTCCACGCACGGACCTTCCCACCCCCTGCCGGCACAGAGCCAGCCAAAGCAGGCGAATCAAAAGCAATCGTATACTTCGCCGTCCCGGAAAAACGTTTCACCTCCTCGCCCCCCAGCACCGTCCAGGACCCTAATTGATTCACAGTAACAGAAGCAGGCAACACCGGTCCCCCTAGAATAAATTCAATCTTCCATTCGCCCGTTATCGGGAAAGGACTGCCCACCGGCTGGTAATACGGGTAAGCAGCAGATGCGAGCGCCGAATGAGCAGTCTGCACGATCGCACTCTCACCCGGCAGCAATTGCATATAAACCCGATTAGGTAAACTACATTTACCTAATCCACTCCTCCCATCCATCGGATTAAAAATAGCCGCAGCGCTGAAATCAGCCGCCAGCGGCACACCCCCCTCCCATTTCTTACTGCTTCTATTCACGATAAAATAATAGTTACCCTGCGGATACACACGACGGACAAACTCCAGGCTGTCAGCCACCATCGTCTCCCGCCGAATCTTTGCTGCCCCCAGCAAACCAGCCAGATCACTCCCCATCATAAAAGCCCCTCTTCCTATCACCGCTTTTTGGATGCGCGTAGAGTCCCCTTCTTTCCGCAAATCCGTAGCCGCAAAATGCAATCGGCTCACTAATTGAGAAAAGGCGCTCCTTCGATCCACCAACCCCGCCCATCCCGGAACATCGGCTGGGAGCTCCTTATAAACCAGGATCGTCGCACCACCCTCGGCCAATTGGATCAGTTTCCGGAACGCTTCTTTAGAAATAAAATGGCAATCAGGGAGCAGAATGGTCTGATACAGACCCCCGCCGGACGTACGGATGGCGGCCCCGGCAGCGCCGGCAGCCGCCGTCCCCTGCAATTGCTTATCCGAAATATAATCAAAAGCATATCCCTGCCGCTGCATAATCTCAGCGCATTCCTTAAAACCCGTCCCACTGAACTCCGGCTCCATCCTGTCATAATGCTTCAGGAAATCATGCCCCGGATCCGACCAGCTATCATAAATAGGATAATACAACAGGATATCATTGTCCGACGCTCCCTGCTGCAAAAAGGACTGGCAACGGGCAACATATTGGTTCAACGTGGAAAAATTGGACCAGGAAGGGTCGTTAGGAGTAAAGTGCACGGCAGCATAAAATAACCAGCCCGGCCAGGGATCGCTCTGCGGAGAATAAGCCGTACCATGATAGAAGATATGATTGACACCACCCAGTAAATAATTGTCCAGCGCGGATTTAACATCCGACAAAGTGCTGAGGAAATGCTCGCCCAGCCAGGTAACGGTCTCTGCAGAAGCCAGTTTCTTCCCGGTAGTATGCGCCACCGAAGTGGCAAATTTATATCGGTAGATATCCGCACCTTCTGTTTCAGGAATATCACTGGCCGCATACAGATCGAGGATATTGGCCGGACTACCATGCGCCTGGTTGCGAATGATCGCCCCTTTGCCCTGTGCCCATGCCCTCCATCCACGGGTAAATTTATCCAACAGCAGGTCGGAAATGGTCTCCCGGTAATCACAGAGCACCCGTTCATTATTTTCTTTCACATCCTTTCCCAGCAACGCAGGCAAATGTTCCCGCAAGTCATACCCCCGATATTGCCTGAACGCTTCAAATAAACCGGGAGTCCAGTTGCTCTGCCCCCGGGCATCATCCACTTCATAGCTATCATTAAAAAAGGCCCGGAGCCCCGCCACATCGCGTCCGGCAAAAGCCGTATCAAAACGGCTGAGGTATTTTTTCAGGGCGGCAGCAGAAAAATGATCGATCACATTTCCCTCGGCGCCTGGAGCAGCCCGTTCCACCATCTTCCCATGCCACCCCTGGAAAATAGCATAGAGCGTCCAATCCACTGTGGCCGGAGCTCCCGCGGAAACCAAAGCCGATCCTCCGGACGCCGAAGCCGCCCCTCCTCCCGGCGCCGTCCACTCCAGCCTCCCGGCCGCATCAACCTTCGCAGTGAGATCCAGTACCCTCCCATCCGTCGAATAAGCCATCAGCGCCTGCAACGGTAACGGTCTTTCAAATCGCACCTGGAACAATGCCAGAGACTGCAAATCCTTATTCGCAACAACAGGTTCTGCCAACTGCCCGATAGCAGGCTTGAGGTTGCCATCAGTATGGACCAGCGGCTCTTGTATAAATCGAACGGGGTCGGACAACTGCTGCCCCCCTTTCAACGACCAGCTCTTATAAACAAAATCCTTACACGCATAAGAAGAATCGATCAGCGGCCCCCCTCCAAAAGGCCAGCCGCTACCCGTAGACATATCCAGTCCCAACCCCAGACGCCGGGCCTCCCGCAGCGTATAAGAGAACAGCTCCATCCACTGCGGTGAAAGATAATCAATGAACAGGGATTCATATCCCCTGACACCATAAATAGGGGTAAGCTCCAGCCCCCCCAGACCCGCAATGCTGTACTTCTCCATATTGGCCGTCAGGTCCTGCTTGTTCACAGCGCTTCCCATCCACCACCAACGGGTCCAGGGGCGGGTCTGTGCCGTAATAGCAGGCCATTGGAGCTGAGAATAAACCGGCCGGGCACACAGCAACGCAAAAAAGATCGCGATCGGATAGAATCGTTTCATTGTCTATAGGATAATTTGGATCGTATATTATGATTTTTTTAGTTCCACCGCATAAACTTCTTCTTTCCCTTCGAAATTAGCGCGGAATATCACCCATTTCCCATCCGGTGAGAAATGTACATTCGGCTCCAGCTTATAATACTGGTCTTTCATATTAACCAGTTTTTCCGATATAAAATGATCTCCTTCCGGATGGAACAGGTAGATCCAGCGGCCATTCTTCGCGTGAGCCACCTGCCCGGAATCTCCGCCATCACCGGCAAACAACTGCTGATCAGGAGAAATGGCGAAATGAATAGACCATTCATCCCTCGTCATCCCCAACTTTTTTTCAACGCCGCTGCCCAGGTCCACATTGCCCAGGAAAAAAGTCTGCCCCTTCGGGATCTGCCAGTCAAAATAAATAGACTTCCCATCAGGACTGAAGAACTCATGACCCGCAATCTCATTGTCGACCGTCCTTTTATGCCTGAGCTGCACATCTCCGGACTCAACATTGATCGTCCATATCCGGTCCACCTTTTGCCAGGGCCCCTCATGACAGAACATCAACAGATCAGGATCCACAGGAGAAAATTGTACATGCCCGATCCAGGTGTTTTCGGCATGGATCTTCTTCAATTCTCCCGACTTGATATTGATCGTAAATAAAGCATGCGGGATATGCGCATCATATATCCGATTGAAAAAATCATGTTTTTCAGGAAATTGCTTCAGGATCTCCTTTTCCTCCTCCCCGCTCTTTACCCCGGCCAGCAGGGTCTCATCCGCATTCAGGGTGGAAATACTACCTTTAAAATCGGCCGGAAAGACGAAGATCAGTCGTGTCTTTCGGGTATCTATATTCGTTGCAAAAACACTATCCCTTACCTGGTAGTAGACACTCCTGCTGTGAGCACCCACGATCTCCCCGTTCGGCCCCGCCACGCGCCCCGTACTATCCTTAGACGGAGGCACCCGGGTGACCCGAGAGATCTTCAACGTCCCCAACTCTACGGTATAGATCTGTTTCCCATCCCCGTCCGTGCTGTAGAACACCATCTTATCCCCGACAAAAGGATTGTTATGAAAATAGAAACTGGAATTGTTCCCATCTTTACGGGACAACTTTACGACCTTATGATGCGTATCCCGGTCTATCCATTCGTCAGGCATAGTTTTTTTGGGGCCCGTCGCCAGCAAAGGCTGGGCATTGACGGCAAGCTGCATCAATATACAGCAGGCCATGAAAATGACCCGGATGAACCACGGGATAGCGGCAATTCCATTGCACTTGCATCGTTGTGCGTAATTCATAGTATCAGTTTACAATATGTTTACAAACAAAAAATAGCCGCTCAATAATACCCGTCATTCTGCGTATACAGTCCCGGTTTTACCAGCATCTCGGCTCCTGGCACCGGATAAATGATAAACTGGGGAACGACCGTACTGATCGTCGCAATAGTATCACTGGCTACCCAGGCGTTCATCGTAGTCACTGCCATACCTTCCCGTACCAGGTCATTCCAGCGGAGCCCCTCTCCCATGAACTCCCTTCTTCGCTCTTCCATCAGGGTGGGCAGGTTCACGTTGGAAAGCACGGGCGTACCGACGCCGGCTCGTTGCCGCACCTGGTTGACAATGGCATCCACGTCGGCCTGGGTACCCCCGCTGGCCCCATGCAGGATACACTCCGCCTTCATCATCAGCACGTCCGTATATCGCAGCACGATGAAATTGATCGGCCAGTCGGTATAGCCTGTTCCCCGTTTGGCCACATTGATATATTTCTTCTCGAAAGGATTGGTAGTATCCACTACCGTAGCCGAAGCATTGAACTTGAACTGGATATTGAAGGTATCCCTCGTATCGACAGCCCCGTTTGCACTCGAAGTATAGGATTTTAATAAATTTTTGGTGACGTTGAAGGAAGTGGATCCATATCCATTACCATAACCGGTAAGACCCAGTCCTGTCCAGTAACTGCCGGGGACCAGCATGCTGGGAAAATCCGCTCCATTGTTCGTGCTCATATACTGTATATCGAATACGACTTCCTTATTATCTTCATTGGTATAGGAGAAAATGGAAGGATAGCTCGCCAGGAAAGCATACTGACCGCTATTGATGATATCATTGAACTGAGCCAGGGCCAGATCATATTCATTGCTGTTAATACAAGGTCCATCGGCTCCGGCATAGACAGCGCCGGATCTTGTCAGATAGACCAGCCCCAGCAGTCCCTTCGCAGCATAGAGCGTAGCCCGCCCTATATCGGCTCCGGTATAGGAAGGCGGAAGATTAGCAATGGCATACTGCAGGTCCGCAATGATCAGGTTATACACGTCGGGTACCTTGCTCCTCGGGATAGTCTCCGCTTCAGCGGCCGTCACTACCTTATCAATGATCGGCAATTCTCCATACAGGCGTAACAATTGGAAATAATAAAAAGCCCTTAAAAAATGGCATTCCCCTCCGAACCTCCTGCGCAGAGCCGTATCAGTCACATTGGCGCCCTTGGTATTCAAGGCATCCAATACACTGTTGACATTATAAATACCATTAAAATTCGTATTCCAGGCGCTGACAATAAAAGCCGTATTAGTAAGGTTAGGCGAGAAATCATTGATGCCCTGCCAATCCCTGTTGCCATCAGAGCCGGCATTGATATTATCCGAACGCATTTCCCCCATCCACAACACCTGGTCCGGGTAGGACCGTAATTGGTAATACGCCCCCGTGACTGCCTGTGTAAAATCACTGGTATTGGAATAAAAAGCCGCCGTAGGGGTATTGGAAGGAGGCAATTGGTTTAATTGTTTGCTGCAGGCATTCAATAAGGCCAGCGACCAACCACCAATAACTGTTATATAGAATATCCTCTTCATCGGAAATAGTTTATAATTAATTTAAAAGGCAAAATTGATACCCAGGATGAGGCTCTTGTTTAAAGGCATAGCGCCGTAGTCGCCCGGCAATGGATAGCTGGCATTTCCGCTCAGGTTGGTATTCTGCGCTTCGGGATTTACCCCCCCCTTGTACTTGTCCTTACCCAATAAATTCTGTGCGGAAACATACACCCTGGCGGAACTGATCACTCCGGCCTTGATAACATTTTTCAGGTTGTATCCCAGAGTAATGCTCTGTATCCTCCAGAAATCCGAAGAATAGAGCCAGTCTGAAGTCACGTAAGGGATGGTATAACTGGTGCCGATCTTGCCTCTTGGAGCATTATAATTTGGATTGGCGGCCGTCCACCTGTTCCGCCAGACACCGATGTCGGTCTGGTTGGCCCCGTTGGCAGGGTTATCGATCGCTCTTCCGATATAGGACAGGATAGATCCGCCGTGTTGACCGTAGGCCTGGATACTCAGGTCAAAATTCTTATACCGGAATGTATTGGTCAGCCCCCAGGTATATTTGGGAGTTGGCTGCCCGGATACCACCCGGTCGCTGGCATCAATGATCCCGTCCCCGCTTGCATCGAGGTATTTAGGGTCGCCCACCTCTTCTTTGGGCAGTTTGGCGACCTTAGGATTATTGAGATCATCCTGAGTGAGAATGCCGTTCGTCCGGATAACAAAGTAGCTATACATCGGCAGGCCTTGCTGCATTAAAAAAGGAGGATTGCCGCCAAACCCATTGGAAGGAATATTGATAGAAGTTACAGAATTACCCAGGGCCATTACCTTGTTCTGGTTAAACGCAATATTCGCATTCGTGGTCCATTGAAAATTGTGGACGGCCACTGTAATCGTGCTGACTCCCAGCTCCATGCCCCTGTTCTGGACAGCGCCAATATTTTCCAGGATGGAATTAGCCCCCGTAGCGCCCGGCACAGGGATATTCAATAACAAATTAGTATTCTTCTTTTGGTATACATCAAAAATAATATTCACCCTGTTATGCAGCAGGCTGGCATCGAGACCGGCATCATAAGTGTTAGCCGTTTCCCATTGTAAAAGAGCATTGGCCAGACCGTTAGGCACCTGCCCTGTTGAAGCTACCGGGACATTTCCTCCAAAACTGTAATTGGCGTAGAAGATGTTATTGACAGTACCGCTGATCAGGGTTGGCACGGCAGCATAATCGCCAATATTGTTATTACCGGATCTGCCCCAACTGAATCGCAGCTTCAGGTCGTTGATAAAGCGTATTTTTTGCATAAATGATTCCTCAGATATCCTCCATCCTGCAGACAGGGAAGGAAATGTCCCCCATTGACTTTGTTTGCCGAACCGGGAAGAGGCGTCCCTTCTCACAGACCCCGACAGCAGGTATTTGCTCCGGAAGCTGTATTGCAGCCGGGAATAATAGGAGAACAGGACATTGTTGGATTCCGTCGTATTGCCTGTTACAGTAACCCCCGCCGTAGTGGGGATGGCGTTATTGAGCGTATTGACCAGGTCATTGGCATATCCGCCGGCCGTTTTGAGGGTAAAATTCTCCAGGTGTACCCTGTTGTACGAAACACCGGCTATTGCGGATATGGTATGGTCCTCTTTAAAAGTCTTGTTGTAGTTGATGGTATTTTCATTGACAACATTCTGTTTTCTGAAGCCTAAATAGGTACCCGAGGAACCCTTGCCGGGAGCATTCAGCCGGTCCGTAATATTACCGGCCACAAAATCGGAAATATAGGTCTTTGTATCCTGGTTGGTCTCATCATAATTTAGACTGGACCGGAGCGATAGCCCGTTGAGGAGCTGATAATCCCCGTACATCGAATACAAAATGCGGCTGGTCTTTACCTTATTGATCGTGTTGTTCAGGTAAGCGACCGGGCTGATATTGGAATTGGCCCAGCCATAGGTCGTATTCTTCCCGGCGCCGGTATTCATTCCTGCCGAATCTTCCACAATAGGGACCATATTATACAAATGCATCAACTGGTTGTCCTTTCCTTCCGCGTTGGGAGAACTGATCTCGGAATAAGTAGGGGCCAGGTTAAATCCAAGCTTGAATTTTTTGGCGGCATTGACCTCCACATTGGCCCTTGCACTGTAGTTCTTATACCCCGCATTCAGTAATACCCCCGCCTGGTTCAAATAGTTGCCCGAAATAAAATAACGGACATTATCCGTTCCCCCGCTGGCAGAAAGCTCATAGTTCTGAAAAGGAGCTGTCCGGAATGTCGAATCCTGCCAGTTCACATATTCAAGTCCCGGATGTCCGGGAAGAGACCACCTGTCATCCGGCATATAGAGCGTATTGTATACATTTGGAGCGAGTCCCAAAATGGCTCTTCTCTGAGCATTGGTCTGGTCGGCAGTCCTGCCGCTGGGAGTCGAATGCACCCACTTGTAATTTTCATACTCGACAGCCTGGGCGATCCATTCATCAGGACTCAGCACATCCATTTTTTTAGCGACCCTGCTTACCCCGGCATTGGCATTTACTGCCAGCCTGGTCTTTCCGATCTGTCCCCTTTTGGTGGTGATGAGCACTACCCCATTGGCCGCCCTGGAACCATAAATAGCGCCCGCGGCAGCATCCTTCAATACCTGGATACTTTCAATATCATCCGGGTTCAGGTTGTTCAATGGATTACCATTTGAAAAACCACCGGCCGTATTCTGACTCACCACATCCAGCGGGAATCCATCGATGACATACAAAGGCTCTGTACCCGCAGAAATAGAGCCTGCCCCCCGCACCACGATACTGAACCCCGCACCCGGAACACCCGTCTGCTGCCGGACCTGTACACCGGGCATCTGCCCTATCATAGCCTGATCGATACGGGTGATGGGCTTTTCCTCAATACTTTTGGTGTCGAAGGTGGAGACTGCCGCCGTCACGTTCCGTCTTTTCTGAGTGCCATAGCCGATAACTACGATATCTTCCATGGACTTGTCGGAAGCGGAAAGGGAAATGACCAGGTTTTTTCCGGTAACGGGCACCTCCTTATTCAGGTAGCCGACGTAAGACACCACCAATACATCCTTCCTCATACGGACTCTGATTCCGAATTCGCCATTCATACCAGTGGTCGTAGCGATCCCGGAGCCTTTCACCATAATGCTGGCGCCGGCAATGCCCTGTCCCTTTTCATCCGTCACTTTTCCCTCCAGGAAAGTTCCTGGGGCCGGACCGGCCTTTTCCGCTGGCGTGTTCTGCGCAAATACCTGCCCCGTAACTACAAGGCATAACAAAACCCAATAAAGAGTGTGGGAAAAAAATCCTTTTTTTGTCTGATAAAATTTCATGATGGCAGTAGTTTAATGGATAATCATCCTCAAACGACTTACCGGCCAGCTTACCGCAACAAGATGAAACGTAAAGAGGGGGAACGCAACAGGAGGAAACAAAAACGAAAGGAATGTAACGGGAAGAAGTACAACACAAGGAAACAAAGTCCGATAGGGATACAAGCAGTTCCCAGCAGAAAATTTTCAAGGGGCTGGTTATACAGCATGTGTAGTAAAGGCGCATGGCAAGAATCATTTAAGCGACAGGCTAAAAGTAGAGAACTGTCCTGCCGCAACCGTCCTGCCGCATCCTGCTTTTCGCCCGAAATCTATGCAATCGTTACCGGAAATGTAAGAATGACATTTATAACTATAGCTCATCCTATGGATTCCAGTTATCCGCACCTCCTAAAATATTCACTAGCGTATACTGTTTGACCTCTTTGGAATTCAATTGCTTTGCCCAGCTAACACGCCCCTTCACAAAAGAACCCGGACCCCTGTTTTCATACTCAGCATAATAAGCCGTTTTTTCCTTATCCGGGAATAGCGCATCTCCCTTCCACGGATTCCAGCCATCCGGTACAATATGACTTCCCAGCTCACAATGAATATATACCGTCCTGGCATAGGGCCGCCAGGGTCTCCCTAAATAAACTTTTGTTACAGCGCTGTCCGCCACCAGCTTACAATCCATCAGTACAAAGCCATAAGACTGACGGAGTGTCGTGGCAGCCGCAGTCACAAAAGAATTAGCCAGGCTTTTAATAATACAGTGCTGAAAGACAACGGTAGCCTCTCCGAAAATAAAATCGGTCGTCCCCTCGATGGTACAGTCCAAATAATACTGCCGGCTGTTCCCCGTAGCCGCATATAAAGTATCCTGATTCCCAAGCAGCTTACAGTTTTTTATAACGACACGATCCCCCTCTACATGCAATGCCACAGCCTGTCCGACACGGCCTGCCGTGTTTTGAATGGTGAGGTTCTCCGCACTGAAATCATTACCCTGCACAAGGACCGTATACGACGTAAAAGTGCTGAATTTATCTTTTCCCATCCCGTCCGGCCCTCCGGGATATGGCTTGCCGGAATAGTCATCATTGGTGATGATCGTACTATCCCTGTCTTCCCCTATAAAAGAAATATTCGTCTTCCAGGAAGGCACTAGTATTTTTTCATGGTAGGTTCCCTTTTTAATATAGATCGTTACCCGCTGCTGAGAAAGATCGCGGATGGAATTCACCGCTTCCTGTATCGTCTTAAAATCGCCTTTACCACTGGCATCAACGATTATGTTTGTCGGCTGTACGTCCATGTACCTGCCCCTCCACTCCGGGGAGTGCAGCGCCATCAGGGACATTATTAAAAAGACAATTTCTTTCATTGTATTTTTTTTAAAATGATTTGCGAAGCCCCTCCCATCTTACCTTCCAGCTTCCGTCTTTCGGAAATCCCGGGTCAGTTATTTTGCAGCCGTCATAACCGGCGCACATCAATGCCACAGCAGCCAGGACCCCGCCATTACCCGGCAGATAGATTCGCAGGCGGTCATCCTGGTAATTATGACCGTTCGTCAGCCAGGTATTGGTGCGAACATTTCTGAAAAGAGCATCCACCGCCGCCTGCGGTTGGTTGAGCCGGGTAGCTGTCATGGCGATCATCGGAAAATCCCAGCCCCAGGTGCGCTCCCAGTGCCATACTTTACCGATCAGTTCATAAGTGCGGCGCATCGTAGCCGTATCTAGCCGGTGCACCGCCGGCAAAGTACTTAGCGCTGCCAGCACTGCCGGGTGATCTACCGTGTATTTGCTGCCCGGATCATAACAATGAGGGGAGCTTTCCGTAGCGAGATATACACCATCTTTTTGAGGTAAAGGGGCCAGTTTTTGCAATAGCGTATCCCACTTTTTTTCCGGGGGCAACCCCAGTCTCCGACGCCATTCCTGCGCCACCTGCAACGCCCAGGTCCAATAAGATAATTCATACGTTGGATTGAACGTAGTCTCCGGGTCAAAGCATTCCTGCGCCGGGATCAGCCCCGGACCAAGATTGTAACGGTCGCTGGCCTTGTCATAGGAAGGAAAGGAAGCCATAAAATCAGCCGTGGCAAATACCAGGTCCTTGTATTTTTTTAAAACCTCCGGACTTTTATGGCTCCGGTATACCAGCTCGGCCAGATATATAAAATGAGGCTGCTGCCAGATAAGAAAGGCGCCGACTGATGAAGGTGATTCCCGCCCATCATTGTCCGTCATTTTCTGCCAGCGTACTCCGTCGAATCCCTGACGTTGCGCAATGGCCTTAGCGCCCGGCGCCGCACGTACATACCAGTCCATGCTTTTTTCCAAAAGCTCTGTACGGCCCCATAACGCAAAATGAGCCGCATGCCACCACAACATTTCCATGTGAGGTTTGCCATACCAGCTATTATAGGTCAACCCTGTCTCCTGCGGCGGATTATGCCCTGCACATTGTACCCTGGTAAGATATTCGGATAAGATCACTCTTCTCTCCAATTCGAAGGCACGCAGATCGGTGCTGCCGGAAAAATCGATAGCGCCGCCGGACATCCAGAATTTTTCCCAGCCTGCCCTGCTGCTGACACGGGTAGTCCCGAAGTCAGGAAACGCCCCTGCCTGCTTCTTCGGCGCAAAGAGAAAGGTTGCCTCAAAGCTGTTGTCCCCCGCAGGCAATAACGTAAAATAATGTTCCCTTTCTTTCTTTATATAGCCCCTCCCCTTCCAGCCCGCATGCACAAAATAAGTCGTGGTATCCAGCACATGATGGATCCATGCCGACCCCTCTCCGGAATTTTCTATCCGCGATTGATGCTTGTCTGCCTTTCCGTAATTCGTTCCTTCATCGGTGAACTGCCCGGTAGGATAAGGAAGACGGATCCTGATCTTTATTCTTCGGGCAGCCAGCAGAGAAGAAGTGATACGTACAGCCACGGCATCCTGCTCCTGGTGCGCATACGTGATCACTTCCACCGGCGATTCCTCTAAAGTAAAATAGCTCCTGATCTCGCCATTCCATAGATCCAGCGTCTGTCGAATATTTTTAATATCGGATAAAGCCGCCCTTATCCCATCCTTCTTGAACAGATCGAGCCCGATATTGCCCAACTGGAGCCGGTGAAGATTCTGCCTGAAATAATCGGCTGCATCCCGG
>Ga0307511_10004812_pt1 | contig 13806 bp, 8 predicted proteins | sample 13_EM_MG_FD_200266 | JGI IMG/M metagenome (GOLD analysis project Ga0307511, IMG submission 200266) | Populus trichocarpa ectomycorrhiza microbial communities from riparian zone in the Pacific Northwest, United States - 13_EM | ecosystem: Host-associated > Plants > Roots > Unclassified | place...
GAAAAAACTATTCAAGATACTAGACATTTCTACCGAGGGTCATTCTAAAAAACCTATCGTATAAAATGGTAACACTGTCATCGTCACATACAGTTTTTGGATTGCAGCCAGAACACATAAACACCTCATGGTTTCTCTACTATAGCTTGCATAGAGCTTCCTACGTGTGTTCTAATTGTCAGCATTTCATTTAAATTTTGTGAGGGTTTCAAGGAGATTAAGGTGGCATGCATGCATGTTGTGGTACGTACTGGTCCTTTCAAGGGAAACATTTCTGGTTGCAATCCAAAAACTGTATGTGACGACGAAAATGTATATATATACTCTTAAGTAATCATCCATTGAAATTGATTGCTACCTATACTGAATTCAACGCGTTACCATTTTATACGATAGTCATTTTAGGGCAGAAAGAACTTCATTAATTGTCTATATAAGGGGTGTGTGTGTGTGTGTGTGTGTATAAACCCATCATATTTGTATTACTGAATTGGAAAGATTCTGAGCTTGGTGGTTGTGTATAATTATTTTGTTCTTAATTATATATCTCATGGGTGACAGATTAGGAGTTTTTTCCCCTTCACTATTAATTCAAGGTGTACATATCGGAAAGAAATAATTACATGTTGTAACATATATATGCATATGGGTAACCAATCACAAGAATAATTCCTGAACTACGTACGGTTGCAGCCCAACAATCAGTTGCCCTGGTATGTAACTACCGCTTAGTTTGAATATCTATTATTTTCTGCCAATTTTTTTCAAAACAAAGATCTAAATTTATCATTCTTCTTTGTTTATTAATTGCAAGTTTGGAGGCCCTTCTTGGGGGAGCTTTCTAGGAAGAAAGGATGGCCTCACAGCTAGCCAAACTGGTGCAAATAAGGCCCTTCCAAGTGCATTTGATCCCCTCATTGCGATTGCATCCAAATTTGCTGCTGTTGGACTAGACAGTAGAGACCTCGTGGCGTTGTCTGGTAATTAAATCTTGATATATAAGCATATATTTTCAAGTAACGTGAACGAATTTAATTACTGATGTCTAATAACTTTTTTGCTAGGTGCCCATTCATTTGGCCTCGGAGTCTGTTTTTGACTCCCCGGCTTTATGATTTCAACAAAACCAGGAAGCCTGATCCCACTTTGAGCAGAACACAACTGAAGATACTCCAGAAATCATGTCCTCGAGGTGGAAATAGGACAGCTCTCATCAACCTAGACCCAACAACAGTGAATACATTTGACAACAGATACTTCTCCAACCTGCAAGCAAGTGCAGGCCTGCTTCAAAGTGATCAGGAGCTGTTTTCAACTCCAAAGTCAAATACAGTGGAGATGGTTAACCAATTCAGTGCCAACCAGACAGCTTTCTTTGAAAGCTTTGTAGCTTCCATGATTAAGATGATCAGTTATATTAGTGTTCTAACTGGGATGGAGGGGGAAGTGAGGACTCGTTGTCGAAGAGTGAATAATATTTAAATATGAAGTCGATTATAATGTATTAAAGTTTGCAATCTACTCTTAAAATGGTACTATTAATAAAAAAATTAAAAAAATTTCGATTCTGATTGAGCTTTTCTGCATGTCTATTGATATTCAAGTGCAAGTTCCTAACAGAAACCTTACTTATTTTTCCAGGAAAAAAAAAAAGTGAAAGATGGATTTATTTCCAACCCCTAAGAACGGCCTAAGATGCAGGGAGGTTTAAAGTAATGCCAAAACCCAAAAGGGCTCTATATATCTTTGCCTACATTCCATAGAATTCTGTAGATTTAGTGTGGTCGTTGTGTGTGTGTTGGAGCTGCGGGCATTTGAAGACTTGGTGCAGGCAATTCTGTATAACAGTTAGGCCCAAATTTAAATGCAAAACAGCAGAAGGCATTAGGTTTAGGCTACAAGAATGCATTAAAAATGGTACGGTCCACTAAAAATAGCCTAAGGAACACAAAAGCCCAGCCTTCTTCGACAAAATTAGGCCGTTTCTGTAATTACTTGAGCTAGCTTCTGTTTCGCGTTTTGTTCGCCTGTTTTTATGCTGTTCTTAATTGTAAAATATTGATTGTAAAAAAAATGTACATTGAGTTACTGGGGTGATGCTGATTTTCCTCTGCCTTGGATTCCAATAAGGGCATTTATGATCAGCTGATTTTCTAGCTCATTGAATGAAAATTGCTGTTGTTGTTCATCAACTAGAGAGGATTGACAAACATGAGCATTTTTTTCTGATGATTTGAAGAGTTTTTGAGGCTTAAAAATGATGGTACAAATAACGTAGGAGAAGGGCTCAATTGCAAGCTTAAATTAATGGCAGCATTCGATTTTATAACCATTTTTTTGGTGATATTTTGTTGGAACAAGAATCTGAAGTAAGGCTTGAGTTTTGGTTCAGTTAAGTTAGTTCGTGGTCTTTAAGGAACCAAAAGGAGAAAAATGTCTTTATGGGGTTTGTGACACGTGGTTTGTTCTTATTCAGTTACGTGTCGTCTGTTTGAAGATCCTGATTTTTCATAGAACACTTCAAATTAATCCCCCTGTTAGGGTTTTTCTCAATGGAGTTTAAATACTGATATTCTCAATCGTGTTCCACCATCCTTCATTGTTTCCCATTTGGATCGCTATGATATTCTGATGTAAGGGTGGAAAAAGGGGCCAGTCAATTAGGTCCTAGTTACCTCGATCAGATAACATTAACTGACAGTCGATGGATGTTGATGAAGGGACCCAATTGAGGAACTGATAAAATATGAGGGACCTAATAAATAAAATCAATAAATAGTTTGAAGAAAGAGACTAACAGCTTCTCTGTTGAAGCTGTAATATCTATCAGATAGCTGCTGATGTTTAGAATGGACATGCAGACATGGAAATATAAGCATTGGTGCTATCCTTAAGGACAGGCACGTTAATATTCGAGTTTCAGTTGTTGGTTTCTAAGGATTTAATTCTATAATTTTCATCTTTGTGTTGCATTGATAATCTGAGATGTTCTTCAGATTTCCCTGCAAAGATTTGTATTGATCTTCATCTTATGGTTGTGCATTTAAAGCATGCAAGTGTTGGTCTGGCTTTGAGGTGCACTGCTTGGTGCTAGACAGCTGCTTACTTTAGCTTGTTCTTTTTATGGTTTGTCCTGTTGACTTGCTGCAGGTCTGGCCTTCTGGTTTTGCTTTCGAAGAAGTAAAATAGAAGAGCTCCAACCATTCACTTCAGAACACATTGAAATGTGGCTGGCTAGCATTATCATGCCAAGATGTTTCTGATGACGCAAAACATCTCTTGCATCATAAGGAATATGCTCGAGTACCTCGTTATGTGGCTAGCTAGCACTAGCTAGCTGATCCAAGACCAAAAAAGGTATTGCAGAAAGGCTATAATTTATGGTTTCTAGTGGCTGGATAATGTTAGAGGTTGTAAGGTGGCTCTGTCATCAGTCCACTTCCATATTATTCTTCATAATTAATAGCCGTAGTTGAAGTGAAGCTGCCATACACTTAATGTTCATGGCAATTGCCAGTTATTTAATCAAGCAGAAGTCAGCTCCAGCTGCTACTCTCTAATTAGATATCAGAATTGAGAAATTATCCTAATCATCTTTAGTTGCTGCCATTAAATTATAAAAACATGTCCGTATTCGCGTGGCTAATCTGTCAGGTGCAGACAAAATTAGAATTCTTCTTAATCTCAGTACCTTCGATTTTAATATGACACTAGTGCTCTTAAGGATGCTTTGATTCATGAACTTGCAAATAAATGCTTAAATTACATTGAATCTGATAGCAATGCACCCACTTTATTTCATTCAAATTGTTTGTCGGTAATTTTAAATATTCAAGTCTGTAAAATCTATGCAAATGGTAAAGCTTAGTACAGCCTTTTGAGCACAGAAACCAGCCGCAGCCGCCATACATCACCAGCACTAATACTAAATAGAACCGTGTGCTATATTAGTGTAGACAAGTTGAGATTAACTTTTTCCATGATGTTGGTTATAAATAGAACTTCAAGTTTTTTTCAATGCTTAAGTATCTGATCCTTAATCTTGTTAGAACAAGTTTTCTTTCAACACGTCTTGTGAGAGAACTTTCGTAGCTAGTAGCCATGAAGAGGTCGAGCTGCTATAACGGTTATTCGTTGTTTCTGACAATATTGATGTTATGTGTAGTTGCCAGGTCCCAACTGACTACCGATTTCTATTCGACAACATGTCCTAACCTTCTCCAAATTGTCCGTAGAGAAGTTCAGAAAGCTATCAAGTTCGAAACACGTATGGCAGCCTCTTTGATTCGGCTTCATTTTCATGACTGCTTTGTCAATGTGAGTTTAAGCAGACCCATGCTCATAAGCCTGTGCTAAACATCTAACAAATTTATTGCTGGAGGATTGAGTGGTTGCAATATGATTTCCTATAGTCTTTTATGACTTCAGATTGATGAGTTTAAGAATTATTCCACTTGTACCTTGTGCTTTTTAGCCACACTAACTTTTCATTTCTTAGATATATTTTGCAATCAACTTTTCTAAAGCATCATTAGGTCATAATTGACATAAAAACAATGTCTTCTTCTTGATAGGGTTGTGATGCATCAGTTCTGCTGGATGGAAATGATGGTGAGAAGTTTGCTTTGCCTAACATAAACTCGGCAAGGGGATTTGAAGTTGTGGATGCAATAAAAACTGCTGTGGAAAGTCAATGTAGTGGCGTTGTATCTTGTGCTGATATACTAACCATAGCTGCCCGAGATTCGGTCCTCCTTGTAAGTTTACTCTTTAGATCCTAGCTCGTTTCCGAACACATCAGGTATCCTGAGATAAAACATTTTGCAAGTTAATGATCTGAATAAACTTTGCAGAGAGGACTAATAATAACTTCTTACAGCAGATGATGAGCTTAATATATATCAAAGCAAATGTTTATTGAAGAATTTCCTCATGACAAATATATGACTGACTCTGATAAAAGAGTTCCTTCCTGAAACTACATATCTAATTCACTTTCTTTCTTGAGTTGCATTATCACAACCATTCAAGTGTTAGTCCAATATAATATGTTTATCAAGTGAATATGAAGTATTTATAGATGACTTTGAATGAAAATATTGCTGCAGAGTGGGGGGAAATCATGGAGAGTTCTGCTCGGAAGAAGAGATGGACTAGTGGCTAACCAGACTGGAGCAAATGCTAAACTTCCTTCCCCGTTTGAAGATGTGGATACGATCATCAACAAGTTTGCTGCAGTAGGATTAAATATCATAGACGTAGTCGCCTTATCCGGTAATGCATCACATATTCATGGACGGCATGATGCTCTGTGGTCAACTTTGATAAGAAATGCCCCCGTATTGCGTGTCATTCAGTGCTTGTGTATTCTCATCAGAAATTGTGAATTTCATAAATAATTGCATTATGCTGAAGATTGGATATCATGTAATTTCATGTAGGTGCTCACACAATTGGACAAGCAAGATGTGCCACCTTCAACAACAGATTGTTCAACTTCTCGGGAACCGGTGCTCCGGACAGTACAATGGAATCAAGTATGGTGTCTGATCTGCAAAATCTATGTCCACTAACTGATGATGGCAACAAGACTACAGTTCTTGATCGGAACTCCACTGATCTATTTGACATCCACTATTTCCAGAACTTGCTAAACAATAAGGGTCTTCTCTCTTCTGACCAAGAACTATTTTCAAGTACCAATTTGACAACCAAAGCTCTGGTTCAGACCTATAGCACTAATCAAAATCTTTTCCTAAATGACTTTGCTAATTCCATGATCAAAATGGGGAATATAAGCCCGCTAACGGGGTCTAGTGGAGAGATCAGGAAAAAATGTAGTGTGGTTAATTCGTAAGACGAAATTCATTAAAGTAGGGTTTGATAGGTAAGGAGTGTGCAAGAGTTTATTGCTCTCTATCGAAGCTGTATGGTCAGTGAAGTCATTCACTACAGGTCTTGTTTTAGCCCATGAATAAATTCATAATGAGGTGGGTTTTATATATTCTGATGGAATACCTGTCTTCTCTCCCCCTTTCTAAATTGCAATATCATGCAGCTCAAATTGTACTCGTACTTGTTAAGTTAGAAAAACGACAAATAAGAAATAATAAAAACATAAAATCAATCCATTTCTTAATAGTTTTCTTAATAGTTTTGAAATGAATTTATATCTTTTCAAAACATGAAATCCAAGAAAAATATTATTTTTATCTTCATTGTTTTTATATTTTCTATATGAAAATCTATAGAACATTACTCATCTTCGATAAACTTACCTTTCTTGAACTAAATGGGATTAATATGTCCTGATTATCAATAAAGTTCCTAAAAAGAAGATAACACATAAGAAAAATGGCACGAAAGATGCAATCAGGGGCATCATTGCCAAGCTCTAAATCTGTGCCTTAAGCAGCCAGGACGATATAAAATGAGTCTGTAAAAAGAGTGAAACTATCACATTGTTAGCAGCATATCATCTCGGGCCAACTCATCATCATTCTGCAATCTGTAGCAAAGTCGACGATGAGCCTCTAGTTCGATAACATGAATCTCCTGCTCTCTTACAAGAGGTCTTGGGTTTCAGCCTCTAGTAAATCACAAAAAGTTCCGCAGCAAAGTCTCTAATCCCATTAAAGTGGTTCTGAAGCAAAGTCTATTAAGCCAATTGTATAACTTTACGAGCCACGAAGAATTGGCCCCATCAACATATGCTATTAGTGTTTTTCACCTTCAAAATGTTACTGAATTGGTTGGAAATGTTATCCGTCGATATTTTAGCTCTATGGACGTGATGAAAACTATCTTTAGCTATGATTAACAGGAAAAAATGTTGATTTTTCATTTTTGCAACATATTAAACTGAAAATATTATATATGGTGATTGTTTAAAATCTGGCATTCAAATCATTGTATGCTGCATATGACCATCCTTGAAGCCTTAATCTATTGCCAACGATAACGAATCAATATTATGATTATGGAAAATGTGGTCTTCCAGGCAAGATTTCACTCCTTTGTGACTTTGTCAGACAGATTAATTTCTATAGCATTTGGCAATTCGAAGTAGCATACTTGCACCTACTTTAGGCATGTTTGGTCCCAGTAAATCTGAAGTTTCTATCGTCGCATAATTCAGAATGTACATATGACACTATTCCTTTCATTTGGATCATATTTTTGCACAACATCAAAAACGGATTGGTTAAAGAAAACTTGGCAATTTTGGTTGCATATTGCAGTATTTTTTTACCAGTGGATATTGAAGTCAGTTCAAATAAATATATTGTTTGTTTGATTAGAAACATGGTTTTTTTATTTAAAAAAAACATTATAATTTGAAAAGCAAGTTTCAATAAACATGCTAATGTCGCACAAGATGAGTAGGACAGAAATAACACAAAAAATCACAAAAAAAAATATAGAAGATTTAATAAGCAAAGACAGTTGAATATATAAACTATGAATTCACAGTTTTATTTTTTAAAAAATAAAATATATGTTTGTTGCCCCTTAAAAGGTTTACAAGACTTCTAAATAAGTCAAAAAATCATCCCTCTACTAGGAAACAACTAAATATTCAAAAACATAAAGGAAATAAGCAAAAAAAAGTCCAAACTAAACTTAGAATCAAAAAAATTAGAAAAATAATAAAATCAACATAAACAGGAGCATCATGTCTCAAAACGTAATTATAAAAGATTTGATGGTCTGTTCAACAACAAACAATATAATGGTTGCTCCAGATAAATTTTCTTGTAGAATCACCTGTAAAGATTTAAACTCGATTCAACAATCAAATCTCTTATTATTATTGAAGTTTTAAATAGCTAATGAGGCATAATCTTCCTAGAACATTTCTTCTACCTAAACAGGTGATAAATATAACCTGGATTAAATTCTTGTTTAATAATATTAAATTTTTACTTGAATATTCAGACCACTTATGTCTACAAACCCGGCAACATCACATGTTCTTATAATTTTGCCAAAGCTCAAATTATCCTCGAAACAAGACGATCTTAAAAGCCTCGAAGGAAAAATCTTCATCAACGTTTGTCTCTAGGTTTAAATTTAGTGAAAAAAGAAAAACTTTAACCATTAAACTTATTATCTACGTTCTAAATATAACCAAATCGACAGGTAAGTAAATGTGGGTTGATGGTCCAAGGACTGTGCTATAGCCTATGAATGTTGATCAAGCTTCCAACATCAAGCCCACGATTAAGCATGAACACAACCATTTCAGTTTGCTTTTAGACCACAAATTCCAGGTCATACAGGCTTCCAACATCAAGCACACAATTTTGATGGTCCATGGGCTGGGGCACCATTGAGTGGAGGCGCTTCTAATGGGATGCTGTATGCATGGTGGTTCATGGCGGTAGTGGAATTTTTTCTTTCTCCTCCTATTCTCTCTCTTATTCTCGAGATTCACGCTATCCCAGCCACAATAAAAAAAAAAAAGTCCTCCCGTTTTTTTATGTTAATTATAGTTCTCATTCCCTTAATTATATTTTCATTTAAACCAAACCAAGTTTATACTAAATGAAAAATCAAATCAGTCCACAGATCTTTTCATTTAGTTTTTTTTTTTTTGAGCTTTTCGATAGGCTTTGATATTCTGAGCACTTTTGGTTCTTTATTTGAAAAATTCAATTCAAATCTGTTTTTATTTTATTTTCTAATTAGTTTTTTCATTTGATATCTCAGGTCAATTTTCACGATTGATTTTCTTGACTATTCAAATAAAGATCCTCCGAGAAACAACCTTCGCAATCGAAAAAGTAAAATCCTAAATGTTCTTTTTATCTTTGAACATGAAGTTTCTTCTAAATATTCGTAACAGCTTACAGCAGCAGCAGCCAGCCAGCCAGCAAGCCATTGAAATCAGGACCCAAGGAAAGGTCAGGATTGAAAGAGGCTGTGATGGGAAGGAAGGAATAAATAATGGGTTTCTATTCCACTTTGGAAAATTCGTCTGTCAAAAAGTAAACGTAAATACAAATTACAACAAGGAAGGCAACGTGTGAGCTAAAGGCAAAACCCATACCCATAAGGCATTGTTGCATGCGTGACACATTGCCTTATCCTCAGCACCAATCTTTAACACGGGTGGAGGTCATGGTCAGCATCACCAGTGGAGGACTTCCACTCGTACATCACCATTAACCATTTAAGGATGTGCAAGAACCACATGGCCAGTTGACATTGACCCAGTCTCAACATCACCCACATAAATTCATATCCAAATTAGAGGACAAATTGAGATGAGCTTAAAGCATTTAGCAGGCTAATCCCACCACCACAAACATCCATCTTGGAAGCTGCCTTTTAAGGGCCAACCACACAGGAAACAAGTGTTTGTCCTGTAATTTGAATGATGCTCACTCAATTCATGACGAGATTACAAACACATGCTAGTATTACCATGAGAATGAATTCTGTCGAGATTCAACTAATGGAATTGCATCAATAATAAACCTGATGCGGCAGACAAACAATGGTTGGCATAGCTTCATGTCGGGCAGGAGAATGCAGGAACACGGGACAAGGAAGATGGAGAGAGACCAAAGTGTAATGTTCTCATAAACCTCATCTCCTGGAATGCTGATCGATGTATCACTGAAATCATATCCTCGGTAGCTAGCACAGAAGAGAAGATTTCAGAAACATGTGAGGCAACCAAAACCAATTCAATGCCAGAATGCGCAGAATAATTGATCTCAACTACGAAAACTAATTTAATACAGCATCTTATAAGCTATCAAAAGTGAGTACTTCTCATCTCACCATCCCGTGTTCAGGTCAATAACAGCATTCGCCAGACAAAGGCTTATTGCACATTTGGCCACTGCATAGGATGATGCTGCTGCTGCAGAGTGGCTGATACCATCAATCACTCTGCTTCCTTGGCTGAGACCCATGTACCCCACTCACCCCCATCTTTAAAATCCCATGTGGATGAATCAGTTTCAGCTCAAGAATGTTCTCACTTGCACCAATGATTGGAATCATCCTCGTTGACAGACAAAAGACCAAGTTATGCAACTGAAAGATAGACATGCATAAGCCACGACTCAGTCTGATCAAGCAACCAATCCACTGTTGGGTGGATTGGTAGCTGGTCTGTGTGGCCAGTAAGAGAGTCAAATTATTTACCTCCACAAAGAGTCCCAAAAAAATAAATATAATCAAGCCAGAATATGTTAAAATGTCATTAGGAGGGTTTCGCATTCTTTAAATTCAAAAGGAAACAAACCTAGTCAATCAAGTAATAAAACAAATTTTGAAACTCATTCTAACAACTGACAATTTGGGAAAAGATTCATCCAAGGTCATCGTCCCATTCTTTCAATACAATATTCAAATGCAATATGAAGAGATAATGAACTTATAGACAAAAATCCCCACAAATGCACCAGATTCCGACCCACCTCATTTGCAAGTCAAAACTTACTGTCAAGCTCATTAGCATCATCAAGTCCACGATTTTTTGCATCATCCACCAGTACAATCACTTGTGTGAAAGCAACATCAGCCTGCTACTTCACACACCTATAAAAGGCAGCAAAAAAAAATTAATGCTGCATCTCTAGAAAACACAAGCATCACATTTATGGGTAACATATGAATCTCAGGGGCTACAGTGGCTCAAACATAGGACAGTTATTTTTATGATCAATTGGACCATCCAAAGCTCAAAAGCAATTTTAAGTAACTATCTGTCCGCAATTACAAGTCAAACTGCATTAACCGCATATGGTGATATGGTGAGATACTTTATGTTCTCATGCAACATGTTGCACTATAGCCCTCTCTGAACAATCCTGTAACAGAAATACCAAGGGACAAAGAGCATTTTAGAGACCATTTACTTTCCAATTTTGGCCACTGGTTGTCACTCCAACAGTTACTGGACCACAGACCACAATTAGCAGCAATAGTTGCAGGCATCACAGGTAAAAGTTTAGCACTGATAAGCAAAGTTCCAAGAGCAACCCTGCAACCAAATCTCCCAGCATTCTCAAATTGTAAAGTGTTAATCAGGTACTCTCAGATAGGAAAGTCTTATTGAAATCTCCAACAGCTTGTATTCTACTTCTATTCATGTCTGGAATCGTAAGGAGATAAACCTACCATCCACTATTAAGTCACAGAAATCACTCAATCATGTATAATTTTTATGGCTAAATGTCATAACAATCTGGGATTTCGGAGGTTGAACTCTTCAGGCTCACAAGTTTCAGATCTCCTGACAAAACCACCACAAAGAACAGGAAGATACAGCCATAAAGAATACAAAAAAATATCGCTAACCAAATATAGAAACATAAACGAAATGATAACAATTACAAAGGTACATGTGCACAGATCAGAATAGCAGGCCTCCCTTCCATGCAATGAAGAATTGAAATAATACTAGAAGGTAATAGACATACAAGTACTGATAATTTGTATAAAACATTCAGAAAGGCATTCCATGGAAAAAGAAATAACATGGTGGAAATGATTATGGCATTAGACAAAAGAAAAGCTAGTACATCATGGACATCATGGTTAAAGATTTACGTTACACATTCCAGGTTACATCCATCTCCAAAGCCATAAAACGCAACATACAGATTTGCTTTTAACAGAACGACACCTTCAGATAGCCCCCAATTACCCTGAACCTTACCACCCAAATAACACCCGCAGCCCTAAAAAGGATAACAAGATGCAACTTACTTCCTACATTTCTTAAACTGAATAAGGAAAAACCAGGGAGTCAAACAAACTCTCCCTATTTCCTCCTTTCAGACCATAAAAACATAAAAGAAAAGGGAAAATTAAACTACATCTACAAAGATCACGTTTATCCTTTGCGTAAAGGCATGAGCAAAATATTCCATTTTTTCAGAGAAGAGACTTACATTAACGCGGGACAAAAGATTAGTCACCACCGCCAATGCTCTTCTCTAAGTGCAATTGTTCATCAATGGACTTCCTTCTTTGAAACAATTGTCTTGCACAATCCTGTTGTCACCAATATCATAATCACCCTTGGACAGGCTCCTCCTCCTCCTTTGCAACCACCCTGTCTAGTAAAACTTCAATTCCCCTTTCTTCATCCTTTGCTCCATCATCCTTCCCCGTTTCTGCATCAGTAGGTACAAACCAGTCTCCTCTTTCTCCACCCTTAACTTCATTTTCCTTAATAATCACTTCGTCTACATATCCACTAGTTGCGTTCTCATCCTTAACCTTATGCTTCACAATAAGGTGATCATCAGGTACATTCTCTTCCATACAAACATCATTACTCTCCTCCTTACCACCATCTCTAACATTCCTTCTCTCTCCATTTCCACCTACATACTCCATCACCTCCTCGTTACCGTCACCTCCAGTATTCCCACCAATATCAGATACTCCATCACTCTCATTCTCATCATTCTCCGAAACATTCTCCACAACCTCCTCATTAACATCCTCCACAACCATAGCACTACTGCTCTGCCCATGATGATGATGCTGCTGCCTCTCTAAAAACTGCAACCTCCTCCTCAAATCCCCCAACTCCCTCTCCATCAAAAACAATCTTTCTTTCAAAGTCAAATTCTCCTCTTCCAATTGCGCTATGTGGGTGTCCTGATCATCAACCCTATTCTCCAAAACATTATTATAACTATACTCCCCTCCTCCGCCGCTCGGATAAATCATCTCAAACCTACTCAAATCATGATCCAATCTCCTCTCCACTTCCACATGCTCCTCTACATCACTCTCACTCGATCCATTTCCCTCTTCATCTTCCTCATCCTCATTCGCTTCGTTCCCCGGCGATCTCAACCTAATCAACCCCTTCATCGATCCATACCCATCAACACCCCACTCCTCCTTCGCCATATCCCCCAACACCTCCCTCGATGGCGAAAATATCGGAGTCGGCAACACCGCCGGAGTCACCGGACACGGCGAAACCAACGATGCAATCCCACCAGACTTTTTCGCACGGATAATAAACGACGTCGTATTCCTCGGCGCATAAGGCGCAAAACGGTTATTAAATTTCTTCTTTGGATGATAATATTTCCGCGCTTTCATTCTGTTTTGTGTTTGCAAATCATTCAAGCTCGGCGGCTTATACCCTCCACCACCGGATAAGGCAGGGTTATTATTGGAATTCTCCATTCTTTTGTTGTTGTTGACATTTTTACCCTTCCAGTTGTTGTTGTGGCTGCTGCTTCGAGGCTTCGAAGGGACAAAATTGTTATTGAACTTCAACGGATTCTGCTGCTGATTTTGAAACTTCTTGTACGGTCTCTGGTTCATCATCATCAACGGCTGTGGTTGATTCATGGCTTGACTGTGACTCAACATCTGTGACTGAATAGAAATCGGCGGAGGAGGAGGTTGTGCCGGATTCATGACCGGAATAGGCGGTGCCTGACTCATCAATTGCGGTGGCTGCTGGTTCATGATCGTCACCGGTGGCTGATCGTTCATTATTCAAACAAACAAACAAACCCTAACAAAAATGAAAAAAAAAAAAACCTAAAATTCTTGATTTTGATTTTTAAAAAGAAAATCACAATTGCAATCAAAACCAGATTTCGACGATTGAAGATCGGATCAAGAAACCCTAAAAAGATTGATTTTTTATTTGATTTTTTAGGGTTTTTAAATTTTTGATTTATTTTTATTTTATTTTTAGAGATCTGGAGATTTCGTCTTTCTGGCTAATTTTTTAGGACCGTTAATAGTGAGAAGGTAGGGTAGGGGGTAGGGGTTGGTTATATAGGGGTTGAGGGGGATTTATGA